>OBKM01000679.1_pt1 | contig 16217 bp, 15 predicted proteins | sample 1519691 | NCBI WGS metagenome assembly OBKM01 (sample SAMEA37050418, study PRJEB22526) | metagenome | biome: saline pan; feature: lake; material: water | place: Egypt | collected 2015 | depth 0.5 m | reverse complement strand
TGAAACCCAGCAGACGACGCGTGGAACGTATGCGTCTTGAAACCAACAGGCCGCTTCGCTCGGCCTGAAATCCCGTGGTGGGATTCCTCCGCGTTCACGCGGAGGAGGAGGTCAATGTGGTCGAGCACTACTGAATACTACTGAACGCTCATCTGTAGAAGCGAATACCCGTGGTTTTGCCCCTCTCTGATTGCAGGTGCCAGTCCATCACTCGGGTGACTCTACCCTCAATCTTCCGCAGGTACTGACTGCTACAGATGAGCGACTACTGAAAATTAGAGCGGTGGGCTGGCGCTCTTAGGGTGTCAGTCACCGATCGATCGGGACCTGGGCGACCTCACGGCTTGGCTCGACGGACCGTTCTCGCAGGATCTCGAAGGCACGGATCAGATCGGTCCGGGTGACGAGGCCGACGATTTCCCCACGGTCGTCGACCACCAACAGGCGACCCACCCCCTGCTTCGACATCTCCGTGAAGGCCTGCATCGCAGTGCTGTCGACCGCGACCGTTTTGAGCTCGGCGGTCATGATGTCTTCGACGGTGGTGAGGGGGCGTTGCTCCGGAGGGACAGACCGCATGTCTTCGACAGTCACCATCCCAACGACCTCGTCGCCTTTCGTCACAGGATACCCGCTGTGGCGGCGGTTCAACATCCGTTCTAGAAGGTCGTCTAGGGGCACCTCTGCTGGAACCGTCTCGATTTTCTGACCGGGTGTCATTACCTCGTCGATGTCGATACCCTCGAAGACGGCGGCGATCGCGGTATGGCGACTCTCGGCCGACCCGGCCATGTAGACGAAGAAGGCGATCGCAATCAAAAACAGATTAAACGAAAGGACGCCGAGAATGCCGAGTAACACGGCAAAGAGTTTCCCGATTCGTGCTGCTTTCTCTGTCGCCTGTGCAAGCGAGCGCCGGCGAGCGAAAAGCGCCCTGAGCACACGCCCTCCGTCAAGCGGGAAAGCAGGGACCATATTGAAAACGGCGAGGGCAACGTTCAAAAGCGCGAGGTAGCCGAAGACGAAGATTGCCGCGTCTGCACTCGCCGGTAGCACGAGGACGATCCCATACGAGAGGACACCGACGAGCACGCTCACGATCGGTCCGGCCAGTGCGATCCAGAACTCGTGAGACCACTCACGGGGCTGTTCGACGAAGGCAGCGAGGCCACCGAGAAGCCAGAGCGTAATCGAGTCGATCTCGTAACCGTACCGGAGGGCAACCACCGAGTGCCCGAGTTCGTGCAGCGTCACTCCCACGAACAGCCCGACGACCGCAGCCAGGCCAAGCAGCCACGGAAGCGACCCCTGTGTCAGCTGCTCCGGGGACAGCGGTGCCGCGAGAAACTCGTTCATGAGGTCCGCAATCTCGCCGACTTGCCCCGCGATGAGCCACGTGAAAACCGGAATCACGATCAACAGCGTGATGTCGAGTTTGATCGGAATTCCGAAGGTAGAACCGACGCGGAAGCTTTTGAACATAGTTGCGTTTGCAGGTGGTTCGTTGAAAACCTTGGCGTATCCTCAGTTAGCAGGCCCTCGGTCGCTGTCGAAACTCACCGGCAGTTCCTCGAGCTTCTCTTCCCACTCGGCTCGTTTGTCTTGGTGGTCCTCGAGAAACGCCTCCATCAGATCCGCAGCCTGTGCCTTACACGGGCCACACAGTCGCTCGCCGCCGACACACTCCTCGTAGACAGTCGTCGCCAGCTCGTCGTCGTCGTCGGCCAACAGGTAGGCGTACAGCTCGTAGACCGGGCACTCGTCTGCGCGGCCACCAAGCTCGCGTTGTTTCTCGGCGGTTTCACGGCCGCCGGTCGTCGCCGCCTCGACTTTCTGTGCGCCTCGTTCTGGCGGATCAAGCAGCGAGATGTGACTCGCCGGCACCGAAGAAGACATCTTCCCGCCGGTCAGCCCCGTCATGAACCGGTGGTAGACCGATACCGGTGCCCGGAACCCGTAGCCGCCGTGAGCCTGTTCGATCTCCCGGGTGAGAGAAGCCACCTCTTGCCGGGACAGATCGAACGCGTCGATGTGTTCGTCGAAGACCCGCTTGTCGCCCTCGATGGCCTCGATCATCGCCTCGAAGGCCTCCGGCGTTGCGTTGCGGTCGAGAATCCGAACCCGCGGCCGGAGTGGCTCCTTGCCGGCGTTTTCGAGCTTGTCCAGAATTGACTCGGGGGCGCCGGTGTGTGCCGCCAGCCACTCGGCTGCTTCCTCACACCGGGGACGTGACGGCTCGGCGGCGTATGCGTCCCGGTGTTCGTAGGCGTCTGCCAGAAACGGGCGTTCTTCGTCGGTCGCCTCGAAACTCGCGTACGCTTGCGTGACGCCAAAATACCGCATTCTCGCCGCGAGATCCCGCGCTAGCCGGACGTGTGGGTCTTGGTCGGGGCCGACCGGAATTACCGTTGGCTTTGGCTGATCCCGCGCCTGGGGATAGAGAATATCCGCCATCTGTGTGATGACAGACTGCATGTGTGAAACGTCTGTTTCTCCGTCGAACCCGTAGATAGCCGCCAGCTCAGAGAAGTTCGCCTTGGCACCCAACTCGAAGGCCAGTTCCTGAACCTCGGTGTTGGTCGACTGTCGGTAAAGGGTCCCCTCCTCGGGGTCAAACCCCAAAGCTAGCAAGGAGACCACGTAGTCTTTCGCGTGCCGGTCGATGTCCTCCCACTCCATTTCCCGGGCCGCCCTGGCCTCAAGATCGGCGATCAGGGCGTACACGTCACCCCCCTGCTGTTGGTGCCAGATGAGTTCGTCGAAGACCAGCTTGTGTCCAATATGGGGATCACCCGTCGGCATGAATCCAGACAGCGCCGCAAACGGCTCGTCTTCGCGCATTGCATCCAGTAACGCGTCGTACTCCCGGTGTCCGAAGATAACCCCACGGCGCATCAGATAGTGGGGGTTTGGCACCGATCCGAGGAGCGGTTCGAAGGTCTCGATGCCAAACTCCTCGAAGAGTGACTGGTAGTCGGCGACTGTCGCTGATCCCCAGGGATCGATCGTGAGTTCATCTGCCTCTGGCGTCGATCCCCCGGGCGATGGAGACTCTTCAGCCATTATCATCGGGTCATGCTGCCCCGCGCAAAAGCCTTCGCCTCTGATCGAAACGCATTCCCGCAGCCCCTGCCGATGCGTCGGTATGGGTCCCCCGCCGCTGGCCGTCGATATCGACGGGACGCTCACCAGACCAGATCGCCACGCTATCGATCCACGAGTGTTCGATCCACTGCTTTCGTGGCCGGCCCCGGTCGTCTTCGCGACCGGTAAGGCGTTACCGTATCCGGTTGCCCTCGCACAGTTCGTCGGCCGGAGTGAACACGTCGTCGCGGAAAACGGTGGTATCGTTCGGGCAGGCACGCGCCAGCGCCAACTCGCAGACACAGACAGCCTCGACGCCTTCGCGACGGCCGCCCGTGAGGCCGGCCTCACGGTCGACTGGGGTGGGTCTGACGTGATCAACCGGTGGCGGGAGACTGAACTTGCACTCCCGCGTGACCAGTCCTACGAGCAGGTCCAGACGCTGGCCGCAGCGGCGGAGCTTGCAGTCGTCGATTCGCAGTACGCCTACCACGTCAAGGACCCAACCGTCTCGAAAGGAGCGGGCCTGACCGTCGCCGCGGACTTTCTCGATACCGACCCGACGGCGTTTGTCGGGATTGGCGACTCAGCAAACGACATCTCGATGTTCGAGACCGTCGGGGAGGCCTACGCTGTCGCCAACGCGACGGCAGAGGCGAAAGCTGCAGCCGATACCGTCCTAGAGGCCGGCCATGCCGACGGCGCACTCGAGTTTTTCGACCGGGTCGAGCATTAACGTCCGTTCACGGGTGACGCCGTTTGCCCTGAACAGTGGTGGGTGATATGGCCAACGGCTATATTCGAATCCGCACTCACCGGGACTGAAACCACAACATGTCGGTTCTAGCTCGAGCAACAGCCATCACATTGTCAAAACTGTGAGCCTCCGCAAACGACCACGGGGACCGAGACACAGCCCGACCGACCGATCCTACTCCCGGGGCGGTGCCTGCGGTGGCTGCCGTCGGTGGGCCGCGAGGGCCCGTTTCATCTCGTTTGTTACGATCATATGCCCCTCGTCGAAGCCCATCCCGGGCTTGGCGAGGACCTGGCGGGCGCCGGTGGCGAGTGCAACGTGAGCGGTAACACGCGCCGTCAGGTCGGTCTCGTTACACGACCCGCCAACGTACGCGCCGACGTCGGTCCCGTGTGTGTAGATGACCGCCCGTGCGCTGTCCCCGATGACCCCGAGGTCGGGCGTCTTGACCTGAACCAGGTCCGCGGCATCCGCGTCGACGAACGCCCGCACGTCGGCGAGCGTATCACACCACTCGTCGGCGACGATATCGACCGGGATGTCTGCCCCTTCCAGCCCCGTTCGAAGTTCCCGAAGCCGTGCCAGCTGGGCCTCCCGCGAGCCGGCGTCGACCGGTTCCTCGATCTGGAGTCCATACGGCGCCGCAGCCGCTTTGAGGGAGTCGACGTATGTGAGGACACTCGGTCGGTCGTACGGTGGGTCGAACAGCTGTCCGATCATGCCGTAGATGTCGACGTGGATCTGGGGGGTGTACGCGTCGTTTCCAAGCTCGTCGATCCGGTCCGACAGCCAGGTGAGGTACTCACGCAGCTTCTCACCCTCTGACCCAACCTTCTCGAGGCTGTTGAACAGCCCGTGTGGAAGCACGTCGGCCCGTTTGAGGATCATCTTCTCGGCGTGGCGGTACCGCTCGTCGCCGGTCTGACCGAAGACCGCGACCGGCTCCGTCGCCGGTGTCGTACCGAACCGGTCCGCGAGCACCCTGGTCATCGTCGTCTGCCTGGCCGTTGCCGCGGCCTTCAGCAGCGTTCCCGAGACACCGTACTCGATGGCGGTGTGCAATGGCTCGCCGTCGACCCTGAACTGGTCGACCAGCCGCTCATTGTCCGCGTAGGCTGTCGCATCGCGCCCGACAAGCGACGGTCCGAGCACTCGTTCGACGGTCTGCCGGTGGTCACGGGCCCTAAAGAGCGGGTCCCGTCCGCCAGCACCGGAGTACTGGACGGCCGTACAGTCGCCGTGGACTGTCTGACCGGTACTGAGCTCCACCTCGAGTAACAATGCCTTGCCCGGCTCGCGGATCCGGTGGTACCCCGGAGTCTCCGGCTCGCCGGTGTAAGCGACACCGTCTGCCGGTGCACCCCCCACGATTGCCGCCTGGTCGTCGAAAAAGAACGCTGCGTTGCCTGGGATCGCCCTGACCGCTTCGATCGTCGCTGTCATTTCTCTGCCTCCGATGGCCGGCCGATCAGCCGGCCGTCACTGATCGCAGCAACGTCGTCGGCAACCATCCGAAAGCTGGCCGACCGTTGCTCGCTGTGGGCCCGCTCGTCGAGCCGCGTCTTGTGGACTGCTGCGGTCCCCTCAGAAACCGCGAGGTTGCCGAACTTGAGTAGCCGGACCCGGCCGTCGTCGTCCCGGGCCGGCAACACATCACCGTTTGCCGCCTGACTCGGAGAAAACGGCACGTCCAGTTGTCCAGACTCGAAAGCCCGGACTGTCCCGGCGGCGATGTCGCCGTCGCCGGCCGCGTAGACCGCATCCATCAGCTCGCGGACCGACTGTTCGATGAACGCCTGTTCCTCGTCGACGTCGTCTAGTGCCACACCTTGCTGGCTGATCATCTCCATTGTTTGTCGGGTCGCCCGGATTCCGGCGGCGTTTGCTTCTGCTGTTGGAACACCGATTGCCTCTTCTGGAGACTTCGTGATGATCTTGTCGGGCTGGGCGATACCGGCGGTCACGCCACCGAGACCGATGACGCCGTACGCACGGGCCTCGTCTGGCGGGAAGCCGCCCATCCACACGTGAAAGACCGTGGTGACAGTGACGTCCGATGGGAGGTACTCCTCACCAAGTGTCCGCATCGCCCGGAGTGCAGCGACGTCTTGGACGATGTTGCCGACCTGGCCGTATCCGAGGGTGATACTCCGGACGCCTTGTGTCGCTGCCAGCAACCCTTCGATGAGACAGATCGTGATCGCGACACACGGCGGTACCAGCGTACCGGTCAACGGGCCGAACGGTTCGCGGTTGATCGGGACCCCACGCTCTGTGTACGCACCCGCCAGCCGGTCGACGTACTGCCAGTACTCGATTGTCTCCTCCAACGAATACTTGCTCGTATACGGAATATTGTACGTGATGGGTCCACCCTCGAAACTCTGCATCCCACCGGCGAGGGTGACCGCAGCGAGTAGGCGTGCATCCGGTGTACCGTGGCGAACCTGGATCGGGGCATCCACGGCATCGACGAGCTCCCGGACGCCGTCGACACCGTGGTTTACCGCCGGAAATCCGTTGAGCGTGTTCTCCCCTGTTTCCCGGGCTGTTTCAAGCTCCGCGCCCGCGTCCTCGTAACGATTGTCACGGGTGTACGAGTCGATCGTCGTCGGGAGTAGCTCTGCGCCGCCCTCGGAGTGGAGATGTTGCAGCAGGGCAATCTGATCGTCGAGACGCGGGACGCCTGCGCGGGGTTGTAACAGCGGACGGTCCCGGTCTGCCTCTAAGCGTTGTACGAACTGCTTGTGTTCGGGCAACTCCTCGTGATACGATACCGCCTCCTCGAAGTCTACTGCCGCTCCGGTCGGCCAGTGAGAGCGGACGGCGGCGTCGATTTCGACGAGTTCGTCGTCCGGGAGCCGGCGATCAGAGACCATTCGAGCGTACGCGGGCTGGTGACTCCGTTGCCTGTGACCGGACGGAGTAGTCCAGTGCGTCTCGCAACGTTTCGACAGTCTCCTCGGGTGTTGCTCCCGATTCGAAGACGTAGTCGAAGCCCATGTCGAGGAACCGATCCCGAACCTCCGAGGCTGTCGTCTGGCCGACAGCGAGGTTCCCGCCGACGAGTGTAACGGGGTCGACACCGACATCCGCAAAGAGCTCGTGGAGGCCCTCGCAGTTGCGCTCGGCGTGGCCGTCCATCGAGGAGACAAGAACGGCATCGGCCTCATTCTCCGCAGCGGCCGCCGCGAAGTCTTCTGGAGGCGTCTGCGCACCGAGGTTGATGACATCGAATTCATTCTCCTTGAGTGCGTGTTCAAGAATTGTAACGCCAACGACATGAGCGTCGGATCCAATGACGCCAAGTACTACGGTGGGCATCTGGATGCGTGTTCGCTATTGTGGATTATAAATCATGTGGACAATCGGGGCCACCGTTTGACAATCACCGGCATACACATATTCTGCCTAAGTTATTACATTTTCATGGGAAAATGGAGAAAATTTTAAAGAATTTCAATATTGGCGGATTCGCTGAAAAACGAAAATATCATCGACATTTGACGAACAACGGCGAGTCAAGACGGTTCTAATCGGAGCCACGTGTTTATCAGCCTGCAGTTATATCGTATTTTTTATACTTGCACACGGCAAACGCCCACGACCCCATCCGTGCGGTGACGCCGGCAGCCGCCGGCTCGTTGACCTTGGCACTCGCCGTTTGAGGGTGGCAGTCGGGGTCGGCGCCTTGGGCGGTCTGAAAAGAGGGGTTTTTCCGGACCGTTCGCATAGTCGTGTATGCCAGATGGGGCTTGAAGAAGAAATCGAGGACCTCCGCGAGGAGATCGCCTCGACGCCGTACAACAAGTCGACCGAAGAACACATCGGTCGGCTCAAATCGAAGCTGGCCGAGAAGAAAGAAGAGCTCGAAAAGCGACAGCAACAGTCTGGCGGCAGTAGCGGCGGCTATCACGTCGAAAAACACGGCGACGCGACGGTGGCTTTAGTGGGGTTCCCGAGTGTCGGCAAATCGACGCTGTTAAACGCACTGACAAACGCCGACAGCGAGACCGGTGAGTACGAGTTCACGACGCTCGGTGTGAATCCGGGAATGCTCCAGTACAACGGTGCTTCGATTCAGTTGTTGGACGTCCCTGGGTTGATCGAGGGGGCCGCAAGCGGCCGTGGGGGCGGCCAGGAGGTCCTCTCTGTCGTGCGGACGGCCGATCTCGTCTTGATCGTCTTGTCGGTCTTCGAACTCGAGCAGTACGATCGCCTCACCGACGAGCTGTACAACAACCACATCCGGATCGACACGTCCCCGCCCCGGGTCTCGGTGACCGAGAAAGGCAAAGGCGGAATCAAGGTGACCTCGAGTGTCGAGTTACCAATCGACGAAGAGACGGTGAAGACGGTCTGTCGGGAACACGGCTACGTGAACGCCGATGTGACGATCAACGAGTCCCTGGACCTCGACCGGCTGATCGACGGGCTGATGGACAACCGTGTGTACCTCCCGTCGGTCGTCGTCGTCAACAAAGTCGACCTCATCGATCCCGACTACGCAGCGACAATCACCGACGAGCTCGACGCCCGCGGAATCGATCACGAGGAGGCTGTCTTCATCAGTGCCGACCAGGAGAAGGGTCTAGATGCCCTCGCCGACCGGATCTGGAACGAGCTGGGCCTGATGCGGGTCTATATGGACAAGCCAGGCCGGGGCGTCGACTACGACGAGCCCCTCATTCTCCCCGCGGGGAGTACGGTCTGGGATGCCGTCGAGAAACTCGGCTTCACCGACCGGTTCAGGATGGCCCGTGTCACCGGCCCGAGCGCGCAACACGACGATCAGCAGGTCGGGCAGGATCACGTTCTCGCCGACGAGGACATACTCCGGCTGTTACTCCGGCGGTGACACCTGTCTCCGGACCACTCTGCGGATCTGCCCGCAGACTTGTTTCGGCTGCTGTCTTTGAGCAGCGAGAGAGTCCCGCCCGTCCCGTGAGAAACGAGTGTTCCGACACTGTTGTCGGACCCGAAGACCGAACACGGCGGGCGTGAACCGCGTTACGTTCGCCCCGCTTTCTATGGGTTCACGCCTACTGGGGTCGAACACAACTGTACTAACTCGGGGAACGTGGGTGTGGTTTGGCGTTCACCCGGCATCAAAACCGGGAGGCTTCCCGAGTCAGCGTGTGTCCTGAGACACAGTCAACTAGATGGCACCGCCCGCAGAGCAAAGCAGATACCCAAACACACCACTCCCTCACGGGACCGACAGCGTGCGTACAAACCAGAATCCCCACGCGGGGACTCTTGGCTCCGGTGGGGTCGGACCGCCCGACCCCATGCGAGAGAACCCCTCGGCGTTTCCGCCGAGGAGGGTATCATCGTCGGGTGTTTCGATGCCCTTAGCGTGGTCGAGTCACAACTCCGCCCAATGAGCGACTTTCTGCTCGTCCTGAACAAAGATTCGGATACGCTGTCGGTGATCAACGCTGGCGACGGAACGACCGAACGCGTACTTGAGACCGAGTTTAACCCACACGAGATTACTGTCGCGCCAGACGGAACGAAAGCCTACGTAACCTGCTCACTGGGCGATACACTGTTGGTTTACGATACTGCGACCTGGGAGCGAACCGCGACGATCACCCACGACGCCTTCGACTTTCCCCACGGACTCGCGATCCGCGAGTCGGCAAACGAGCTGTGGCTGGCGTCGACCTACAGCAGTCAGGTGTTCGTGATCGACACGACGACCGATGAGATCACGACCCACTTTCCGACCCACCAGGACAAATCTCACATGGTGGCGGTGACGCCCGACGAAAGCCAGGCCTTCGTCGCCAACATCGGCAGCGGGAACGTCACCGCGATCGACTGTGCGGACCGGCGGATCCTCGCGGACCCGATCGTCGGCGAGGACCCCGAAGGTATCGCAGTCCACCCCGAGGCCGGGGTGCTTGTCGCGAACCAGGATGACAGTATGTTGTCGGTGCTCGACCCCGAGACATTCAAACAAACCGGGCGGGCTGTCCTCGGCGAGACACCGATTCGGGTCGTTCCGAGCCCTGATGGACGACACGTTCTCGTTTCGAACCGCGAGTCGAACGACGTCTCGGTCATCGATACCGCCCACGAGCGCAACGGACAACGCCGTGTCTGGGAGATCAAGCGCATCCCCGTCGGCATCTGGCCGGGCGGCACCGTCTTCTCGCCGGCCGGGGCCCGTGCCTTCGTTGCCAACAACAAGACGAATACCGTTTCCGTGATCGATACGGACGACTGGCAGGTCGTCGACCGCTATGACACCGAGTTACATCCCGACGGAATCGCGTACCTCCCGGAGTGAGCCGATACCGTTTTGTCACGGAGCCGACTACTGACGCCCGATGACTGTTGTCGGCACCGTTGGGCTGCCTGGCAGTGGAAAAGGGGAAGCCGCAGCTGTCGCACGCTCGCTTGATGTCCCTGTCGTGACGATGGGCGATGTTGTCCGTGCGGCGTGTCGCCGCCGGGGACTCGATCCGGCGACCCACCACGGGCGTGTCGCACAAACGCTCCGCGAGGAAGACGGCCCGGCCGCAATCGCCGAGCGGACAATCCCGCCGCTGCGTGACGCACTCGCCGACCACGAGGTTGCACTCGTCGACGGAATCCGGAGTGACGTCGAGGTGAGCCGGTTTCGCGAGGCCTTTGATTCCTTTGTGTTGATCAGTATCGAAGCCCCCAGAACGATCCGCCAAGACCGACTCGCCGACCGAGGCCGTGACACCGGCACCGAATCGCTCCAAGAGCGCGACGAACGCGAACTCGCCTTCGGGATGGGGGATGCAATGGACCAAGCCGACGTTCGGATTCAGAACACCGACTCGCTGTCGGCCTTTCGCGAACGCGTCCACGACTTGCTTACCGACTACCAGACATGATCCGGAGTGTCGATATCCAGGCGACGACCCCGGTCTACGAGACCGAAGTAGAAGACCGGGTGAAAACGGCAGTTCGACACCTGTTCCCCGAGGCCGACATCGAGTCAGCACACGGAGAGTTGGTGGCCCGGGCCCACTCGATGGAGCACATCCGGGCACGGCTCGAGGACCAACGGATCCTCGATACAGCCAGAGAGCAGTTTCACGCCAACACCCAAGGCAACACGATTACCGTCCAGCTCGACAAGCAAGCCGCCTACGAGGGCCGTGTCAACTTCGCGGTTGGCACTGCCGCCGAGCTTGGTGAGATCACGGTTCGGATCCGTGTGGAGGATCCAAGCGTCGACGCGTACATCGACTTCATCGCCCCGGCCACCACCGAGTAGGCGGCTTTGTGTGGCCGTTTGCAATAGGCATCACTGTTACAAGTCTCCTATCCATAGGGTGACTACGTCACCATTCCGCCCGTTGGCCGGCTACTACTATGTCAGGCTCAAATCCATCAAACCGACAGACGCCACAGTCCCGAGCCGAACCACTACAACGCGCCGAGGCCACCGCCCTCGCCGAGGATCTCATCGACAACGTCGCGACTGCCGTGATCGGGCACCGCGAGACGATCCGCCACGTCGTCGAGGCGCTTATTGCGGGCGGTCACCTGTTACTCGCAGATGTCCCCGGTGTCGGGAAGACGACCCTCGGACGGTCGCTTGCTGCCTCGGTGGCCTCTGACTTCCAACGCATCCAGTTTACGCCAGACCTGCTTCCGGCCGACGTGACGGGCGTCAACGTGTTCAACAAGAAGACCCGGGAGTTCGAGTTTCAGCCGGGCCCGATTTTCGCAAACATCGTCCTCGCAGACGAGATCAACCGATCACCCCCTAAGACACAGGCGGCCCTCCTCGAGGCAATGGAGGAGACACAGGTCACCGTCGACGGCACACAACACGCCGTGCCACGCCCGTTCACCGTCGTCGCGACCCAGAACGTGATCGAGTCAGAACAGACTTACGAGCTGCCCTCTGCGGAGCTTGACCGGTTCATGAAACGGCTGTCACTCGGCTATCCTGACCCGACTGCTGAGGCGGACATGCTCGATGCGGTTCTGGGAAGTCCTCCCGAAGACAAGCTGTCTCCCGTGACCGACGTCACAACGCTGCGGCGGGTCCAGGAGACGGTCTCGACGATCACCGTCGAAGATCCGGTCCGTGATTACGCCGTCCGGGTCGCAGACTACACACGCAGCCGTGCTACCGTTGGTGTCAGTCCCCGCGGGGTTTTACAGCTGTTACGAGCGTCACAAGCCCGTGCGCTTGTCGACGGCCGGGACTACGTGACGCCGGACGATATCAAAGCCGAGGCAGTTCCGACACTCGAACACCGGATCATTCCGGATGCGCAGTCCCAGCAGACGGCCACCGCGCTGGTCACAAACGCTCTCGAGACGGTCTCAGTCCGATCATGACCACCGTCCGACCGACACGTCGTGGGATCGGATTGGCGCTGCTCGCACTCGCCCTCGTCGCCGTCGGGACCACGGTGAACCGGTCCCAGGCCGTGGTGTTGTTGGTCCCACTCGCCGTCACCGGTGGCATCGCCTACTGGGAACTGCGCCGCCGGGCCCCCCCGAGTGTCGCCCGGGGCGATATCGTCAACGGGCGGGCCGGAACGAAGGCTCCTGTCGACCTCGACGTCCGCGGCTCTGAGAGACTGGTTGGGACAATCACCGATACGATCGCAGGCGGTGGTATCAACACCGACGGCGAGTATCCACGCCGGCTCAACGGTCCTGGAACGTACACCTACACCCTCACCTACGAGCGACGCGGCCGGTACGAGGTCGGGCCCATTGAGGTCAGTCTCACCGACAGCCTGGGCTTGTTCCGGCGGTCAGAAGGGATCGGCACCACGACATCGGTATACGTGTACCCGCGCCTCGTTAGGCTGCCGGGGCGGCTCAAACGCGCCCTTGACACGGGCCACGGCGACGCCGACCCACTCGGCCGCACCGAGTTCGACCGGCTCCGTGAGTACGACCAGTCTGCGTCACTCAGGGACATCGACTGGAAGACAAGCGCCAAACAACCCGATGAGACGTTTATCGTCAAAGAGTTCGTGGGCGCACAGCGGTACGGCGTCGATGGCGTAACTATCGCCGCTTTGCCGGCGACTGCAGCCGGCGAAGAGGGCGTTGCGCGGGCGGCAGCGAGCATCGCCGCCTATCTCCTCGATCAGGACGTCGCCGTTGGCCTGCAAACACCGACGACACAGCTGTCCCCCGAGGAGGGCCCCACACAGCGGCGTCGGATCAACGAGGAGCTGGCAACACTCACGTCTGCCCGAGGGGCAGACGCCGACACTGCGGACGTCGTTGTCACCGCTCCGGACGCCGAGACTGTCTCCATCGCCGTCTTCGACGAGACACACACACTCAGGACAACGGCGCCGGCAAACCGGGTGAGTCAGGTATGACCGATCGCAGTACCCGGGTGCCGGGACCGCCGCTTGTGATGATCGCTTATCTCGGATTCGGCCTCGTCGTCCTCTCTTATCTGGCCTTCGCCGTGCGTGTCGCCACAGTTGTCGACGCACGGCTGTTTGTGAGCGTCGCCCTCGCCGGAGCTCTTCTCGGCGCAACCCTCCTCCGGTCGACGCCCCAGCGACTCGTCGCAGCCGTCGGGCTGGGGACGTTTACCATCCTGGGTGGGTACTACGTGCTCCGGTTTTTCGGCCTCACGAACCCGGTCACGCTCCTCCAGAGTATGGCCGTCGACTCGGTCGCACTGCTTGCTGGTGGGACACTCCTCCGGATCTTCGGCGTCGAATACTGGCTGATCGCGGTGATTGCACCAGCGACGTTCTTCGCGTGGTACTCGATGCTTCGCGGCCGGGCGGTGTTGGCCGTCGGCACTGCTGGCCTCCTCGTTGTGTTGTTCACCCTCACCGGGGATCTCCCAATGCCGACGACCCTCGTGGCGATCAGCGGCAGCATCATTGCCGTCGGCGCCCACCGGCTACACCGCCATGGGGGTGACCTCGTTGGCGTCAGTTCGGTGCTAACCGTCGCAGCAGCCGTGGTCGTCATCTCACTCGCTGTCCTGTCTCTCGGTGGGCTGGCTGTAGCCGGCATCGCACCCGGCGATGACACCGGTGGGGACGGGCCGGCCCCCGACGAGGACCCGGCGGCCACTGAAGAAGAGGCGGAGGCAGTCAATCTCGAAGACACATTGGGGGTGGAACGCGAGTTGCAGCCGACCGGTTCTGTAACCCTCGACCCGGAGCCCCGGTTCGTCGTCGAGACCGACGAGCCCACGTTGTTCCGGACGGAGGTCTACGACCGGTACACCGGGGACGGATGGGTTCGCACCGACGGAGCCGCTGGCGTCGCCCCGCTCCCCGAGGGCGAATCACGAACGGTCGAACAAGAGTTCCAGATCGTCACACCGATGCAATCACTGCCGACAGCAGCGATGCCGGCGTCGGTCACCGGGTTGGAGAGTGTCGACCACCAGCGGTCTCCACGGGGGCTGATCCAGGCCGATACGCCGGTCGACGCCGAGACTGGGTACACGGTGACCGCAGAACAAGTCAACGCCTCGACAGAGACACTCGATGCGGCCGGCGACGACTACCCCGACGAAGTCGTGGAACAACACACCCAGCTCCCAAGTGACGTTCCCACGCGGGTGTACAACCTGACCGCAGATGTCACCACAGAAGCGGAAACACCCTACCAGACGGCACTCGTCATCGAAGAGTACCTGGCAAACCAACGGGAATACTCCCTCAACGTCCAAGAGCCGGGTGACAACGTTGCCGATCAGTTCCTCTTCGAAATGGAAGCTGGCTACTGCACCTACTACGCGACCACGATGGTCGTCATGTTGCGGGCAGAGAACATCCCGGCACGGATGGTCTCGGGGTACAACACCGGGTACGCCGTCGACGACGACAACCGCGTCGTTACCGGCGCCGACGCACACGCGTGGGTAGAGGTCTACGTTCCCGACGTCGGGTGGGTGACCTTCGATCCGACGCCGTCAGGGAACTGGGAGCAGGCCCGCTTGGACGCTATCGAGGCGGCAGATGTCGACTTCCCCGTTGAGGACAGCACGAACGCGACAACCGAGCCCGTGGGCAACGAGACGACGGGCGACGCCGACTTCGACCCCGAGGAGGGACTGACCGACGAGGAGCTCGACCCGTTGGAACAGCTCAACGACCCACCGGAGGTTAGCGACATCGACCCGGATCAGTACGAGGCGACGGGGGTTCCCCAACAGCTGCCTGGGAGTGGCCAGCTACCACAGATGACCCTGTGGCTGATCGTTCTGACCGGCATCACAGCCCTCGGGGTCCGGTTTACGCGGATCAGACGCAATGTTCAACCGGTGCGGATGAGCTACCAGCGCCGCCACGATCCAGCGTCGGACATCGAACGGGCAGTCGACCGGCTGGAGTGGCTGCTCGGCTGGCGGTACGTGCCGCGTAAACAAAACGAGACGCCAGCAGAGTACCTCACGCGTCTGCCTGCGACGGTTGATGGGCGGGTCCGAGAGGTATACGACACCTACGAGACCGCTCGCTACGGCGGGGCCTACGACGACGCGGCCGTCGAGGAGGCGGTCACACACGTCGACCACATGATCCGAGAGCACATCCCGATCGTCGGCCGGCTGTTCCGCGACCGGTGACCGTCCGCTCCCCAAAGGCACTTGGCCCGGCGGTGTTCAACCTCTCTAATAACGACCCCTGATGCCAGCACGCGATGCTTTCGAGCCGGCGTTGTTTGTCGTCTGTGGCCTTCCAGGCGTCGGCAAATCGACCGTCGCTGGCTATCTAACCGAGGCTGTCGGGGCGACACGGCTACGGACGGATGCAATCCGGAAGTCGATGTACGAGACACCGCAGTATACCCGGTCGGAGACCGATGTGGTTTACCGGACCTTGCTCGATCGGGCAGCCGAGTCCCTTGACGCTCGGCGGTCGGTTGTCCTGGATGCAACCTTCCAACGCAAACACCACCGGAACGAGGCCCACCGGCTGGCCGCAGATCTTGCAGTGCCATTCGTGCTTCTCAAAGTCGAGGCGGATCCCGAAACGGTCAAACGGAGAATTCGGTCCCGTGAGGGGATTAGTGACGCCGGCGTCGAGGTCTACGCCGAGCACAGACGTCAGTTCGATGCAATTGATCTCGATCACTACGTGATCGACAACTCGGGGTCGCGGTCGGAGACCCACGGACGGATCGACCAAGTGTTACGAAAAGAACGACGCGACGGGGACCGTTAGCTGAATTGAGGCGCTACGCCCCGTCCGCAACGAGCAGCGCAGTCCGCGTAGCGGACACACAGCGGTACCGAGAGCAAGCTCTCCGTCGCACAGCAGAACGCTTTGCGTTCTGAGGGCGCAGTCGGGCGGGGAGACAGCGCCGTCACAGCGTTGCGTGCACGCTGTTCCATGCACGTATACCGGTGCCAGCCGACGGCTGGAACCGTGAT
>OBKM01000678.1_pt1 | contig 16218 bp, 15 predicted proteins | sample 1519691 | NCBI WGS metagenome assembly OBKM01 (sample SAMEA37050418, study PRJEB22526) | metagenome | biome: saline pan; feature: lake; material: water | place: Egypt | collected 2015 | depth 0.5 m | reverse complement strand
AACGCGAGCGGGTGCGGGCCGGTCCCCAGGTTCACGAACGTGTACCGGACCCCCGTCTGGAGGGTCAGCGTCGGGTTGTCAACGCCCGTCTCGCCGACATCGGCGTCTGCCTCGACGAGCTCCCACGCGCTCGCACCGACGTTGTCGAGCACGACCTCGACGGACTCGTGACTGCTCGCCGCTGTTCTGATGCTTGTTCCACAGGCAAGTACGCCAGCCCCGATGCCGGCGAGGACTCGTCGACGACGGGGGCTCTCGACTGTTGCATTTTTCATACGTACCAGTTTGTTCCCGCCAAACAACGGCCTTTGCCCCAACCTGTTTGGTATGCACCCGGATCCGCACATCGACCGGCCCGGCCGACCGGGACGAGTGGCTTATATCTCCCGAGGGAAAAGCGGGCACAATGCGACGCCGTGCGTTCCTCCTTGCGACCGCGGGGGTCGCCATGACCGCGGGCTGTGCGTCGACCGGCACAGACGGCAGTGGCTCCGACCGGCACCCCTTCGCCGGCGAGACCGTCACCGTCCGCATCGACGAGCGCAGCGAGACCGAACACGACCTGCAGGCAACCGCCCGTGACGCCCTCGCATTCTGGGCGGCCGAGAGCGAGACCTACGCGGGGTTCGAGGTCGGGTTCGAGGTCGACGAGACGGAGGACCCGGATATGCTCATCGCCTATGCCGACGACGCGGGGGGCTGTGAGGACGTGCCGGGGTTCAGCGAGCAGGTGCTCGGGTGTGCGCCACTGCTCCAGGCCGGAACCCGTGTCCCTCGGCCGGTCGTCGCCCGGGTCGTCGCCGGTGCCCGGCCGGTCGGGAAAGTCCGTATCACCACCAAACACGAGATCGGGCACGTGCTCGGGCTCGGCCACGACGACGACCCCCGGCGGGTGATGTCCAACCGCCCCGAGGACCGCATCCCGCTGTACGAGCTCCGGATCGATATCTGGGAGCGAACACTCACGGGCAACGAGCGGACCAACGAGGCGGCGACGCTCTACCGCCACGCCGTTGGGTCCTGGAACGCCGGCGAGTACGAGGCCGCCGGGCCGGCGTTTGTGGCTGCGAGCGATGCATTCACCGATGCGTCGGAGCTGTTCCAGACGGCACGGGGGCTGAGTGAGGGGTTCGAGGGGGACTCACAGGTCGAGACGGTCGATATTGCGGGGGGACAGTCGCTGCTCTCGACGCTCGGCGAGCGGACGGGGCTGATGGGCTCGGCCGCCGCCGCGATGGGTGAGGCGAGCGGTGCCGCCGCCGCGGGCGACCGGTCGACCGCCAGCGAACGCCGCGACGCGGCGAACGCCGACATCACCGCGTTTCGGGATCTCGACCCCGTCGAGGTGCGTGACGTCGCCGTCGCGCTGGGGCTGGTCCGCGGGTTCGACCGCACCGAACGGGTTGTCGATGTCGACGCCGACCCCGAGTAGCTGCCGACCCCGCCCGGGACCCGTTCGATTGTGCCGGCCGCGTGACGATAGGCTTAAGAAGATGTACTTACTTGTTCACTATATACCGAAAACGTACATTGGTGAGAGCACATGGGAGACATACAGACGTACATCGAGCGGGTGACAGCGGGCGACAACCTGACACAGCCACAGGCACGCGAGGCCGCCCGGCTCGTGTTCGAGGAGGCGACGGAGGCACAGCTCGGCGGGTTGCTCGCGGCGCTGCGTGCGAAAGGCGAGACGGAGGCCGAGATCGCCGGGTTCGCACAGGGGATGCGCGCGGTGGCACGGACGGTCGACCCCGACCGGGAGAGGCTGGTCGACACCTGTGGAACCGGGGGTGACGACCACGACACGATAAACGTCTCGACGACGAGCGCTATCGTCGCCGCGGGGGCGGGGGTGCCGGTGGCGAAACACGGCAACTACTCGGTCTCGTCGAACTCCGGTAGCGCGGACGTGCTGACCGAGGCCGGCGTGACTGTCGACGCCGAACCGCCAGCCGTGGAGGCAGCGATCGAGGAACACGGCATCGGGTTCATGCTCGCACCGGTGTTTCACCCGGCGATGGGCGCGGTTATCGGCCCGCGCCGGGAACTTGGAATGCCGACCGTGTTCAACGTGCTGGGGCCGCTGACTAACCCCGCCGGCGCCGACGCACAGGTTGTCGGTGTCTACGACCCCGACCTGGTTGCTCTTGTGGCCCGGGCGTTTGCCAGACTCGACGTCGAGCGGGCGCTTGTCGTCCACGGCGACGGTCTCGACGAGATCGCCGTCCACGGCGAGACAGTCGTCGCCGAGGTCGACGGGACGGACATCGAGGAGTACACCCTCACACCGGAGGGGCTGGGCCTCGAGCGGCGGGATATCGAGGCGGTCGCCGGCGGGACACCCGTCGAGAACGCCACGGTCCTGGAGGGGGTCGTCACCGGTGCCATCGACGGCGCGCAGCGGGATATCGTCCTGGCGAACGCGGGTGCGGCGATCTACGTGGCCGGCGAGACATCGTCAATCGCGGCCGGAGCGGAGCGCGCACGCCAGGCAATCGAGTCCGGCAGGGCGGGTGAGAAGCTCGCGGACCTGCAGCGGGTCGGTGGGTGATCGGATGCGTGTCAAACTCTGCGGGGTGACCCGCCCGGAGGACCGTGCCGTGGCGGTTGCGGCCGGCGCAGACGCTGTCGGGTTCGTCTCGGGTGTGCCCGTCGAGACGCCCCGCGAGCTGTCGGCACGGCGGGCCGCCGACCTGGTCGCTGGCCTGGAACCGTTCGTCACGAGCGTTCTCGTGACCGGCCCGGCGTCCGTGGCGGATGCGGTCACCCGACAGGAGGTCGTCGGGGCCGACGTGGTCCAGGTACACGGCGGGTTCACGCCCGACGAGATCGCCGGCCTGCGCGAGCAGGTCGGCACCTCGGTTGTCGCTGCAATCGACAGCGGGAGCGAGCAGGCCGCGGCGTACGCGGCGGCGGCCGACGGCCTGCTGGTCGACTCGACAACGGAGGCGGGGATGGGTGGAACCGGTGAGACCCACGACTGGGAGCGCACCCGCCGGATGGCGGCGACGGTCGACGGCCCCGTGGTACTGGCCGGCGGGCTGACCCCCGAGAACGTCCGCGAGGCGGTCGAGACGGTCGACCCCTTCGCTGTCGACGTCGCCTCGGGCACCGAGCGCGCCCCGGGACGGAAGGACCACGACGCCGTCCGGTCGTTCGTCGCGAGAGCGAAGGGGGCACACACATGACCGGGCGGCCGACGCGCGACCGGGCCGGGGTCGAGCAGGCGCCGGTCGTCGACACAGACCGGGAGACGTTCTGCGAGCACGCGGCCGGCGAGCGGCCGGTCGTCGTCCACGTCGCGGCCGAACTCGATGTCGCGGTCGAACCGCTGACGGCCTACGCCGCGCTGACCGGCCGAACAAGCGATGTCGATGGCGGTGCGTACTCGTTTCTGCTCGAGAGCGCCGAGAAGGTTCCCTCCAGCGACCCCGACGGGGCGTTTGCCCCCGACCCCTCCAGCCGCCACGCGAGGTTCTCGTTTGTCGGGTACGACCCCGACGCGGCTGTCACCATCGGCCCCGACGGAGCCGAGTTCGAGCTCTTCGACGAGCGGTGCGCACCGCTGCTCGGAGCCGAGGCCGGCGACACGCTCGACAGACTCCGGGCCGCGATGCCAGATGTGCGACTTGCCGGCTTCCCCGACCGGGGGCGCCAGACCCTCTCGGGCGGGTTCGTCGGCTTTCTCGCCTACGACGCTGTCTACGATATCTGGCTCGACGAGGTCGGCCTCGACCGCCCGGACTCCCCGTACCCCGACGCCCAGTTCGTGCTCACCACCCGGACGCTGGCCATCGACCACGCCGAGGGGCGTGTCTCGCTTGTCTGCACGCCGATTCTCCGCGAGGGTGACGACGCCGGCGAGCGCTACGAGGCGGTGTGTGCGGAGGCCGAACGGGTTGCCGACCTCCTCGCGGCGGCCGAGGCTGTCGACCCTGGCGGGTTCCGGCGCGAACACGGGCAGGCGGGTGACCGCGAGGCCTACCAGCGGGCGGTCGCCGACGCCCGCGAGCACGTGTTCGACGGCGACATCTACCAGGGGGTCATCTCGCGGTCGCGGAGCCTGACCGGTGACCTCGACGCGCTGGGGCTGTACGAGTCACTCCGCGAGGTCAACCCGTCCCCGTACATGTACCTGCTCGACCACGGCGAGCGGACAATCGTCGGGGCGAGCCCGGAGACACTGGTCTCGGTGCACGGTGACCGCGTGGTCTCGAACCCCATCGCCGGCACCTGTCCCCGCGGCTCCAGCCCCGTCGAGGACCGGCGACTCGCCGGCGAGATGCTCGCCGACGAGAAGGAACGGGCCGAGCACACGATGCTGGTCGATCTCGCGCGCAACGACGTCCGCCGGGTCGCCCGGCCGGGCAGCGTCCGGGTCGAGGAGTTCATGAACGTGCTGAAATACTCTCACGTCCAGCACATCGAGTCGACCGTGACCGGGACGCTCGCCGCGGAGCACGACGCCTTCGACGCCGTCCGGGCCGCGTTTCCCGCGGGCACCCTCGCCGGTGCGCCGAAGATACGCGCGATGGAACTCATCGACGACCTAGAGGAGCGGCCTCGCGGCCCGTACGGCGGCGGTGTCGGGTATCTCTCCTGGGAGGACAACGCCGACTTCGCCATCGTCATCCGGTCGGCGACGGTCGAGGACACCGACGACGGGGCCGGCCGGCCGGCGGATATCGGTGAGGGCGGCCAGCGGGTGACGGTCCGTGCGGGCGCGGGTATCGTCGCCGACAGCGACCCCGCAAGCGAGTACGAGGAGACCGAAAAGAAAATGGACGGCGTGCTCGCGGCACTAGAGCGCATCGAGGAGTCGACGCCTCCCCGGGAGGGACAGCGATGAGCGGACAGCGGGTGCTGTTTGTCGACAACTTCGACTCGTTCACCTACAATCTCGTCGAGTACGTCAGCCAGCACGCCGAGACCGAGGTGGTTCGCAACACGGCGTCGCTGGCCGCGGTGCGCGAGGTGGAGCCCGACGCGATCATCATCTCGCCGGGGCCGGGGCATCCGGCCAACCAGCGCGATGTCGGTGTCACCACGGACGTGCTCCGGGAACTCGGCCCGACGGTGCCGACACTCGGGGTCTGTCTCGGCCTTGAGGCGGCCGTCCACGCCTACGGCGGCAGCGTCGGCCGGGCACCCGAACCCGTCCACGGGAAGGCTGTCGCCATCGACCACGACGGCGAGGGCGTCTACACCGGCCTCGACCAGGGCTTCCAGGCCGGACGGTACCACTCGCTGATTGCGACGGAGGTCCCCGACTGCTTTGCGGTGACCGCCACTGCGGGCGATGGAGAGACCGACCTGGTGATGGGGATACGCCACCGCGAGCACCCCATCGAGTGTGTCCAGTTCCACCCCGAGTCGGTGCTGACGGCGGTGGGCCACGACGTCATCCGCAACTTCCTGCGAACCGCCGGGTGACCGGACCTGGCTGTCTGTTATCCCGCCCCGGCGGCGCGGGCCCGGCTGTACAGCGGGCCCGAGAGCACGAGCACCGCAAGTCCGGCCAGCACGGCGAGGAGCTCGACGCTGACGGCGAACTCAGAGAGCGACAGCGAGCGCATCGACGCACCGGTGAACACGGCCACGAGCGCCCACGGCACCTCACCGGTGAGAGTGCCGAGATAGAACGGCCGGGGGGAGACGCCGGCCATGCCGGCGCCGTACGAGATGGGGTCGCCGGGCACCGGTGAAAGCCGGGCCGCGAGCACACTCCGGGCCTCGCCGACCACCCCGACCAGGCGCTCACCGGAGTCGCTCATGGTGCCGAACAGGCCGATATCGGTCCGTGCGTACCGGCCGAGCAGGTACGGCGGTGTTGCCGTCAACAGGGCACCCGCAAGCGCGACCGGCAGCCCGACGGCCGGCCCGTAGAGGTAGCCCAGCACGACCGCGACAAGCGACATCGGCCACAGCAGGAACGGCCGGACAAGGTACACCGCGACCAGCACCACCGCGAACAGGACGGGCCTGTCGGCGAGCCCCTCCAGTTGGGCGACGATCTCCGCCGGCGAAAGGAGCACCATCGCGAGCGCCGCAACGCCGAGCAGAACCGCCACGGCCGTTGCCTGTCGTCGCGTCGCCGAGTGCATCTGTCTGGTCTGGGTCCCACGCCGGCAAACACTTTGTGGTGGGGGACAAAGGCGGTGCTGTGACCGACGAGGAGAGTGAACAGGCCCGACTCGGCGACGTTCTCGGTGACGACCAGACCCGCCGAGAGGTCCCGGACGCCGGCGAGAGCGACGCGGGCGGCCCGCCGACCCCCGAGGTCTGTGCCGACGTGACCCGTGACCCCGCCGGCCCGGACGAGGCTGTGGCTGGCGCCGGTGACGGCGCCGCCGGCCCGGGTGCGGGGGTCCGCGAGACCGTCGAGTTGGGCGTGGCCCTGCTTGCACATCTGGAGAACGGCGAACTCCCCCTCGCAGCGGCGGTCGACCGCATCGAGACGGTGACGACCGACCCGACACTCACCCGCGAGATACTCGACACCGCCGAGATGCGTGGGCTCATCGACCGCGAGGATGGGCTCGTCCGGCCCCGTTCGGGGGCGTTCGTTCGCTTCGACCGCGACGTTGTCCGTCGGGAGGGTGCGTTCACCTGCCGCCGTTGCGGTGCCTCGCTGTCGACCGGTCACTTCATCCGGTTCGACACCGGCGAACACGGCCCGTTTGGCTCCTCGTGTATCCGGAAGGTCACCGGCCGCGAGTGAACCCGACGCCGTGTCTGACTGCCTGGCCGGTCCCTGCGAGCAGCACAGAGACGCCCCGCTTACAGATACGTCGCCCGGGTGCGCGCACGCAGGTACAGCGCCGTCGAGAGCAGGTTCAGCCCCGGAATCATCGCCAGTGTCGCCCAGAACACCGGCCCACCCTCCCAGTCACTGTGCGTGCGGAGATACCAGCCATCCCGGTAGGTGGCCAGCGGCAACACAAGCAGCGTCAGGAACAGAAAAAGCAGGAACAACAGCCCGTTGAGGGTGAGTGTGAACCCGACAAGCGCGGCGACACTCCCCACCGCGCCGGCGAGCACCCCGTAGACATCTCGGCCGGTCCCTCGCGGCGGCTCGTCGGGGAGATACAGGGTGTAGCGCCCGTTGACCACCGTCACGAGGACGCGCCGTCCGAACAGCTCGGCGAGTTGCTCGGGTGCGACATCCATGCCGGTGAGCAACCGACCAAGTCTCGACTCCTCGGCCGCCCGGTCCTCCGGCCAGTCCAGATACGTCGGGACGGTCCGCCCACCCTCGAGTTCGACCGTCAGCGCGAGCGCCTCATCCTGGCCGATGTCGACGGGGTACTCGGGTGGGACATCTGCTGTCGGCACCAGCGCCGCGTCCACGAGCCGGCCGGCCCGAACTGAGCCGTCCGGGAGTGTCGCCTCCGACCCGGACGCGAGCTCGGCCTCGAGTTCGAGGAACCGCTCGGCCGCCCGGTCCTCCGGGCGCTCGAACGGGTCGCCGGCCAGCCCCCCAATGTCACCGTCGCCTGTCATCCCCGCCGCGGTATCGTCGCCCCCCGTCTCCTCGACGGGGCGGTTCTCCTCGTCGGTCCGTTCGGCCACACCGCTCTGTAAGGCCCTGTGGGTGAAAAACCCCACCGCTCCCCGTGATGGACACACTCAGACCCGGGCCAGGCCCGAGACAGGCGACACTCACCCGAAGGCCGCACCCACGTCCACATCGGCCGTCTCCCTGTCGGTCGCGGTGAAAAGCTCCCGCTCGTCGAAGCCGAACTGCCGGGCGAAGACGAGATACGGGAACTGCGAGATGCGGGTGTTGTACCGCGTGACCGACTCGTTGTAGAACTCTCGGCGGTCGGCGATCTGCGACTCGATGTCGCTGATGCGCTCCTGGAACTGCTGCATGTTCTCCTGGGCACGCAGTTCGGGGTACTCCTCGACGCGTGCGTTGAACGCCGCCATCGCCTCGCGAACCTGCACGTCGGCGTTTGCCTGTTCGGTCGGCGTCTCCGCCTGTTCGGCCTGCTCGCGGGCCGCTGTGAGCTCTGTGAGCACCTCCTGTTCGAACTCCATCATCTCCTGTGCCGCGTCGATCAGCTTCGTGAGCTCGTCCTGTCGCTGTTTGAGCAACACCTCGATGTTCTGTTTCGACTGGTCGACCCGTCTGCGGAGCCGCACCAGCTGGTTGTAGATGCTGATGACGTAGCCGACAGCCAGCGCGACAAGCACCAGGACGACAAACCCCACGACGATCTCCAGCACCGGCATAGTGTACATCTGCCAGCAGAGTCATTTAAATCCTGTGATTCGTCTGGTGGCACAGCCGCTGCCGACTCGCCCGAGGCGGGTCACCCGACGTTCATCGCGCGCTCGACGGTCTCCTCGCCGTACAGGTCGGCGAGCTCCTCGTGCTGGTCGGGGCGGTGCTGGTAGACATCCTGGAACAGGGTGATCGGTGTCTTGAGCGCCTGGTAGGTGGCCTCGTCCCACATCCGGTCGGCGCTGATATCCACCTCGATGCCGTCGATCCGGACGGTCGCGGTCCGGCTCATCGCGATGGCGCCCTTGCCGGCCTCCTTTGCGGCCTCGAACTCCGCCATCGAGTCGACGATGTCGGTCAGACTCGGGACGTACTCCACGATACCGAGCAGCTCCTCGCGGAGCTGGTCTCTGTCGAGGCTGAGGCTGTCGCCGGCGATGGTCAGCCGGTACCCGTCCCCGGTTTCCGAGAGGGAGACACGGTCGCCGGTGTAGCGCTGCACCCCGTCGTTGTCTTCGAGTTCTGTCTCCCGTCCGCCCGCCGAGAGCAGCCAGTACCCCTCCGCCGGTGGCAGGGGGCCCTTGTTTGCCTCGACCACCTGGCCCGGCGTGAGCGACCAGATGCCCAGCATCCCCCTGGCCTGGTTGTCGGTCATCCGGGCACGGTACCCGTCCACGTCGCGGATATCGTCGTACGGTCCGTCGACGGCGATCAGCCCTGCCGCGCTCGCGGCACGTGCCGTGTTGTGGCGCAACTCCGGCCAGGATGGGAGCGCACCCGTCGGCGTTATCCCACGCATATCCTTCGTGTAGTCCACCTCGCCGTCGACGAGCAGGAACAGACGCTGGAGATTGTTCGAGGGCTTGCCCATCTCCTCGCGGAGGCTCCCCATCGCCAGTTCGGCTGCGGCGCTCTCGACGATGACCGACATGGCGAGACTCCCCTCGGGGAGGCCGTGCTCGTGCTCGACGATACTGATGAACTCGTCGGCCTTCTTCCAGTCGTCGATGTCCCCGACCTCCGGGATGACGAAGCCGTCGATGTGCTCGCCGGCACCCGTCTCGGGGTCGGCGATCCGGCGCATACGCTCGAACCCCCGAGAGCGGGTGCCGGGGTCGTCACGGTGCCAGACGACACGCGGGTGTATCTCGCCGGGGAACTCGGCCCCGTGTTCGGCGACCACCTCGACGATGTTTGCCGCCCCCTCGTCGCGCATCGACGGCGCCGTGGCGTCCTCGTTGTCGGGCACCCAGACATCCGGCGCCTGCATCCCCCGCAACTGTGCTGCGCTCCGGAGCATCTTCGCCGAATCCGTCTCCCCCTCCACCGCCGTCGGCGAGGTGAAAAACGTCCGGACGAACTTCCGGTCGTGCGTTCGCTTGTCGACGCTCATACCCGTCCGGAGAGCCGTCTGAACGATTTAGCTTTCGGTCCCGACCCCGCGTTTACAGTAGAATCAAGGCGAAAGCGCCCGTCACCGGGGACCGGATGGGTCCGCGCTCACGGGAACCGAGGGTCCCCGGACCCTGTCCCCGAGACGGTTCACCGGGCGAGTGTGAGTGCGACGACCGGCAGCCCCTCAGGTCCGGCGACCAGACGGAGTCGCAGAGTCGTGTCGCCGTTGTACCCCCCGAGACGGAACGACCCCTCGAGGGCGCCGTCGGCGGCCCCGGTCGACCCGGTGTCACGGACAATCGGGGCGTCGATGACGTGGCTCCGCTCGGCCCGGCCGGCGAACCGGTAGCTCACCCGCGTGAGGTTCTCGCCGGCTGTCCGCTCGACGGTCAGCCGCGCAGGCGAGGCGCTGGTGACCCCCTCGCCTGGCAGCGTCACCTCGATGACCCGCTGAGGGGCCGGCCCGCCCGCGGGCGCAAGCACCTCGTTCTCGTGCAGGTCGACCGCGGCCGTACCGATGCGCTCGACTGCGGACGCCGCCTCGCTCTCGCCGCGCAGCGTCGCCCCGTGGTCGAGAGCTGTCGCCGACAGGCCCAGAACGGCCACCACGAGCGCGACCGCGAGCACGTACCGTATCACACAGCCTGCTGGCCCCGTCCTCGGGTTTGAACCCCCGGGTGCGTGCCGGGCCTTCTGGCGTGCCCGGTTGTGACCGAGGGGCTCTCAGTCGGCGAACGCGCCGGCGACCAGCAGCGGGACGACCAGGGTCGCCTCGGCCTGGACCTGTGTGTAGTTTCGCCCCTCCTCGGCTTTGATCTTCCCCCAGGAGACCGCCTCGTCGGGGGGCGCCCCCGACAGGGAGCCGTCACCCTCCATCCCGGTCGAGATGTACACCGCGTAGTCCGCGCCGCCGCGAAACAGGTTCGTCATGATGGCGTGGTGTTTCGGGACGCCGCCGCCGAAGGCGAGCAGGCCCGTCCGGTCTGCGAGCAGGCCGTCCTCGATGAGGTGACCGTAGTCGCCGGTGATCTCGATTCCGATATCGTCCGGGACGTCGGGTCGCTGCTTGTAGTAGTACAGGAAGTTGCCGATCTCGGCGTCGGTCAGCGCCGGACAGTAGATCGGCACGTCGTTGTCGGCGGCGACCGACAGCACCGAGTCCTCGTCGTCGAGCCGCGCACCGAGTTCCGCCGAGAACTCACGCGGCGTCCGCAACTGCTGGTCGGCAAAAAACTCCTCGAAAAAGTCGTAGAGATACTCCTCAAGCCAGACATACCGGTCGGAGGGAACGTAGATGTTGCCCAGGCGGTTGATCCCCCGCTCGCGCAGTTCGGCCTCGTCGGCGTCCCAGCGACCCATCTTGAACGGTCGTTCCGTCTTGATGACGTCCTCGGCGAGTGCGCCCGATGTGGTGATAACGACATCAACAAACCCCTCGCGGACGAGGTAGGCGACCGTCTCGCGCAACCCCGAGGAGACGATGTTCGAGGTGAGCGCGAGATACAGCGTGACATCCTCCTCGCGCATCGTCCGGCAGATATCGATCGCCTGCGCCAGGTGGGTGGCCTGAAAGCCGGTTGTCGCGTAGGCATCGAGCAACGCCTCGAACTCGAACTCCCCGCGGAAGTCGTACCCCCGGACATCCGGCGTCGCCAGTGACTCCTCGGTCCCGGGCACGACGTGGTCGCGGGTCTCCTCGGGGTCGAGATCAGCCGTCTCGTCAGCCGTGTCCGGGTCGGGGCGCCCCCCGTCGCCGGTATCGTGACTCTCCATGCTCTCTTTTTCCCGACTCGGGACCGTGAATCAATCGATTCCAGAACGGACCCACTCACCTGAGCGGAGCACAACCGGAATCCGGGGACCGTGGCGTCGCTCGGCGGCCCCGCCTCACTGGAAGCCGATACGCCCGCTGCGGCGCTCCGGCTGTGCGCCGCCGCGGAACTCCTCGGCCATCTCCTCGTAGTAGTCGCGGATGTCGTCGGTGATGGTCGGGCGGGCCTCCTCCATGGCCTGTCGGAAGTGTCGCATTCCGACCTCCGCGGCGTCGTCGTCCTCGCGGAGCGCCTCGATTGCGGCCTCGCGGGCGATCGTCTCCAGATCCGACCCGACGAAGCCCTCGGTCAGCTCCGCGAGCTCGCGCAGGCTCACGTTCGGCGAGAGTGGCATATCGCGGGTGTGGATGCGGAGGATCTGCTCGCGACCCTCGGTGTCGGGTTCGCCGACCATCACGAGACGGTCGAACCGGCCCGACCGCAGCAGCGCGGGGTCAATCATGTCCGGCCGGTTGGTCGCACCGATGACCATCACCTCACCCATATCCTCGAGGCCGTCCATCTCGGTCAGCAGCTGGTTGACCACCCGCTCTGAGACGTTCGACCCGACGTCACCGCCCCGCCCCGGGGCCAGCGAGTCGAGCTCGTCGAAGAAGATGACCGTCGGGGCGACCTGGCGGGCCTTGCGGAAGGTCTGCCTGATGGCCTTCTCGGACTCGCCGACCCACTTCGAGAGCAGCTGTGGCCCGCGGACGCTGATGAAGTTCGCCTCGGTCTCGTTGGCGACGGCTTTCGCCATCAGGGTCTTCCCCGTGCCCGGGGGGCCGTAGAGCAACACCCCCGCGGGTGGCTCGATACCCATGCGGTCGAACTTCTCCGGGGTGCGCATCGGCCACTCGATGCTCTCTTGGACCTCGCCTTTCACCTCTGGGAGCCCGCCCACGTCGTCCCAGGAGATCTTCGGCAACTCCACGAGCACCTCCCGCATCGCGCTCGGTGAGACCTCCCCAAGTGCCCCCTGAAAGTCGTCGCGTTTGATGATCATCCGGTCGATGAGACTCGGCGGGATATCCTCCTCGTCGAGGTCGATTTCGGGGAGATACCGCCGCAGCGCCTTCATCGCGGCCTCCTTGGTGAGACTCTCGATGTCGGCGCCGACAAAGCCGTGGGTCTCCTCGGCGAGCCGGTCGAGGCTGACGTCGTCCGAGAGCGGCATCCCGCGGGTGTGGATCTGGAGGATCTCCTCGCGGCCGGTCTCGTCGGGGACGCCGATCTCGATCTCGCGGTCGAACCGGCCGGGGCGGCGCAGCGCCGGGTCGACCGAGTCGACACGGTTGGTGGCGCCGATGACGACCACCTGCCCCCGCGATTCGAGGCCGTCCATCATCGTCAGCAGCTGTGCGACAACGCGGCGCTCGACCTCACCGGTGACATCCTCCCGTTTCGGCGCGATGGAGTCGAGTTCGTCGATGAAGATGATACTGGGGGCCTCCTCCGTGGCCTCCTCGAAGATCTCCCGGAGCTGTTGCTCGGACTCGCCGTAGTACTTCGAGATGATCTCGGGGCCGGCAATCGAGAAAAACGACGCGGAGGTCTCGTTGGCGACGGCCTTCGCGAGCAGCGTCTTGCCGGTCCCGGGTGGCCCGTGGAGCAACACCCCCTTCGGCGGCTCGATGCCGAGTTTCTTGAATATCTGGGGGTGTTTCATCGGCAGTTCGACCATCTCGCGGACGCGCTGAATCTCGTTTTTCAGCCCGCCGATATCCTCGTAGGTGATGCCGCTGCCGGTCTTCTCGTAGCCGGCGATTGGCTCCTCGCGCAACTCGACGTCGGTGTCCTCGGTGACAAGCACCACCCCCTCCGGCTCGGTCTCGACGGCGATAAGCGGGATCGCCTGACCGGGCGAGCGCATGAACGGGTGGTTCGTCGAGGACATTACGGGGACGATGTCGCGGGCGACGACCGGTCGCTTGAGGATCTGTCGTTTGACCATCCCGTCGGCGTCGCTGCCGAACTGGACACTCGCCTCCTCCGGCGGCGCGAGCACGAGTCGCTCGGCCTTCTCGGCCTCCGCCTTCCGTATCTTGACACGCTCACCGATGCCGACATCGGCGTTCTGTCGCGTGAAGCCGTCGATCCGTACCGTGTCCGTGTTCCAGTCCTGCCGGTCGGCACGCCAGACCTTCGCTGCGGTCGTGTCCGCCCCCTCAATCTCGATGATATCCCCCGGTGAGAGCTTCAGGTGTAACAGCGTGTCCGGGTCCAGACGCGCGATACCTCGCCCCGAGTCGTTTGGGTAGGCTTTCGCCACCTCCAGTTGAACCTCGTTCATTGTAGCGTCGTGACCTTACCAACTATCAGGAACCGCGAGAGATATGCTTTGTGTTACCGGCTATCGGCGGCCGGTCGCCCTGGCCCCGGCCACGAGCGCCCCACAGTTGCGACCGCAATGGAACAGACTATGTGGGTCGGCCCCGAAACGTGTGACGGAACGCCAGATGAAACACGGGATCGGGAACGGACGATGACAACACACACAGAGCCACTCGACTCGGTGCTCGAGACAATCGGTGAGACGCCGCTCGTGCATCTCCAGGCGGCCCCGGAGACGGTGCCGGTTGTCGCCAAGCTCGAGTCGTTCAACCCCGGCGCGAGTATCAAAGACCGCATCGGCGCGCACATGCTCAGCCGGATGCTCGAGCGGGGTGATATCGACCCCGGCGGGACGGTCGTGGAGCCGACCGCCGGCAACACGGGTATCGGGATGGCGATGGCGGCCACACAGCTCGATCTGGAGGTGACCTTCGTCGTTCCCGAGGAGTTCAGCGTCGAAAAGCAGGTGCTGATGCGCGCACTCGGGGCGGAGGTCATCAACACACCGACCGAGGAGGGGATGAAGCGTGCAATCGAGTACGCCAACGAGCTGGTCGCGGAGCTGGACAATGCCGTGGTGCCACAGCAGTTCTCCAACCCGCTCAACGTCGAGGCCCACGAACGGACCACCGGCCCCGAGATACACGAGGCCCTCGACGGTGAGGTGGGGGCACTCGTCGCCGGCTGTGGCACCGCCGGCACGCTGATGGGGACCGCCCGCTATCTGCGCGAGCAGAACCCCGGGATTCACGTGGTCGCTGTCGAACCCGAGGGCTCACTGTTCGCCCGGACAGACGGGGCGGACGTCGAGGAATCCACCTACAGCATCGAGGGCATCGGCACGAGCAACCTCTCGACGAACGAACTGTACGACCCCGCACTGGTCGACGAGGTCCGCCAGGTGAGCGACCGGGCAGCCCACGCGGAGATGCAGCGGCTCGCGGCCGAGGAGGGCCAGCTGGTCGCGTCCAGCGCCGCCGCTGCGAGTGTCGCCGCACTCGACCTCGCCGAGCGTGTTCGTGACGGCGCCCTCGAACTCCCATACGAGACGGTCGTGACCCTCTTTCCCGATTCCAGCGAGCGCTACCTCTCGAAGGGGCTGTACGACCCCTTCGAGGAGTGGGCCGACGAGTGACCGAGTATCCATGACTGACGACCACACAGACACCCCCACGACCGAGCAGGTACCGGAGACAGCAACGGACGGACAGTTCGAGACCCGCGCCATCCACGCCGGCCAGGAGCCCGACCCGGCGACCGGCGCGGTGATGCCCGCTATCCAGCTGAGCACCACGTTCGCACAGGACGCCCCCGGGGAGGACCGCGGCTACGAGTACGCCCGGACGGGCAACCCGACGCGGACGGTCCTCGAGGAGAACCTCGCCGCCCTCGAGAATGGCGCGTTCGGGCGGGCGTTCGCCAGCGGGATGGCCTCGATCAACACCGTTCTGAACCTGCTCGAGAGCGGCGACCACGTCGTCGCCGGCGACGACATCTACGGCGGGACACACCGCCTGTTCCGACAGGTCTACGAGGACTACGACCTGTCGTTTTCCTTTGTCGATACGACCGACCACGACGCCGTGGGCGACGCTCTCCGCCCGGAGACGGAGCTGGTGTGGGTCGAGACCCCCACCAACCCGCTTTTGCAGGTCAACGATATCGCGGCGCTCGCCGACCTCGCACACGACAACGATGCGCTCTGTGCCGTCGACAACACGTTCGCCACACCGTACCTGCAGCGACCGCTCGAGCACGGGGCCGATGTGGTCTCACACGCGCTCACGAAGTACCTGGGCGGGCACTCCGATGTCGTCGGCGGCGCGCTCGTGACCGACGACCCCGAACTGGACGAGCGGTTCGGCTTCTACCAGAACAGCGTCGGCGCAACGCCGGACCCCTTCGCGTGTTTCCTCGTTCTCCGGGGGGTCAAGACGCTCCCGCTCCGGATGGACCGGCACTGCGAGAACGCGGCGACGCTTGCCCGGCGTCTCAACCAGCATCCCGACGTGAGCGACGTCTACTACCCCGGTCTCCAGTCACACCCGGAACACGAGCTCGCGGCCCGGCAGATGGACGACTTCGGCGGGATGGTGAGCTTCGAGCTCGACGCCACACTCGAGGAGACCGCGACGTTCGTCGCCGAGACGGCGGTGTTCACCCTCGCGGAGAGTCTCGGCGGGGTCGAGAGCCTCATCGAGCAGCCCGCGACGATGACACACGCCTCCATCCCCCGCGAGGAACGGCTGGCGGCCGGCCTCACAGACGGCCTGGTGCGTGCAAGCGTCGGCGTCGAACACGTCGAGGACCTCTGGGCCGATATCGAGTCCGCCATCGAGACGGCACTCGAGTGAGCCGGAGCGTGATACCTCGGGCGACGGTATTACTATTGCACGCCGGCGAGAACGGTCACACGTGCCCGTGATCGTCCACGAGACCCCGTCC
>OBKM01000677.1_pt1 | contig 16237 bp, 10 predicted proteins | sample 1519691 | NCBI WGS metagenome assembly OBKM01 (sample SAMEA37050418, study PRJEB22526) | metagenome | biome: saline pan; feature: lake; material: water | place: Egypt | collected 2015 | depth 0.5 m | reverse complement strand
CTCGACGCGGTCGTGGCTGGGCGTCTCCATCCCGCCGGACTGGAACGGGTCGTGCCGGACGTCGCCGAGCAGCGCGCCGGCGTGTGCGCCCGTTGCGTCACGGAACGGGGCGCTCTTGGTCTCGCCGTTGTTCACCAGCAGGTTCGGGATCATCGCGTCCGAGCCGCGGTTTAAGTAACGGAAGACGAGGTAGACGACACCCGCGGCGATGATGCCGATGAGGATCTGGCCGACGATGATGAGCGCGTAGCCCAACACGACGGCGATGATGATCCACATCAACAGCGAGCGCATCTGGTTGCGTTTTCGCGCTTCTTCCTTGTGTGCGTCGACGATCTGCTCGCCTTTCCCCGCGGGAACCGTCCGGACCTTCGGTTTGTTGCCGTCGTCCGGGTTGTGGTACACGAGAACGTCCTGTAGCTCCTCTTTGGGGAGCAGTTCGGACATCGCCTTCGCGAGCATCGACTTCCCGGTTCCGGGCGAGCCGATCATCATCACGTGGCGGCGCTGTTTGGCCGCCTTGATGATCACGTCGCGGGCGTGCTCTTGGCCGATCACCTGATCGACGAGCCGCTCCGGGATCTCGATTTCGGACGTCGAGTCGATCTTGAGTCCGCCGAGGAGGTCGTCTTCGTCTGGATCGTCGGCGATCTCGGCGCCCTCGACCTCGACCGAGCTGCCGAGTTCGTCGATCTCGCCGTCGTCTATCGGTTCGGTGACGCCCTCGGGGGCGTCGCCGTTCGGTTCTCCGTGGCTCTCACCGGCGTCCGGGCTCGGGTCGTCGTCGATGACGACGCCGTCGTCCCACACCTCGTCGGAGTCCCCGTCGTCGGCGAATTCGTCGCCGTCCTCGGTGGGTCCGGCGCCGTCGTCGCTGTCGACGGGTTCGGGATCCGAGGCCGGAGCCGACGGTGGGTCGGCGGGAGCGCCGGACTCGCTCCCGCGGTCGTCGGATGCGGGAGCCCCGTCGCCGGGAGTGTCCGTGCCGTTCCCCGCCGAATTATCGCCCTCTGAGCCGTTCTGCTCCGGCTTATCGGGGTCTTCGGTCGGCGGGTCGTTCGCGTCCTTTTCGTTGCTCATAGAATCGGGTTTCGCTAGGAAAAACGAAGGGTCGGCTACTGATATACTTTCTCCCCGCGGGCGAGGACGGTCGGTTTCGCGAAACGCGGAATAGAGGGGGTATAAGCCTCGATATCGGCAGTCGGCGCGTCCCACGGGGTTTATAAACGATGCCCCCGCTACGTGGGATCATGCGCGGGTTCTATATCGGGCGGTATCAGCCGTTTCACAACGGCCACCGACACATGGTCGAGGAGATAGCGGCGGAGGTCGACGAGCTCGTGTTGGGGATCGGCTCCGCCGGCGACTCTCACACCACCCGGAACCCGTTCACCGCCGGCGAGCGCGTGATGATGGTGACGAAGGCCGTCGAGTCGCTCGACGTCACCACCTACGTCGTCCCCATCGAAGACCTCGACCGCAACTCGGTGTGGGTGGCCCACGTCCAGAGCATGACCCCGCGATTCGACGTGGCGTACTCGAACAACCCGCTCGTCGTCCGGCTGTTCGAGGAGGCCGGCGTCGAAGTCCGCGGCTCGCCGATGTTCCGCCGCGACGTGCTCGAGGGAACGGAGCTCCGCGAGCGGATGATTCACGGCCGCGACTGGCGCGCGCTCGTCCCCGAGACAGTGATCGACGTCATCGAAGAGGTCGACGGCGTCGAGCGCATCCGCCGGATCGCCGAGACCGATACGAACGGTCACGCCCCGTCAGACAGGTAGGCGGTCGGGAACTGAGCGGCCGGTGGCGCGTCAGCTCCGGGTTGTTTCCGGTTGGGCTCGGATTCGGTTCCGGTTGGTCTCCGATTCGTTTCTGATTTGTCTCGGATTTGATTCTGATTGGTCCCGGATTCGTTCCGGCCGACGCGATCGGCGGCTTCCTCCCCCAGCGTCCCCGCCGCCTTTTAAGTCGCTCCCGGCCACCGATCCCGACACATGATCACGCTCACGTCCGACTTCGGCTCGCCGTATCCCGCCGCGATGAAGGGCGTCATTCGCCGGCAGACGCGTGCGGAGCTGATCGACATCGCGCACGACCTCCCGCGCGGCGACCCGCGTGCGGCGGCCTTCTGGCTCCGGTTCGTCCTTCCTGAGTTCCCGCCTGCGGTCCACTGCGCCGTCATCGACCCCGGCGTCGGCACCGACCGCGACGCCCTCGTCGTTCGGGCGGGTCGCCACGTGCTGGTGGCCCCCGACAACGGCCTCGCGATGCCGGCCGCCCGGGTGCTCGCTGCCGAGGACGGGGGCGTTGAAGACGACGCCGAGAGCGCGGACGACCGGGACGTCGAGACTTTCGTCGTCGACGTCGACGACCCGGCGAGCGCCACCTTCCACGGTCGCGACGTGTTCGCACCGACCGCGGCGCGGATCCGCGAGGCCGTCGACGGCGGGCCGGCGAACGCGACGAGCGACGAACTCGACGCCCTGCTCGCGGAGATGGACGACCTCTCGCGAACGACCGACGCGGTCGATCTGGTGTTTCCGGAGCCGACCGTTGAGCGGGAGGGCGGCGGCGACCCCGTCGCCGTCGACGGCGAGGTGCTGGTCGTCGACCGCTTCGGCAACGTCGTCACGAACGTGCCGGGCGAGCTGATCCGCGGCCGAGACTGGGTCCGGGTTAACGATGACCTCACGCCCGTCGCCGAGACGTTCGGCGCGGTCGACCCCGGCGACCGGCTCGTCACCGTCGGGAGCCACGGCTACGTGGAGTGCGACGTCAACGACGGCCGCGGCGACGGCGCGTTCGACCTCCGCCCGGGCGACGCCGTGCGGATCGTCGCCGACAACGTGAGCATTTGAGACGGGCGGCGTCGGCAGGTGGTCCGTGTCGGCAGGTGGCTTGTGTCGGCGGGTGGTCCGTGTCGGCAGGTGGTCCGCGCCGGTGGGTAACCCGTATCGGTCGAGAGACCGAACGACGTCGCCTCGTCGAGCGACCCCGGCCGGCTGACCGACCGGCGGCTTGAGTAAGAGTTACGTATCGCATTCGCTAACGGGGAGACAGTATTCCATGGTACGCAGCCAGCACGATGTGGTCGTCGTCGGAGGCGGAATAGCGGGCTGCTTCGCGGCGGCGACCGCGGCGGCTGCGGGGGTCGACGTCGTCCAACTGGAGCGCAAGTCCCGGGAGCGGAGCGGCTTCATCGCCTGCGGGGACGCGATGAAGAGCCCACGCGACCCGGAGAAGTATCCGGGGCCGATCGATATGGACGCGATCGCCGACGACGAGGCCGTCCTCCTCGACGGCAACATCAACCAGATCGAGTGGTGGGACGAGGAGGTCGACGTTCGCAAGGTGATCCCGTACAACGGGACGAGCAACGTCATCGATCGGTACGAGTTCGGTCAGCGGCTCCTCGAACAGACGGCCGACTTCGGAGTGACGCAACACTACGATACGGTCGTCAACGGTGTGGTGCAGAACGGTCGCGTCACCGGCGTCGAGGCGGTCCGCGACGGCGAGCCGGTCACCTACGAGTGCGACGTGCTGATCGACGGCGCGGGCGCGCAGTCGATCCTCCAGGATATGGTCGATTTCGAGTCGCTCGACACGCCGGGCGACCCCACCTTCGAGGTGCCGCATTACACGCACTTCGGGTCGGCGTACCGCGAGATCATCGAAACGGAGGAGCCGGTGGCGTACGACGACGCGATCGTCGGGAAGCCGTTAGAGGAGATGGGGTACGTCTGGTACTTCCCCCGTTCGCCGACCGAGATCAACGTCGGCCTCGGGTTCCAGATGAGCAAAGAGCCGATCCCGCTCGCCGACCGCCTCCGCCGCGACATCGAGGACCGCCCCGAGTACGACGGGGCGAGGGTCGCAGACAAGTTCGACGGGAAAGACAAGATCGGCTCGTCGATCGCGCTCCGCCGCCCCCTCGATTCGATGGTCGCCCCGGGGTACGTCGCCGCCGGCGGCGCCGCCGCGACGACGCATCCGGTCACGGGGAAAGGCATCCGCGGGGCCGCGTACTCCGGCCACTCGGCCGGCCGCGCCGCCGCGCGGGCCGTCGACAACGACGACCCCTCGGAGGCGGGGCTCTGGGAGCACAACCGCTGGCTGTTCCGCGAGCACGGCGAGGCCTCGAAGCTGGCCGCGTGGGACGCGTACAACGTCGCGGCGAGCGCGATCGACGTGAACGTCCTGCGGGCGGTCACGGCGCTGCTCCCCGCGGAGGAGCTGCGAGAGATCGTCGGCACCGCCGCGCAGTTCGAGAGCCTCGGCAGCAAGCTCCGTCTCGGTGGCGGCGTCGTCAGAAACCTTCTCGCCGAGTACCGGAGCGGGACGTTCGAGACGCTCGACGTCAGCGGCGCCGAGCTGTACGGCGCGCTACGCGGCGTGAAGACCACGCGGGAGTACGTCGCTCGGTACGAGCGCCACTACGAACGGTACCCGACCGACCCGGCGGGATTCGAGGCGTGGCTGGCCGAACGCAATCGCCTCGATGAATCGTTTTACGACGCGCTCGACCTCTCGCCGAGCGAGCAGAAGTACTGAGCCGTTCGAACGGCGCCGACCGACTCGACCGGAGCGGGTCGACCGGGTTACAGTTCGACGCCAGAGGGGATCAGGCTCTCGTTGCGCAGCAGGTTCCCCTCGTGGTCGTACACGAGGAACGTGTCCTTGTCGTAGGTGATGAGCCGCTCGCCCTCGATGTCGATCTCGATGCGGTAGTGGGCGTCCTCCTCGCCGGCGGAGTCGCGCGCGGCGTGGATGAAGGGGAGCACGTCGGTGGCCGTCTCGTTGAGTTCGAGGACGAAGTCGCCGGTGTAGCGGTTCGTTACGCCGACGACGCCCTTCGGATCGTCGGCGGTCGAGAGCGGCTCTCGGAGCCGGAACGCGACGTCGACCTCGGAGGCGTCCAAGAGGTCGCCGTCGGTCCCCGAGAGCCGGTCGCGCAGTAGTCCCTCCGGCCCGTGGAAGTCGATACGGACCAGGGGCGTCGCCGGGTCGTCGGCGTCGCCGCCAACTCCCGTGACCGTCAGATCGAAGTAGTCACGCCGCATTGCCTATCTGTTTGTTAGCGGTCGTCCCGTATCAACGTAACGGGCGATTGATGACACGAACGACCGTGACATATCCCGATGCGCCCGTCAAGCGCGGTTCGCGGGAACCGACTGAGCGAGACTCACGACCGCCACCGTCGATCTCACCAGTGATACTTGTCGGGCGTGATTTAAACCACGGCGGCACATACGGCCCGTAACGACGATGGCGAGTGACGCACGCGAGGGCGACGTCGGGGACCGCATCGAGGCCGTTCGGCGGCGGCTCTCCCGCACGTGGGAGATGCTCCGCGGGTCGGAGATCGACGTCCGCCCGTTTCGCCCCGGTGCGGACGGTCCGCTGTCCGCCTTCTCCCCGCCGGACGGCGAGAGTGAGGTCGATCGCTACTGGGTGAACGCCCCGTACGCGTACGTCGTGATCACCTACGACGACGCCGAGAGCGAACACCGGTACTACGCGGTCGAGCCCGACCTCGACGAGTTCGAACGCGACCTCCTCGACCGGGTCGTCGACGACATCCGGGACCCACTGCTGTATCGGGAGGGGACCGGAAACACCGACGAGGAGACGCTTCGCACGGAGTTGGAGGGGCTCCTCGAAGGGTACGGGGTCGACGCCGGGATGGCGACGTTCCACTCGCTCGCCTACTACCTCTACCGCGACTTCCGGGGTTACGGGCGGATCGACCCGCTCCTCAACGACCGACACATCGAGGACGTCTCCTGTGACGGGTACGACCTCCCGATCTTCGTCTACCACGACGAGTACACCGACATCGAGACGAACATCTCGTTCCCGAAGGCGGCGCTCGACAACTACGTGATCCGGCTCGCTCAACAGTCCGGCCGCCACATCTCGGTCGGGGATCCGCTCGTCGAGACGACGCTTCCGGACGGCTCCCGCGCGGAGATCGCGCTCGGCGAGGAGGTCACGCCGCGCGGCTCCGCGTTCACGATACGCCAGTACGCCGAAGACCCCCTCACGCCGATCGACCTCGTCGAATACGGGACGTTCTCGATCGAGCAGATGGCGTACTTCTGGCTGTGTATCGAACACAACAAGAGCCTGATCTTCGCGGGCGGCACCGCCTCCGGGAAGACCACGTCGATGAACGCGGTGTCGATGTTCATCCCGCCGCGCGCGAAGGTGCTCACTATCGAGGACACCCGCGAACTCTCCCTGTACCACGACAACTGGCTCTCCTCGATAACCCGCGAGCGTCGCTACGAGGGGGCGGACATCGACATGTACGACCTGCTTCGGTCGGCGCTGCGACACCGCCCCGAGTACATCATCGTCGGCGAGGTTCGGGGATCGGAGGCGATCACCCTCTTTCAGGCGATGAACACCGGCCACACCACGTTCTCGACGATGCACGCCGACTCGATCGAGACGGTGATAAACCGGCTGGAGAACGAGCCGATCAACGTTCCCCGCGCGATGGTGCAGTCGCTCGACATGCTCTCGATCCAGACGCTCACGCGCTCGGGAGATCAGCGGGTCCGGCGCGCGAAGACGATCGGCGAAATCGGCGGGATCGACCAGCGGACCGGTGAGCTCGACTACTCCTCGGCGTTCGAGTGGCGCCCCGAGACCGACGAGTTCCGCCGGAACGACTCCGCGCTGATGGAAGCGATCGCCGACGAGCGGGGCTGGTCTCGGTCGGAGCTGCTCAAGGAGGTCCGGCGCCGCGAGCGCTTCCTCGAGCTGCTCGCCGCGCTCGACATCACCGACTACCGGACGTTCACCGCGCTCGTCAACGAGTACTACGCCGATCCCGGCCGCGTGATGGAGCGGCTCGAAGACCGAGGCAAGGCGGCCGACGAGGACGTGCCGCCCGCGGACGGCGAGGCGGTCCGGCCGGCCGGCCGCGGAGACGAACACAACTGATGATCGCGTACCTCCCGCTGGTCGCGGCGCTCGGGCTCTGCGTCCTGCTGTTGCTTCCGCTGCTCGACCGGCGGGTCGACCTGTTCGTCACGCGTCTCGCGGTGGCCGTGTTCGGCGACTACGTCGGGACAGACGGGACCCGGCGACAGCGTCAGCGGGACCGCATGCGTGCGGCCCACGTCGGCGGGACACACCGGACGTACGCCTCGAAGACGCTGTTGTACGCCGGCGTTCTCGGCGTCGCCGGCGGCGTCATCGGCGTGTACGCGGCGGGGGCGTTCCTGTCGGCGCTCGACGTGGGCGAGGACGCGCTCCGGGAGACGCTCCCCGAGCCGGTGGCGTTCCTCGCAGGCGTCACCCGGCTCACGGAGCTCGGCCTCCTCGAGCTGTTCGTCCTCCTGTTGTTCGCGTCGGCGACGCTCGGCGCGGCGCTCGCCGTCGGAACCTACTACGGCCGGTGGGAGATCCTCAGGCAGCGCGCGCACGCTCGCGCCGCAGAGATCGACGCCACGCTTCCGCGGACCGTCGCGTTCATGTTCGCGCTCTCGCGGTCCGGAATGGCGTTCCCTCGCGTGATGGACACGCTCGCGGAGAACGAGGCCGTGTACGGTGAGGCCGCGACGGAGCTGTCCGTCGCCGTCCGCGACATGAACGCCTTCGGAACAGACGCGCTGACCGCACTCCAGCGCACCGCCCGGCGAACGCCGAGCGACGACCTCGCCGACTTCGCCGAGAACCTCGCGTCGGTGCTCGGCACCGGACAGCCGATCTCGGCGTTCCTCAGCGACCAGTACGACCTGTATCAGGAGGAGGCGAAGTCGAAACAACAGCAGTACCTCGAACTGCTCTCGACGTTCGCGGAGGCGTACGTCACGGCGCTCGTCGCGGGACCGCTGTTTTTCATCACGATCCTCGTCGTGATCGGGCTGGTGTTAGCGGACACGCTGCCCCTGTTGCGCGTCGTCGTCTACCTCGGCGTTCCGCTCGCGACGTTCGGTTTCGTCGTCTACGTCGATAGCGTGACCCAAGGGGTCGGCGGCACCGAGACGGTCGATCGGTTGCGAGACGAGCGCGGTCCGGCCGGCTGGGACGGTGCTGGCGGGGACGGAAACGACGATCCGACCGGCTCGTTCGCCGACGCGGGACCGACCGGCGCGCGGTCCGACGGGGGCGTCGCCGGCGACGGCAGCGACGACGCGACCGCCCGCGAGTCGGCCGTGTTCGGGGCTATCGGTCCCGGTTCCGGCGGCTCGGACGCCGCCGACCCCGCCCCCAGTTATCCGGACTCGGAGACCGATCCGTGGACGGCCAGCCGCGAACGGCTCGGCGTGTACGACCGGATTCAGGGCGCGAGGGGCTGGCTCGCCTCGCCGGTCGAGAGCGTCCTCGACGCGCCCGGGACGATCGTTTTCGTGACGATACCGCTCGCGGTGTTCGGGCTGCTCGCTTTCGCGTTCCCGATCACGCGCGGGACGCCCGTCGAGATGGCCGCGCAGATCGACGGCCCCGTCGTCGTCGCGACGATGGCCGTATTGGCGAGCTACGCGGTCGTCTACGAGGTGCAGAAGCGACAGACCCGGCGTATCGAGTCGACCGTCCCGGACTTCCTCGACCGGCTCGCCAGCGTCAACGAGGCCGGCACGTCCGTCGTCGGGAGCGTCCGGCGCGTCGCCGACTCGAACTTGGAGGCGCTGACGGTCGACCTCGAGCGCACCCGGCGGGACATCGACTGGGGGGCGGACGTCGGGACCGCGCTGCGCCGGCTCGATCGACGGGTCCGGTCGCCGATGATGTCGCGGGCCGTGGCGCTGCTCACGAACGCGATGCGCGCCAGCGGGGACATCGGTCCGGTGCTTCGGATCGCGGCCGAAGAGGCGCGCGCGACGTGGAGCCTCCGCCGTGAGCGCCGGCAGGTCATGCTGACGTACCTCATCGTGATCTATATCTCCTTCGTCGTGTTCCTCGGGATCATCGCCGCGTTGTCCGTCTCGTTCATCCCCGCGATCGAGGAGGCAGCGGTCTCCGGGACCGACGGCGGCCTCACGGACGCGCCGGGCGACGGCGTCACCGGCGGCTCGTCGGGGATCATCGGCAGTATCGGTGATATCAACGCCTTCGCGTACGAACAGCTGTTCTTCCACGCCGCGTCGGTGCAGGCGGTCTGCTCCGGGCTCGTCGCCGGCCAGCTCGGGGAAGGGTCGGTCAAAGACGGCGTGAAACACGTCGTGGTGTTGCTCGCGTTGACGCTCGTGACGTTCCTGGCCATCGGCTTGGTCTGATCGTCGCGGCCGGGGACGAGACGACCCCCGCTCGACTCGGTCACCGGACATATATCGCTGGGCGGCCTCTCGCCGGTATGGACTCGGAGCCGGGACGCGACTCGCAGTCGGGACACGACTCGCAGTCGACGTACGACCGCATCGCGGTCCACTTCTCGAAGACCCGAGAGCACGCGTGGCCGGAGGTCGAGTCGTTTCTCGACGGGCGGTCGGCGCCGTGCGCGCTGGACGTCGGCTGCGGCAACGGGCGACACACCGAGCTGCTCGCCGCGCGATCGCCGGTGGCGGTCGGCGTCGACCTCAGCGGCGAGCTACTGAGCGAAGCGACGGCGAGGGCCCGCGAGCGGGGGTTCGACGACGCCGCAGCGTTCGTTCACGGCGACGCCGCCGCCCTGCCGATCGCCAGCGATGCGGTCGGACTGGCCGTCTACGTCGCGACGATCCATCACCTGTCGCCGCGGGCCGCGCGACTGCGGAGCCTCGACGAACTCGCGCGGGTGCTGGACGAGGGCGGCACCGCGCTGGTGAGCGCGTGGAGTACTGCCCACGACCGTTTCGACCGCGACGAGGGGTTCGACACGACGGTCGACTGGACGCTTCCCGGGGGTGAGACCGTTCCCCGATATTACCACATCTACTCGCCCGCCGAGTTCGAAGCCGACCTCGCCGAAAGCGAGCTCGAGCCGATCGACGTGCGGGTGTCGAGCGGCAACTGTTACGCGATCGTCTCGTCTGGGTAGCTTCAGTTATCATCTGCGATACTTTTGGGGGGAGGTTACATATCCCTCGCCGATAGCGGGAACGTAATGAGTTCTACAGGTTGAACAGGGCGAGTGCCTCGGGGCTTGACCCCGAGGGTGAAGCCCGTCGAATGATTTATCAAACCACGTGACGTAAAAAAGGATAACGACCATGAAGGATATTGAAGACCTCAATATGAAGTGGTCGTTTGGCTGATGGAAATGCGACTCCTCTCAAAACCCGTCACTGGCGGTGAGACGGGAGTTGTCGGGTCGTGGTGGAGCGACCGACCCTCACGGACACACCGAGTGTTCGGGTGTTAATTCCAGCCGACTTCGAGAGAAGAAGGCCGAGGGGAATTAAATTCGCCTGCGTCCATCCGTCCGTTTCTGGACGACATGGACAAAACGGCGAAGCCTCGGGGCTTGTCCCCGAGGTACTTCACCCCTCTCAATCGGTTTCTGCGACGGGTGACTCCCGACGCGATCGCTCGGAGCTACCTCGCGAAGTTCGCGCTCACGATCATCGTGGTCGTCGCCGCCATCGGCGCGGTCGGCGTCGTCACGTACGCCGAGACGACAGATCAACTGGAGGCGAACGCCGAAGACGAGTACGTCTCGCTCGCACAGCTCTCCGCAGCCGAGCTGGTCGCGTGGGAGAGCGACCGCCGCGGGCTCGTTCGCGAAATCGCCGGTCGCGACACGGTCGTCGACGACCCGAGCGGACGAGACGCGTCGCTCGAACGCGTGGCCGACGACGCCGACGTGATCGCAGTCCACGTCGTCGACCGGAGCGGACAGGTCGTCTCGAGCAGCCAGGCCAGCCCGCCGGCCGCGTTCGACCCGCCGGGGCTCGACTACGAGCGGGTTTTCGAGTTCGACTCGGCCGTGACCGTCACCGACTCCTACCGGCCCGCGCTGCTGACCGACGGGCCACTCCGCTCGGAGAACCGCCTGGCGTTCGTCTCGGCGGCGTCCGCGAACCACGCCGTCGTCGTGGAAACGGACCTCGACGCGATGCTCGGCGACGTGCTGGTGCACGACGACGCGTTCGTCGCCATCGCGAACGGCGAGGGCGACGTGGTCGGGAGCAGCGGCCCGGCCGACGGCAGCTACGACGGACGCGCGTGGGCGGCGATGCAGACGGCGACCGAGCCGGCGTTCCTCGGCACTGAATCCTTCGAGTTCGACGCCGACACGGAGTACGTCACCGCCTACGCGCCGGTCGACGGAACCGATTGGACCGCGGTCGTCCACGTCCCCGCCGACGCGGCGTTCGCCCTCTCCGCCGACATCGCGCGGAACCTGCTGTTGATCGTCGGCGTTGCCGTCGTTGGACTCGGGCTGCTCGGTGCGACGCTCGGCCGCGGGACCGTCGTCGAACTCAACCGACTGGGCGCGCGAGCGCGGGAACTCGAATCCGGCGATCTCGACGTTGATCTCGAAACGAACAGAGAAGACGAACTCGGTCGGCTCTACGGGGCGTTCGCGGCGATGCGCGACTCGCTTCGGGAACAGATCGAGTCTGCGGAGACCCAGCGTGAACGCGCCGAGGCGGCGAAGGCGGAGAGCGAGGCGTTCGCCGCGACGCTCTCCGAGCGGGCCGCGGCGTTCGGCGAGACCATGGGTGAGTGTGTCGACGGCGACCTCACGGCTCGGCTCGACGCCGAGGCGGACGACCCCGAGGCGCTCCGAGAGATCGCGGACGGGTTCAACGACGCGATGGCGGAGTTGGAGGCCGCGATCGCCGAGGTCGACGCCTTCGCCGCGGCGGTGAGCGAGAAGAGCGAGGCGGTCACCGACGGGGCCGACGAGGTCACGGTGGCCGGCCGAGAGACGAGCGACGCGGTCGACGAGATCTCGGCGGGCGCGGAACAGCAGAGCCGCCGGCTCGCCGACGTGGCCGGAGAGATGGAAGACATGTCCGCGACGGTCGAAGAGGTCGCCGCCTCCGCCGAGGAAGTCGCGACCACCTCGAAGCGAGCGAGCGCTCGCACCGAGGAGGGCCGGGAGGCCGCCGTCGAGGCCGTCGAAGAGCTGCACGCCATCGAGGCGCGCACCGAGTCCGCCGCGGAGACGGTCGAGCGGTTGGAAGCGGAGATGGAGAAAGTGGACGCGATCGTCGAGACGATCGCTGAGATCGCCGACCAGACCAATCTCCTCGCACTGAACGCCTCGATCGAGGCCGCGCGGGCCGGCGAGGCGGGCTCCGGGTTCGCGGTCGTCGCGGAAGAGGTGAAGTCGCTCGCTGAGGAGACCCAAGCGTCGGCCGCGGAGGTCGAGTCGCTGATCGAGACGCTACGGGAACGGACCGACGAGAGCGTCGACGAGATGACCGCGATCCGCGAGAGCGTTGACGAGGGCGTCGACACCGTCGAGGAGGCCGAGAACGCGTTAGGCGAGGTCGCCGAGCGCGTGGCCGCCGCGGACGACGGGGTACAGGAGATATCTGGTGCGATGGACGCGCAGGCGAGTTCCGTCAACGAGGTGACGGGGGCGGTCGACGACCTCGCGGGGATCAGCCAGCAGACGACCGCGGAGGCGACGACTGTCGCGTCGGCCGCCGAGGAACAGGCTTCGACGCTGGAGACGGTCTCGACGCAGGCCGACGAGCTGGCGGAGCGGGCGCGCGTCCTTCGCGAGCGGGTCAGCACGTTCGAAACGGACGCCGACGCCGCACTGACCACCGGAGCGGACCATGGTCTGCACACGGCCGACGGGGATTCGGCAGGGGATGGGAGCCCGTCCAAGAATGAGGCCACAGCGGTGACGAGCGCGGAGACCGGCTTCTCGTTCGGCGAGCCGGCCGCCGATCCGTCCGTGAGCGCAGACGGCGGCCTCACCGACGAGGACACGGGTCAGGGTGAGCAGTGAGGACGGGTGCGGAAGAGAGGGCGGCGGGAGCGCAGTCACCCGGTTCCATCGATGGCCACCCCGCCCTCGCGCCGCAACACGGAACGTTTATCAAAACAGTTCGGCCTACGTGTAGACGCGCGCCGGTGGTCTAGTGGTAGGACCTGAGCCTTCCAAGCTCATGGCCCGGGTTCAAATCCCGGCCGGCGCACTCTCTTCGGTCGCACGCCGCCCGACCCCCGATCGTTCACGACGTTCGCTCACGAGGGTCCCGGCCGGCGCGACTCCAACTGCCCCCGTCAGTCGACGTTTGCTTCGCTTCGTTCAGCAAACCCCCTTTGATTGGAAGCTCTGAGAGGAGTCTGACTCACTCGTCACACGCTACGTCTGAGCGAACGAACGGGGGCTGATCTCCCATATACTCGAACGACGGGGACCCGATCCGGTTCGCTCTCAACCGGACCGGCTCGCAGCGGGCATTACGCGTGCAATCTGTATCGGTCCGTCGTCCGGCGCTGCGCTCGTCTTCCCAGTCGGTCCGTCCATGCGACCCGCGCTCTCAGCGGGTGGCACGCGAGTCGTGGTGTAGATCGGTTCGTGATCGTCGGCTGTGTGTTGTGACATCATGTACCACGTCGCGCTCCGGGCATAAAAAGTACTATCACCATAGTAAATCATTTTGTATAACGGTTTGCCGGGTGATTCAGGGGGGCCTCTGGGCGGCGTGCCGAGGATGCGCCGGAGTTCGACGCCTCGACGAACCAGTTCGAACGGACCACGGCCGGCTCAGTCGTCGGCGGCGGGCGTTCCCTCGACCGACGTCTGCTGTGAGAGGAAGCCGTGGGTGTTCGCCACGTCGGAGATCTTCGGCTGGAACACCCACGCCGTGAGCGCGATGATCGGGATCATCGACGCGCCGACGATCGCGTAGCCGACGTGGAGGTTCGGCAGGAACGCGGCGGAAAACGCCAGCGGGTACACGACGCCACCGACCGTCCCGACGCCGCCGACGATCCCCGCGACGGATCCCGAGTTGTCCGGGAACATTGCCGGTACCTGCGCGAAGATAGCTCCCTCGGAGAACGCACAGCCCATGCCAACGAAGAAGCCAGCGACGACGGCGACGTAGATGTTCCCCGTGAGTCCGGCCGCGGTCATCCCGAACATCGACAGCATGACGAACACGAGCGTCGCGAACGTCCACTGGTTGCGGTACTCGCCGTGGAAGAACGGGAGGATGTTCGCCTCCTTGCGGGCGACGAGGTCGCTGACGTAGCCGCCGATCGGTCGGAGTAGCCCGGCCGCGATCGAGAACGTCGCCGCGAACGTCGCCGCGATGACGATGTCGGCCTCGCCGAACGCCTCGCGGTAGTAGGTCCCGAGCCAGCCGTTCATCGCCAGCTCCAGTCCGAACGTCATGATGTACGCGACAGAGAGCACCACGGCGCCGTACCGCGTGGCGATGAACTTCCACTGGTCCCAACTGACGCCGGCTTTCGTCGCCTCCCGCTTTGCCTCGGACTTCGCCGCGCCACAGAGGACGTAGTAGGCGATCCCCAGCAGGACCGCGAGGACTCCGGTATAGAAGAAGGCGGCCCGCCAGTTCGAGGACGTGGCCAGAAAGGCGGTCCCGAAGATCGGGTCGACGTACCCCTCGCCGAATATCCGCGGCAGCGTGAAGTACGCCCCGAGCCCCGCCCCGGCGTTGCCGATCCCGGCGAAGATACCCTCCGCCGTGCCGAGGTTCTCCTCTTCGAACCACTCGGCGACGTGTTGGATGCCGATGACGAAGGTGATCCCCGCCAGCGACGCGACGATACGAGAAGCGGTGAACACCTCGTACGTCTGTGCGAACGCGCTGAGAATCGCGAACGACCCGACGACGATCAGGGTCGCGCTACCGACCACGTCCGCGCCGAACTTGTCGGTGAGCGGGCCGACGATGATCCGACCGAGGGGTACGGCCACGATCGCCGCGCTCGCGACGATCCCGAGCTGCTGGACGGAGAGGCCGAACTCCTCGGCGATCCCCCCGGTGAACGGCGCGAACGAGAACCAGATCACGAAGCCGAGGTTGAACATCGCCGTCGCGAGGATCAGGTTCCGGTACTTCCCGTACAGCAGGTCCGTAGGTTTCACTGCGAGCCACCTCCGACTGCGCGATGTCCACGAACCGAGCGCTCGATCGGTTCGGCCGCCGGATCAAGCTCGGCCTCGGTGCCGCACCGACGGGTTGGACGCCGCGGCGTCGACTCCGATTCGGAATCAGTCGACATCTGCGCCTGAAACTGACTGAACATGGATTTTCTCACGGTACAACGACACGGTACTGTAGTTAATAAGAGACACGGTTGACATATTATCAATTATCGCGGCAAATCTGTTCTCATATACAATACCGGCCCTCATCGATATAAGTTCTTCTCTCTACTGAAGAAATAAAAGACGTGCAGTTCCGCACTCGGTTACTGAACGAACGCCACGTCCCGCAACATCTGCCGATTTGGTATAGGAATATAATCGGACATCGATCCCTCATTCTCCCTTTCGGGAGGCGAGACGCCGTCGGTTCGAGCGGCCTGAATCGCTCTCGACGGTGGTCGCCGTTCGTGCTTTCGGGCAAGGCGACCGCTGTTCGTGCTTTTGGGCAAAGCGGCGACCGCTGTCCGCGCTTTCGGGCAAAGCGGCGGTCACCGTCCGATAGATCCGACAGAAGGAGCCTGTATGCCGTCCGACGATCGCCGTGGCCGCTCCTCGAAACGACCGGTCGCGCTGAAACGAGTACGGGGACCGATTCCCTGCTTTCGACTCCCTTCGGAGACCACCACGGTCGATCTGACGACTCTCTCAGGGGTACGACTGAGTCCCGTTCGCCCGTCCCGAATCCCGCGCTCGGTCGGTGTCGCTGCGATCGGGGGCGGTCAGAGCGACCGCGCACTGCTTGAGGTTCGGCTCGGCGGAGTCCGGATCCGCGGCGGACAGCGTGAGCTCGTTCACCGCCGGGTTGTGAACCGGCAGCCAGACGACTCCCGGCGGGACGTCGCCGTCGGGCTCGACGCCGACCGCGACCGCCGAGCGGCGGGACTCGATCACCGTCTCCCCCCGATCGAACGCGCGCAGATGGTCGGCGATCGTCTCGGGGTGGATCCGGGCCGCGAGCGTGTCGTCGCGGTCGCCGAGTTCGCCCCGACTTCGAACGCCCGTATTATAGAAAGTGCAAGGCGAAAACCCACGGCTTTAGCCGTGGGATGAAGCCGACAACTGGGGATCAAACCACGCTACAGTAGCAGTCCGACTCCCAGCGTTTAAGAACCACCAGACCTACATATAACATATGGAGGTGCGGCGTACCGTCCCCGTTGCACTCGACGTGGACAGCAGTGACGCCGCACTCCTCGAAGACACCGTAGA
>OBKM01000676.1_pt1 | contig 16272 bp, 16 predicted proteins | sample 1519691 | NCBI WGS metagenome assembly OBKM01 (sample SAMEA37050418, study PRJEB22526) | metagenome | biome: saline pan; feature: lake; material: water | place: Egypt | collected 2015 | depth 0.5 m | reverse complement strand
CCTAGTGGTCCGAAGCCACTCGCTCTGTCCAAGCTGAGCTAAGCGCCCTACTACGAACCGAACGACCGGTCCGCATAAACGTACTGATTCAAATCAGGGCGTTTATTCGCTGTCAGAGACGGATCCCTGGTATGGGGCGGTTCGGCGGCCTGTTTGAGATGGCCCGAGTGATCAACGCAGTCGCCGCCGGTGTCTTGACCGCACTGGGTGCCTTCGTCGCCGGTGAGGGCATGGTCGGACCGGTCGGGGCAGCCGTAGCGGCAACAATCGTCGCCACAGCCGCGGGCAACATGATCAACGACTACTTTGACCGAGAGGTCGATCAGGTCAACGCCCCCGAGCGACCGCTCCCACGCGGGGCGGTCAGTCCGCGGACGACACTGGGCGTGAGTCTGGCCTTGTTCGCGGTAGCGTTTGCGATCACACTCACACTGCCGCTGGCTGCGGTCGCGATCGCTGTAGTCAACCTGGCGGCCCTGATCAGCTACACATCGGTGTTCAAAGGTCTGCCTGGGGCCGGCAACGTTGTCGTCGGACTGCTCGTTGGGTCGACATTTCCCTTCGGTGCTGCCGCAAGCGGTGGGATCGATCCGACTATTGGGGTCTTGTTCGCCCTCGCCGCGGTGGCGACTGTCACGCGGGAGATCGTAAAAGACGTCGAAGACATCGACGGCGACCGGACGGCGGGGCTGCGGACACTACCGATCGCAGTTGGGCGGCGGCGTGCGCTGTGGATCGGAACGGGCCTTTTAGTGGCGGCCATCGGCATGAGTCCGGCGCCGTACTTCTTTGCCGAGTTTGGGTGGCCATACCTGGTCGCCTTGGTCCCAGCTATCGTGGTGATGGGCAGTGGAGCCGCCCGGAGTTTCACCGACCCGACTACCGGCCAACAGCTGCTCAAGTATGGCATGTTCCTCGCCGTCGGCGCCTTCGTCGTCGGGCGACTCGCGGTTCTTGCCTGACCGTCTGGCGGATCAAAAGCGATATATGGCTCGTTCTTTTAAGTGGTAGCAGAAGCAGAGTTCGATCTGCCTGGGACCTGGAGCAATGTATGAGCTTGGTGACGCAGTACAGGCAGCCCCTGTCGATCCTGGGACAAACGTCCTGATTTCGGGCCCACCGATGGCCGGCAAGGAAGCGATAGCCTACCGCATTCTCGCACACGGCCTCGAAAACGGTGAGGGAGTCGTGATCGTCTCCACGACGGACAGTGCCGACAAGACAGTCGAGTCCCTGGCCGACATCGTCGGAGACATTGATGACCTGCCAGTGGGCGTCGTCGACTGTGTCACCCAACAACAAGGCGCGGATACGCAGAACACCCGAACGGTAAAGTACGCCTCCTCGCCGGTCGACATGACCGGGATCGGAATCCAGCTCTCGGAGCTGCTCGAGGACTTCTACGAGCGCCGCGGGCTGCAGTCAAACCGGGTTCTCCTCCAGTCGATCTCGACGTTGTTGATGTACTCCGATCTCCAGACAGTCTTCCGGTTCCTGCATGTCTTCACCGGCCGGATCGCGAGCGTCGGTGGGCTCGGGTTGTACACGATCGATCCGACAACACACGACGACCAAGAGATGAACACCCTCAAGCAACTGTTCGACGGCGTCATCGCCGTCGAGGGAGCACACGGCGACCAACAGATCCAGGTCAGCGGACTTTGACCTCTGCCCACGGTAAGCCGTGGGCTCGCTTCTGGCTTCGCTGTCAGCCCCGCCGGAATCAGAGCCTTTTTGCGTGTCATCGACCCTCATACAGGTATGGCAGCGGTTTCGGACGCACAGCTGCGTGAAATCCTGTCGCTGGAGACGGTCGCGGTGGTGGGGTGTTCGACGACGCCGGGCAAGGACGCCCGCCAAGTGCCCCAGTATCTCATCGACGCCGGCTACACTGTCGTGCCGGTAAATCCGACCGCCGAGGAGATTTTTGGCCGCCGGTCGTACCCATCACTCGGTGCTGTCGAGGACTCCGTCGATATCGTGAACATCTTCCGGCCCAGCGAGGAGGTCGCGGCGATCGTTACAGCGGCGATCGACCGCGACGACGTCCGGGTGGTCTGGACCCAGCAGGGAATCCGTGATGCGGCCGCGGCACAGCGGGCGCGGGCTGCCGGAATCAGTGTCGTTCAAGACCGTTGTATGCGAATCGAGCACAGCCGGCTGTTCAGATAAGGCTTCGAAGCGCTTAATTACGGCAGTGGATCAGTTATATGTATGGGACCGTGGGGTAGTGGTATCCTCAGCGCATGGGGTGCGTTGGACCCGAGTTCGATTCTCGGCGGTCCCACTAGCCGGTTGTTGTCCCGGTTTGCACTCCGTTGACATCCTCCCCGCGCTGAAGCGCGAGGATTCCACCGTGGGACAGCGAGCCGGTCCCGTGTCCCTGCTGGCAACTTCTCGCCTGCCGAATGGGGTCCGGCGAGGCGATACCGGGTTTGTGCGCGATACGTCGGCCCCGCGAGGGGTGTGGCGTGTTCGGCGTCCGTCCGGACGCGGTATCCGCTTGCACCGTGCATCCCGTTCGTCTCCGAGAGACGGCAGGGATGCCCCCAGTCGCAGGTTTCCCTGCGTCCGGGCACGGGCCGTGCCATCGGCCTGCCTGCCCTTCGTGCCACGGTGGGCAGGCACAATCGGGCGAGGGTCGCTTTTTGCCTGCCGTGTTGCCACGGCCTCGGAGACGCCCTCTCGGGAACGGTGTGGTGGCCTTCGTCGTCCGGGCGGACCCCAATCCAACCGCCAGTTTTTGCCCGTTGTGCTTACCCACAAATACGCTGTCAAGAGGCTTAATTCCGGCGGCTGTGGCCGTGTTGTCGGATTCATCCCCGCCGTGAACGGCGAGGCTTTCTCCTTGACTTCCCGTAACGCGGCCGTTAGTCTCGGAGGACCGAGTCGAGCAGCAGCCGTTGTTCGGTCCGTTTGATTTCGTGTTTGACATCCTGGACGGCGTCGATGTTCGCCGAGATCGACGTGACACCCCGTTCGACGAGGAACGTTGCCATCTCCGGATCGGAGCCGGCCTGGCCACAAATACCCGTGTCGATATCGTGGTCCCGGCAGGTAGCGATAGTCTCCTCGATGAGCCGGAGGACCGCGGGGTGTAACTCGTCGAACCGGTCAGCCACGGCCTCGTTGTTGCGGTCGACCGCCAGGGTGTACTGTGTCAGATCGTTGGTGCCAAAGGAGGCGAAATCGATCCCCGTCGCAGCGATCTCTTCGATTGCTAAGGCCGCGGCTGGTGTCTCAATCATCACCCCCCAAGAGCGACGGTCGGTGTCGATACCGACGGCCGCAAGCTGTTCTTTGGCCGCACGGACGTCTGCGGCATCGTTGACCAGTGGGAACATGATCTCGACGTTGTCATACCCCCTCTCGTAGAGCCTGGCGAAGGCATCGAGCTCGGCATGGAAGGTGGCGGGCCGGTCGATCGACCGGCGGATGCCCCGGTATCCGAGCATCGGGTTGTGTTCGGTCGGTTCGTCGTCGCCGCCCTGGAGGGCGCGGAACTCGTCGGTTGGGGCATCGAGCGTGCGGACCCGCACCGGACGCGGGTAGAACTCGTCTGCGACGCGTTTGATGCCTGTAACGAGCTCGTCGACGTAGGCGTCCTCGCCGTGATCGGCGATGTACCGGCTAGGTGTCTTATCGAGCGACAAGACGAGGTGTTCGAGGCGCAACAAGCCGACGCCGTCTGCGCCAGTCGCTGCAGCTCGTTCGGCGGCTTCGGGAATTGAGACGTTGACTTTGACTTCGGTTGCAGTCATTGGGTTGACAGGTGTATCTGGTGCGACGTTGTCCACAGGGTCGTGGTCTGTGTCGACGGTCCCCGCCGTCACCGATCCGGTATCGCCGTCGATAGTGATGGTCTGGCCGTCTTCGAGGGTCGTCGTCGCGGTTTCGGCCCCGACGACGGCCGGCACACCGAGTTCGCGGGAGACGATCGCGGCGTGGCTGGTCATCCCGCCGGCGTCGGTGACGATCCCATCGGCTCGTTTCATCGCCGGGACCATGTCCGGGGTAGTCATCTCGGTGACAATAATGTCACCGGCCCCAACCGCGTCCATCTCGTCTGCGGAGCGGATCGTGCGGACGGGACCGCTTGCGGTGCCGGGACTGGCACCGAGCCCGGTGACGAGCACGTCTCCGGCCGTCGTCTCGCCGCCGTCGGTGGCGTTGTTTTGTGCGGCGTCGGCGGTCGTCTCGACGGCCTGTGTGTCAAGTCCCGCGCCGTCGCCGGCCGCCGTGATCGTCGTAATCGGCCGAGACTGAAGCATATAGACGCTCCCGTTCGTGATCGCCCACTCGACGTCCTGTGGGGCACCGTAGTGGTCTTCGACGGTTTCACCGAGCTCGTACAACGCGTCGAGTTCTCCGTCGGTCAAGACCTGTGCTGTCTGTTTCTCCTCGGGGACCGGCTGCTCGGTGGTGGCGCCGGTCTCCGGGTCCTGGGTGTACATCAGCTGCTTGTCGGCGACGGTCTGTTCACGGACCGCCCCGGTATCGGCGTCGAGGACGTAGTTGTCAGGTGATACTTCACCGGCGACAACAGCCTCACCGAGACCCCAGGCGGCCTCGACGATCAGCTCTGGGTCGCCGGTCGAAGGATGGCTGGTAAAGAGGACGCCGCTTTTTTCGGCGGGTACCATTTCTTGGACGACGACGGCGATGTTGACCGCGTCGTGTGCAAAGCCCTGGTCGTGGCGGTAGTAGATCGCGCGTTCGGTGAACAGTGAGGCCCAACAGTCTTTGATCCGCTCGATCAGGTCCTCCGGTCCCACGTTGAGAAACGTCTCTTGTTGCCCCGCGAAGCTTGCATCCGGGAGGTCTTCTGCGGTTGCACTCGAACGAACAGCGACGTATGGCTCGTCTCCCAACTCCTCGTAGGCCGTGGTGATCTCCGCACGCAACGGTTCCGGAAAGGCGGCCGCCTGGATCAACGACTGGGCGGACTCGGCGGCCGCCGCCAGTGCATCGTGGTCATCCGGGTCGACGTCGACGGCCTCGAACAGCTCGTCGGCGATCCCGGTCTCGGTCAGGAAGGTCCGGTAGGCGTCGGCGCTGACGACGAATCCGGGCGGGACCGGCAGGCCTGCAGTCGTCAACTCGCCGAGTGAGGCCCCCTTGCCCCCTGCGGTGGCGATATCGTCGGCGCCTAACTCCTCCAGCCTGAATACTCCCATATGCATACGTAACCACTAGGACCGAGATAAAGAAGGTTGTGAATACGCAAACCCCCGGTCTTTATCGGACTCCATCTGACAGGCTGTTGTATGCACATTAGTGACGCAGTCAAGTGGGGGCTTTACGACCGGCTGCTCGCGTGGGCAGCCTTTGTTGTCGGTGCCGGGATCGTCGCCGGTGGCCTCTGGGTCGGCGCCGGGAACACGCTGGGTGCGCTCAGCGGGATCTTCGTTGGCGAGTCGGTTCCGTCACCGCGCAGTCTGCCGATTACCGTCGGTGGCGTCGTTTTGGGCCTGTTCGTCTGGCAACTCGGGGCGGTAATCGCACGGTATCACAGCCTCACGACAGCGACAGGACAAGAAGTCACCGACGAGTTCGACACCGAGCGTGTCAAAAGTGAGATCCTCACCGTCGTCGACGACCGGATCAGTGAGATGGAACACGAGATCACGAGACTCAGGGGCCACATCGAGACGCGCAGGGCCGACAACGACGGGGAGTTCAGCTTCGAAAACGAACTCAACGAGGCCAGCGAAGACGACTAAAGCTCGATTATGTCCGTGTCGTCGGGTTCGTCGTCGGGAACGACGAGATCGCCGGTGAGATACGTCGTCGTTGGCCCGCCAACGGCGAGGGTTGGTCCGAGACCGACGTCGATCCGCCGTGGTGGCGTCTCTAAGCCGGCGGCGATGGCAACCTCGGAGCCGTCGATGGCACCGTACTGCCGCAAGTAGGCACCAACCGATCCGGCGGCCAGTGTGGGGGCAGCCGACTCGGCCGTCGTGACCGTCCGCAGATGCACGGTCGCCCCCGGGGTAACCGTATCGAAGGTCATCGCACACAGGCCAACGGCATCGTACCGACGACAGAGGTCGTGGGACAGGTCACTCGACACCGAGGACACGTCGGAGAAATAGGCCAGTGGCACCACGATCCACCGCTGGCCGAGCGTGACGACCGCCGGTGGTAACGCGTCGTCGCCAACAGCAAGCGTCCCGCGGGAGGCCCCGGCGAGGGCCTCGTCGAAGACGTCGTCGATTGGATCGACAGACGCCGCCGGTGGTTCCAGTTCGATCGCCGGGGCACCAACCACCGTCGTCACCTGGTACTGACGCCCCCCCGAGACGATCGCCGGCGGCGGGTGGTCAAGTGTGCTGATTGCAGCCAGTCCGAGGTGGCCGCTGCCGGCGTCGGATGCGGTGTCGGTCGCGAGTTCGACCGGATCGCCCGCCTCGTGTAAAATACCCACAGGCAGGTCCGGGAGGGCACCCAAAACACGGTCACGTTGGGATGCGGTAAGCGACGCCCCGGTCCCGACGATTATCGCCTGGCGGCCGGTCAGCGGCTGTTTAGCGAACACGTCGAGGCCCCAGAGGGGCAGAGTCTCGTGGTTCACACAGTGACTCGGCTGCAGGCCGCAAAAAAGGCGGCGGCTACGGACGTGACAGCCACAGGTCGCCGAACAGTTCGTCTTGCTCCATCGCCAGTCGTCCTCGGTGGGTCAAAAACAACGCCCCGAGAAAGGTCCGGACCGGAGTCGGACCAACGGTCTCGATTTCACGGAACAAGACGGCTTCCCGGCCGGCCTCGAACTCGGTTTGGAGGGCCGACTCGACGGCAGTGATTGTCTCCTCGAGGTGCTCGTCGTGGGCCTGATCGGTGGGCGTGGCCGCTGGTGGTCCCTCGGTAGTCGAGTCTGGTTGGTGACGGTAGTCGACGGTGACCGGCCCGCCACGGTCGGCGGTCTCGTACTCGCGTGAGTCTTTCCACCACGAGTCGCGCTCGGCCTCACGCAACTCGTTGACGAGCTCATCGAGCGTCTCCGGGGAGCCCCGAGCGTGTTTGCGTTCGATGCGGCGGTCGATCTCTGACTCTAGGGCGTCGATTGGATCACCGGTTGCAGGCCGGTCCTCGGCCGGCTGGTCGAAAAAAGCGCCCGCCGGCTCCGGATCTGGCGCCGGATCCTCGGTGTCGTCTTCAACAAGCGCCGTGCTCTTCAGGCGCAACAGCACGGAGGCATAAAACAGTGCCCGTGCCGACTCGCGGATCTGGCCCTCGTCGAGTGCGTCGAGAAACTCTTCGGTCACTGCGACAATGTCAATATCCCACGGGTCGATCTCACCGTCTTCGGCGAGTTGGACGAGGAGTTCGATCGGGTCGTCCTCGGCGGGCGACCCTGTCTCTGTGATAGGGGTCTCGGTGGATGATTCGATCATGCAGGGGCCTCCTCTGAGAGCTCGATCCCGGCGACGGTACTGATGTTGTCCGTCTGCATCGTCACGCCGAGGGCGCGCTCGGAGCGGTCAAGCAGCGCCGATCGGTGTGAGACGACGACGAACTGGGCGTCGCCAGCGAGTTCGTCGACCATCGATCCGACACGTTCGGCGTTTGCGGCATCGAGGAACGCGTCGATCTCGTCGAAGGCGTAAAACGGCGCCGGATCGTGGCGCTGAATCGCGAAAATGAACGACAGGGCCGTCAGAGACTTTTCGCCGCCGCTCATAGCTTCGAGACGCTGGACGGGCTTGTCGCCTGGTTCGGCGCGCATCGTCAACCCCCCATCGAAGGGATCGGTTTCGTTCTCCAAGACGAGCTCGCCGGTGCCGGCGGAAAGTCGCTCAAAGATCGCCTGGAACTGGTCGTTGATTGCCTCGAAGGCGTCCATGAAGACGGCCCGCTTTTGTTCTTCGTAGCCCTCGATGCGGGCCTGGATGTCGTCGCGCTCGCTTGTCAGCTCCGCTTTGCGCTCTTGTAGTGCCTTGAGGTCCGCCTCGACCTCTTCGTACTCGTCGAGAGCGAGCATGTTGACGGGCTCTAAGGCCGTCATCTCCTCGTCGATCTCCGCGAGTCGGCGTGTCACTGTCTCCGGATCTGGAACCGCATCGGGGTCGTAGTCATCGACCGCTGCCTCCAAGCCAGCAATCTCGTCACGGAGCCGGTTGACGGCGGTGAGAAGATCTTCGCGGCTGCTCTCAGTCTCCGCGACGGCATTTTTCGCCGTGTCCCGGCGGCGTTTCGCAGCATCGAGTGTCTCACGGAGGTTCTCGCGTTGTTCTTTGAGGGCAACGAGCTCGCTTTCAAGCTCCGCGAAGGCCGTCTCCAGTTCGTCGAGCGTATCCTCGTGGTCGTCGATGTCTGCTTCGAGGTCCTCGATCCGGGCTTCTTGCTCGGCGATCGTGTTCTGGGCGGACTCGATTTCGTCGTTTAGCTCGTCGATCGCTGACTCCGTGTACTCCTTTTCCAGTTGGTGTTCGTTCAATGCGGCCTCGCGGGCAGACAGCTGTTCGTTCAGATCCTCAATGTCGTTCCGGAGTGTGTCTGCCTGTGCCGTGAGCTCTGGGATATCGGAGTCAGCGAGCTCCGCCTCGATCGATTCGATTTCCTCGGTGTACGCCTCGATCTCCGTCTCGAGCGCCTCGATGTCGGTCGCGAGGGCGTCCATCTCCTCGTCGACCTCACTGCGTTCTGCTTCGAGGGCCTCGATTTGCTCGGCGGTCTCGCTGCGTTCACTCCTGACGCGATCGCGTTCCTCAGCGAGGGCATTCAGGTCTGCCTCGATCGACCGGACGGACTCAGCGGCTTCAGCGCGCCGGTCACGGGCGGCCGACAGCCGCTCGTCGAGGTCGTCGCGCTGATCGATGAGGGCGTGGCGTTGGTCTTGAAGCTCGGTGATCTCTGCGGCCAGCCGGTCGAGTTCGCTGTCGGTCGTGTCCGCAAAGGAGTACCGGGAGCCTCGTTGCGAGCCACCGGTCATCGCACCGCTTTGCTCGACTAGGTCACCGGCAAGCGTTACGAACCGGTACTGCCCCATGAACTCTCGGGCCGTCGCGATGTCTTCGACGACGACCGTCGAGCCGAAGACGTACGAGAAGATTCCGGCGTACGCGTCGTCGAACTCGACGAGGTTGTACGCGAAGTCGATCACACCGGGTGCATCCGGCAACGTCGGCAGCGACCGCTGCTCCATTTCCGTCATCGGGAGGAACGTTGCACGGCCGGCGTTTCGCTGTTTGAGATACTCGATACACCGTTGGCCGACCCCATCGTCGTCGACGACGACGTTGGCCAGCCGCCCACCGGCTGCGGTCTCACAGGCGGTCGCGTACCGGTCTGGTACCGATCCCAGTTGGCCGACGGCACCGTGTACCCCTTCGAAGTCTGCCTCCAGCACCGTCGTCACGGCCCGACCGAACGCGTTCTCTGCACCGGACTGTTCGATCCGGGCCTCAAGGTCCGCGTACTCTTGTTGTTTGGCGGTGAGTGTCTCCTCGATGTCACTGATCGTCTCGACGACCTCCGCTTTCTCTGCTTTGAGGTCCGCGACGACCGCGGCGATGTTCTCCTTGTTTTGCTGGGCCTTCTCGAGTTCGGCCTCCAGATCTTCCTGTCGGGTATCGAGTTCTTCGAGGCGGGTTGCAAGCGTCTCGTGGCGTTCGCGTGCTGTCTCAAGCTCATCGGAGCGCCGTCGGGCCGCGTCGAGTAGCCGGTCTTGTTCGCGTTGCTTTTCATTGCGGGCTTCCTTGGCGGCCTCACGGTCTGCCTTCAGCGACTGCAGACGTTCTTTGAGCTGTTCGTACTCCGTGTCGACGGCCTCAATCTCGGCGTTGACGTCGGCCAGGGCCGCCTTCTTGTCCGTTAAGTCGGCTTTGAGCGAGGACTGATCCAGCTTGGTCTCTCTAATCGTCGCCTCAAGATCCTCCAGTTGCTCTTGTTTCCGGTCGAGCTCGATGAAGGCTTGCTGGCGGCGGTCTTTGGCGTCGTCGATACGCTCGCGTGCGGACTCGATCCGGTCTTCGAGTCGGCTGATCTCGCCTTTCGTCGCTTCGATATCACGCTGAATGTCGAGTTGTTCGTCTTCGCCTTTGGCCTCGATTTCGTCAGTCAATGCGGCGAGTTCATCTTGCAGGCGTGTGACCTGCTGTTCGCGTTGTTCAAGCGTCGCCCGTCGGTCCTCAAGCGTCGCTTCGAGGTCCTTGAGCTCGTCTTCGCGGACGCGAAGGGCCTCGCGTTTGGCCTCAAGTTCAGCGAGGTCCTCGTACCGTTCGTACTCCTCGCGTTCGTCCTGGAGGCGTTGGTACTCGAGGGCCTGCTCGCGTTCGTCTTGGAGGCGGTCGAGCCGGCGTTTCTTCTCGTCGATCCGGGTCTGTGCTTCGCTGATGTGATCGGTGACGGCGTCGAGTTCCTCGAAGGCTGCCTCCTTTTTTGTATCGAACTCGGCGACCCCGGCGATCTCGTCGATGATCTCCCGCCGTTCGTGGGGTGTCATATTGATGATGCCGGTTACGTCGCCCTGCATGACGACGTTGTACCCCTCTGGTGTGATCCCTGCCGCGGCCAGAAGCTCCTGGATATCGGAGAGGTTGACCGACCGGCCGTTGAGGTAGTAGTAGGAGTAGTAGTTGTCTTCGGTCTCTTTGATCCGTCGACGGACGGTGATCTCGTCGACGTCACCGATTCGTTCGCTGCCGGCGGCGGTGACCACCTGTGCCCGTGAGAGGGTGCCGTCGCTGTTGTCGAGGGTGACTTCGACACTGGCTTCGGCGGGGCCGTCGCCGTCGCGGGGCCCTTGTTCGTGGCCGGGGTTGTAGATGAGATCCGGCAACCGCTGGGCGCGCATCCCGCGGGTCCGAGCGAGGCCGAGTGCGAACAACACCCCGTCGATAATGTTTGATTTGCCGGCGCCGTTTGGGCCACTGATCGTAGTAAAATCGTCGTACAACGGGATTCGCGTCTTCCGGCCGAAGCTCTTGAAGTTGTCGAGAACGATTTCGGTGATGTGCATACCTCAAGCGACGATGATGTCGTCGAGCTCTGGTGACTCAGAGCCGCCGCCATCACCCCCGTCGGATTCGGGCTCGGTCATCGGATCGACGACGGCTCCGCCATCGGTTCGCTCCGCCTCGACATCGAGCTCTGCTTCCAGTTCACGGAGCCGGTCTTTCGTTTCGACGAGCTCCTCGGTCAAGCCACGAACTGTCGACTGCAGTTCTGAGATTGTCGTTTCGAGTTCCCTAACCCGGTCGTCCATACACGCATCCCAACGGCGAGTACACATAAACGTACGTCAGACACGTTTCAACGAGCTAGTATGTTCTCGGGTAAAGTGAAACCGGTATATGGATCCACGGGTAACCGTGGGTATGCCAGAGCTTCGAGTCCTCGCCGACCTATCGGCAGCCGAGACGGCCGCGCTCCTCGACCGGAATGCCGGCATCGAGTCGGCCCTCGATCCCGCCGCTGAGATCGTTGCGACCGTCCGGGAAACCGGGGATCAAGCACTGTACGAGTACGCGGCGGAGTTCGACGGTGTCGAGCGTGCAACCCTCTCGGTGGGTCAGTCGGCCGCCGACGCCTACGACCGGCTGTCGGCCGATATCAGGGACGCAATCGAGGCCGCAGTGGAGAATGTCCGCCGGTTCCACCGTCGCCAGCGCCGTTCGGGATGGACGATGGCCGTCGAGGGCGGCGAGTTGCGTCGCACCTTCCGGCCGTTGCGCTCGGTCGGTGTCTACGTGCCTGGTGGAACGGCTGCGTACCCCTCAAGTGCGATCATGGGGATGGTGCCGGCGGTCGTCGCTGGGGTCGACCGCATCGTCGCCGTCACGCCACCGGGTGAGCCCATTTCTGATGTGACCCTCGGAGCGATCCACGCCGCCGGTGCAGACGAGGTCTACGCCGTCGGTGGCGCCCAGGCGGTCGGGGCACTCGCCTACGGCACCGAAACGATCGATCCCGTACAGAAGATCGTCGGTCCCGGCAACCGGTGGGTCAGCGCCGCCAAGGCAATCGTCCGCGGCGACGTCGAGATCGACTTCGTCGCGGGGCCAAGCGAGGTGTTGACGATCGCCGACGAGACGGCCCCACCCGAGCTTGTCGCAGCCGATCTGCTGGCACAGGCAGAACACGACCCCAACGCGTCGGTCGTCGCAGTAGTGACCGACCGGTCCACCGGCGATGCCGTCTGTGAGGCCATCGACGCCCAGCGCGGCCACCGCTCCCGCAGAGAGGTCATCGACGCGGCCCTAGAGAACGATGCGAGTGGCGTCTTCCTCGCCGATAGCCACGACGATGCGGTGGCCTTTGCAAACGCCTACGCCGCAGAACACCTGTCGATCATGACGGCAGCCCCGGAAACGACCCTCGACGGCATCGATGCGGCCGGATCGGTGTTTCTCGGCCCGGACACCCCGGTTGCGGCAGGTGATTACGCCTCCGGGACGAACCACGTCTTACCGACGACTGGGCAGGCGGCTGTCACCGGAGGGTTGAGTGTCGACGAGTTCGTCCATTCGATGACCGTACAGCAACTCGACCGGTCGGGGCTTGCGGCGCTGCGGAATACGATCGAGCCCCTCGCAGACGCAGAAGGGTTAGACGCCCACGCGGCGAGTGTTCGTCGCCGGTTCGAATGATTCGTGTTGAGAATGATTCGTGTTGAGAATGATTCGTGTTGAGAATGATTCGTGTTGAGAATGACTCGTGTTGAGAATGACTCGTGTTGAGAATGACTCGTGTTGACCTTCACGTCAAAGTCCTCTCTGAGACGGTCGTCAACCGGGCAATACAAAGTGGACTCGACACGATCGTCTACGCCCCCCACTTCACCCCACTGCCTGCGATCGAACGGGAGATTGCCACGTACGCGGGCACCGACCTGACGATCATCCCCGGTCGTGAGGTCTTTACTGGCCCGTGGACCAACCGTCGACACGTCCTCGCGATCGGGCTCACCGAGCCAGTCCCCGACTTTGTCTCCCTCGAAGCCGCGATGGCCGCATTCAACCGTCAGGATGCGACTGTTCTCGTGCCACACCCCGAGTACCTGACGATCGGTCTCGATGTGGCTGCCTGTCGGCGGTACCGTCGACAGATCGATGCCATAGAGGTATACAACCCGAAGCACCGTCGGTATCACAACCGCCGGGCGCGGCGGCTCGCGGAGACACTCGCCGTCCCCGGCTTCGGGTCTTCGTATGCCCACCTGCCGGGGACTGTCGGGCGCGTCTGGACGGACCTTCGAGGGTCCGTCGAGACGAGTGAGGACCTCGCGACCGCCCTCGCTGCGGGACCGATCCGGGTCGAACGGCAACACGGCGTCGCCTACCGCCGCCAACAGGCACTCGAACAGCTCCACGTTGGCTGGGAGAACACGTGGCCGAAGCTCAAACGAGCCCTCGACCCCGACGCCGTTTCGACCCACCCGGAGCGGGACCTGTACGCCGACCGGTTTGCCGTCAGCACCGACACTGATTGAGCCGTCTCCACACGTTCTTGTGTGTGGCTGCAAACAGTCGGTATGGACGATCCACACGCCGAGAAACCGCTCAAACAGCGTGGTCCGGAGCTGCGCGTGGCCGACGGCGCCGTCGTGTTCGTTCACGGGCGTGGCGCGACCGCCGACAGCATCCTCGGCCTGTACGACGAAATCGGCACCGACGGAGTTGCTGGGCTGGCGCCCCAAGCGGCAAACAACACCTGGTACCCAGCACCGTTTATGCAACCGCGCGAGCGCAACGAGCCGGGTATCACCTCCGGACTGGCTGCAATCGACCGGGCGATCGAACGAGCCACCGACGCCGGTATCGACCGGGAGGCCATCGCTCTTGTCGGGTTCTCCCAGGGTGCCTGCCTGACGAGTGACTACCTCGCTCGACACCCGACGGCCTACGGTGGTGCAGGGATTCTCAGTGGCGGCCTGATCGGCGCCGAGGTCGCGGCCGATGCGTATACCGGCGAGTTGGCGGGGACGCCAGTGTTTGTCGGATGCAGTGACACCGATCCGTACATTCCCCTGTCACGGGTCCACGAGACCATTTCCGTCCTCGAGGCGCTTGGGGCCGACGTCACGGAAGCGATCTACGAACACCGACCACACGGCGTCTACGAGGAGGAGCTCGGGGCACTTGCCGAACTGACCGCGGCGCTGTCAGCTTAACCGCCCCCACACGGCTACCACCGTGGGCGTTCGCCTTGAAACTCTGTCACCACGTTCCGAGAGACCTACCAGCCCCCCGTACGTAGTCCGCAGTATGAGTGAGATCGACGTGACGCCGGTCGAGGAAATCGACGAGGACCACCAGGTGACGGCCCCGGTCACCGAGGCGCCCGAACTCCCGACGACGGCGCCACGGTACGTGCTGTACGGTGGGAAAGGTGGCGTCGGAAAGACGACGATGGCCGCAGCGACAGGTGTTGCCTCAGCAGCAGCCGGGGCGGCGACGCTCGTCATCTCGACCGATCCGGCTCACTCGCTGTCGGATATCTACGAAACAGCAATCGGTACCGAGCCGACAGCGATCGATGAGGCGGGCCCGCTGTGGGGTGTCGAGATCGATCCCGAAACCGCACTCCACGAAGAGGCGGCCTTCGGTGGCCTCTCAGAGGACACCGGATCACTGGGCGGTGTCGATCCAATGGACCTGTTACTCGGCGGCACTGCGCCAGGGGCGGACGAGGCGCTTGCCCTCCAGACCCTCTTGGAGTACCTCGACGACGAGCGGTATGACCGCGTGGTCGTGGATACGGCCCCAACGGGGCACACGTTACGGCTTCTAGAGTTACCCGAGATGATGGACTCGATGCTGGGGCGGATGTTGCAGTGGCGAGAGCGACTCTCCGGAATGGTCGATGGCATCGGTGGGCTGTTCGGCGACGACCAGCCAGACCACCCAGAGGTCGACCTCGAGGAGCTCCAAGACGCGGTCAGACGGCTCCGATCGGTCCTTCAGGACCCGTCGCAGACGGACTTTCGGATCGTAATGATCCCCGAAGAACTGAGCGTCGTCGAGTCGAGACGCCTGCGGCGAGACCTGGAAACACACTCGATTCCGGTGTCCACGGTCGTGGTGAACAAGGTGATGGAGCCGCTGACGGCTGCGACCGACGCCGTCGCCGCCGACGCGGTGGTCGATCCAAACGTCGAGGAGTGTGCCTTCTGTAGTCGACGGTGGGACGTCCAACGAAGCGCCCTCCAGAACGCACAAGATCTGTTCCGGGACCACGACGTCAAGCGGGTCCCGCTGCTGGCAGAGGAGGTCCGTGGCCGGACGGTCCTCGACGTGGTCGCCGCCTGTTTAGAAGAGCCGACACACTGAACTCGGGGGGCCCGAAACAGTGGGTATGAGCGGCCGGGGCTGTCCACGCTGTGATCGCCAGGTGCAGCGGCGCCACTGCAAGATCGTCTGCCCGGCCCACGGCGTGGTCTACGATTGTAGTGACCCGTTCAGGTGAGCCCCGAACCGACGGCCGGAGTAGAGTTCTTAACCGTCTCCCCCGTGGAAGGCCTGTATGCGCAATGGGGATGGACCGGGCACCGAGGAACAGACCAGTTACGACGTCGAGGACGTGCTCACCCAGCTCGACGAGCTCGAAGACACGGTGAACAGGGCTACCGAAGAGGCAGCGGTCAAGCAAACGAGACGAATGGTCGAGCGGCTCCCGGGGAGTGGCCGGATCAGAAAGTACACGTCCCGAGACGTCGCGGAGGGACTTGTCGGTGGCATCGTCTTCTCGCTGCCGCTGCTGGTCGAGGATGGTGTCTTCGAAATTGCCGAGTGGTTCATCGAGGTTTCCGTGGGCCCGATGCCGGTGTTTCTGGTGATCAACGTTCTGTTCGTAGTCACACTCGTCACCGGGTTGTTGTACTACACCGACATCAGGGAAGTCCAGATGCGCCGTCTGTTTGGCGTCGTGCCATCGCGGTTGGCCGCGACGCTTGTGGTCTCGTTCGTGGTCGCCTTGACGTCGATGTTGCTGTGGGGTCGCCTCCACGAAGAAGATCCATCGACCATCGAGCAGTTCAGCCGCGTTACCGTGATCTGGGCGGCAGCCGCCCTCGGGGCGACCCTGGGTGACATCCTTCCGGGTGAAAGCACCGGCGAGGACATCGGTGAGCAACTGGACAAGATCGGCGAGTGATCGGCTGGAGACGACTCCGCTCGTAGTCTGTCTGGGATCTCAAGGCTGTGGGCTGTGAGTTTTCGTCTGCCAGACCACGAGCGAGTCTGGTGGCGGCGCTGCTGGGTCTTATACTTGTGCAGCGCAGACCCCCACGAGTTCAGTCCTGTCTTTTACCCACAAATCAAGCTGCCGTCG
>OBKM01000675.1_pt1 | contig 16280 bp, 12 predicted proteins | sample 1519691 | NCBI WGS metagenome assembly OBKM01 (sample SAMEA37050418, study PRJEB22526) | metagenome | biome: saline pan; feature: lake; material: water | place: Egypt | collected 2015 | depth 0.5 m | reverse complement strand
CTACGGTCGGTAGCGGCCGAAGCTCACAATAGACGCTGAATATTGAACGGAACAGATAAAACGATATCAACACCCAGGAGTTTGCGTGATGAGAACAAACGGATCGCGCTCGCGATTGTAGTCGGCGACATCTCCGGCGACCGCTTCGATGAGTCGGCGATGAACTTCTCTGGCTGCTCGTCCTTCGTCTGGGCTCAAGTAGTGGAGCCCGCCCAGCTCCGTCCAGAAATCACCGTCAAGCCAAAAGAGTGTCTCATCGTTCGACTGGTGGATGATGTCGCCGTTATCGGTCAGTTCCTCGGCGTCGAGTTGGCGACCCGAGAGCTGGGCGCGTGCCAGCACCGCCACAAGTTGCCGGCGTGAAATGGATGCATGAACAGCAACATCGTCGATCAAACTCCCGAAGTAGGCTTCGACAGTATCAATCGTTTGGGAGAACTCATCAAGCGTAACGGAATCTAACGGTATTGTATCTCTTGGTACTTCTCGAGTTTCCCGAGATCGAGAGCCGCTCAGTGATACGTCAGATGCAAGGTTGAGTTCAATACTATCCGCCGTTCGACAGTACTGTGTTCTGTCCCTGCTCTCGTCCGCAGTGACCTCTTCTAAATACATATTCTCAGAGAGTTCCTTCACACGTCTGTAACAGGTGGCAATCGGAATATCTAGCTCTTGACTCAGCCAGCTAACTGATCGCGGTTCCTTCGCCGCCCGCAATATATCTACGCTGTATTTCCGCCCGAGAACCGCAACTGCTTCCGTCGACATCTTGTTACCACAATTGATTCTCAAGGCTGAATAGCTGTACCCTATATTTATCGATCTAATTCTATTAGGGCCGATATGAAATGGTTCTCTAAGCGAAAACATAATACAGCAGAACAGCAAATCGGATGTATGAGCGATGGAGACGCGTACACGGACCATACCCCCGCAGGACTTCTCGAGTTGTCTTCGGAACTGAATCAAGCTGGTTCTATCGAGGACGCCTCTGCCGTTGCTGTCCGAATGTTGGATCTCAATTTTGATGCGCCTCTTTCGGCGATTTGGGAGTACGATGAAGAGGGAAACGAACTCCGCCCAATCGCCGAATCAACTGAGGCACAAGAGGTGATTGGCGATGCACCTATCCTTCCACTTGATTCTCTCGCCGGGCGTGTGTACAGACAGAATCGTCCGGAAGTGTTCGACGATGTCCACGAGGCCGACGGCACGTATAATTCAGACACCCCGATTCGGAGCGAAATTCTTGTGCCAATTTCAGATTTCGGCGTCTTGAGTGTCGGAGCTACTGAAGTAGATGCCTTTACTCAGAACGACGCAGAACTGGCGAAACTCGTCGCCTCGAATCTCGAACCTGCAATTTCACGAATCCGACACCTCGAGGAGTTACAGGCTGAGCGTGATTGGACACACACGTTGTTTGAAGGTTCCAACGATGCCATTTTCATTAGTGATTCAGATGCGAATTTCGTCCAAGTGAATCAGGCTGCTTGCCAGTTAACTGGCTATGAGCGAGAGGAACTCCTCTCGATGCGTATTCCCGATCTTCACGAAGAGGTCGACTTACATGCCTATCAGGATTACCACGACCAAATTTTAGCCGGCGAACCAGCAACCACTGAAGCGAAACTGCTTCGGAGCGACGACAGTAAAATCGATGTCGAGTTCTCGAACCGTCGGATCGAGCGCGATGGGGCGGCCTATATGCATACCGTGGCGAGAGACGTGACGGAACAGCGGGAACGCCGGCGTCGCCTAGAGTCGTTTAAGTCGGCTATCGAGAGCGCAAGTGAGGGGATTGCTATTTTCGAGAACGGGGAGTACACGTACGTTGATCAAACGCATGCCGAAATGGCCGGGGTCGAGAATCGAAGCGAGTTGCTCGGGCAGACCTGGCGCGTGTGGTACAGCGATCCCGAGGAGATTGATCGCATAGAGGATGAGGCGTTTTCAGCGCTCCGATCTGATGGAGAGTGGAGAGGTACTGTAACTGCCTCTCCAGAAGGCAAGGAAGAATTTCCGACCGAACTATCGCTGACACGCTTGGAAGACAATCGCATGGTCTGTGTTTTTCGTGACGTGTCTGAAAAACATCGGCGTCAAGCGAAACTTCGGGAGAATGGTCGGCGTTTCGAGTCGGTGTTCGAGGATCCCGAGATTCTGGTGGCGTTATTAGAAACTGATGGTGAGACGATTGAGGTCAATGAAACAGCGCTAGACTACGTTTCGAACGACAAATCCGATATCTTGGGAGAACCGTTCTGGGAAGGAGACTGGTGGTCGCATTCCTCGGACCTACAAGAAGATCTAAAAGACTGGATCGAACGAGCGGCGGCAGGCGAGTACGTCAGTTTCCAGGCGGAACATCCGGATCGAGACGGTAATATGCGGTTCGTTACGGGTTCGATCCGTCCCGTGGCAGGGGAATCTGGAGTCGAATCGCTCGTCGTTTCTGCCCGTGATATTACTCCCCGTGAGCGACAACGTCGCGAGTTAGAGACGTTCCAGCAGGCTGTCGAGGATGCGAAAGACGGCTTCGCTATTCTCGAGGATGGAGAATACACCTACATCGACGAGACACACGCGAATATGTATGGGTTCGATGATACTGACCGACTCCTCGGGAACTCCTGGCGGATGCTCTATGACGAAGATGAGGTAGAGCGTCTTGAGTCGGAAGCCTTCCCTGTTCTTGAGTCGGAGGGCCACTGGCGGGGTAAGGTAACCGGATCCCGACCGGACGGAACGACGTTCCCGGCTGGTCTCTCTCTGACCATCGTCGGTGATGGTCCCCTCGTGTGTACTGTGCGCGATGAAACTGAAAGACAGCAACGGATTCGACAGATTCAACAGGAGCGGAAGCGGTTCAAGATCCTCTCGGAAAGTCTCGAAGAATACGCCTTTGTCCTTCTCGATGACGATGGACAGATCGACAGCTGGAACGATGGTGCAGCCGACATCTTTGGATATGACGAAGAAGCTGCAATTGGTATGCCAGCAGCAGAGTTACACCCTGAACAGGATCAAAAACGTGGGATCCCCGATCGGTTGTTAAAACAGGCATCACTCGCAGGAGAAAGTACTCATGAAGGACAGCGAGTCCGTCAGGATGGATCGTCGTTTCCTGCAGAAGTCTCATACGTTCCCCTTCAAACTGAAGATGGAGTGTTCCTGGGATACGGGATGGTCATCAGAGATCTTACGAACCAGCGTCAACAGCGGCGTAGAACAGAGCGGTTCGTTGAGGAATCAGTCGACGTCGTGTCTATCTTAGATCGCGATGGGTGTTTCACCTATCTTAGTGGCTCTGCTGAACGGGTTCTTGGATATGGTCCAACTCAGCTAAATCAAGAGAGTGTCTTTGATTATATCCATCCTGAGGATCGGGAACGTGTAATGGAAGCGTTTTTCGCCGCCGTGGAGGATTCCGATTCAAGCGTTCAGCTAGAGTTCCAAGCAATGGATGCGGATGACGAGTGGATTACCGTAGAGGCACGTGGACGGAATCTCTTTGACGATGAAGCAATTGGTGGGTTTCTGCTTTATATACGTGACATCAGTAGTATAAGAGAACAAACGAAAAAATTCGAATCCGTATTCAATCAAACGTTCCAATTGACGGGTCTGATGACCCAGAGTGGTGAAATCCTCGAGCTGAACGACCCCCTCACGGAGTTCGGCGACATACGTATCGAAGAGAGCAGAGGCACACCACTCTGGGAGTGTCCTCTGTTCGCGCATTCGTCTGAAGTGCAAACTCAAATCAGACAAGCAGTTACTGAAGCATCTTCGGGTTCATTCGTTCGGTTCAACGTGGAAGCAGAAGCCGTTGATGGACTCGCCAGCTTCGACTTCTCGGTCAAGCCGATCTCAAGCCAGCACGGGGAGCTCAGCTTCCTAGTATTCGAGGCACGAGATATTACAGCTCAGGAGCAGCGTCGGCAACACGTCCAAGTCTTACACCGGATTATGCGGCACAATATCCGAAATGATCTGACGAAACTGAGAGGGTATGTCGATCTGCTTGCGTCGGACACAGAGACAGACACTCGTGAACAGCGCGCTGCGACGATCCGAGACATTCTCGACAAGTGGGAAAGAATGGCAAACAAGACCCAAGAGCTCCAGAATATACTCACGAGCGAGAGCGCTCTCGCTTCCTACCAGAGTGCTCAGCAAATAGCTCAGGATATTCAAGCCAAAAAAGAAGACGAATATGCTAATGCGAATATCACTATCACAGCCGACCACGATCTAGAATCACAAATACCGAGTGACCTTGAGAAGGCGATTTCTGAGCTCGTTGAGAACGCCATCACAGCGAACGATACTGAGCATCCATCCGTACAGATCAGTGTCTCGCAAGCCGATGAACGGTGGGTAGAGGTTTGTGTGTCCGATACTGGGCCTGGACTCCCGGAAATGGAAAAAAATCTCCTCGAAACTGGCGAAGAAACGCCGCTGAGTCACGGGCAGGGACTCGGATTGTGGATGGTGCGATCACTGGTGACTCGTGCTGGGGGATCGATTTCAGTCGACACCTCGGGCGATGGGAGTGAGATCAGACTGGAAGTCCCCACCCAACCGGCTCGAGAGGACTCACAAAAACCGGGCATCGTGTCGTAAACTATGACCCAAAACGGAAACACAAAAATCCTGGTCGTCGAGGATGACCAGAGTTTGGCTGAGCTGTATGCAGAGTGGCTCGCAGACCGCTATGTTGTCGAAACCGCGTACTCTGGCGAAGAAGCCTTAGAAGCGTTCGATGCGACGGTCGATATCGTTCTTCTGGATCGGATGATGCCCGGATTATCCGGTCGAGAGGTTCTCACGCGACTCAGACAGTATGAGTCGAACTGCCAGGTGGTTATCGTCTCTGCGGTGACACCGGACTTCGATATCGTCAAAATGGGATTCGATGCGTATCTCGAAAAGCCCGTTGAAGCTGACGACCTCGAAGACGTTATCTCCCAGATGCTCACTCGTGCCGAGTACAACGAGGATCTGCAAGAGCTGTTCTCGCTGATAGAACGCCAATCGACCCTGGAAGCGGTCATGGACGCAGATACTCTCGAAACGAGCCCGAGATATCAGGCACTCACGGACCAACTCACAGAACTCGAGGATAAAGTCGAACGGTACCTCCAGAACCTGCCAGACAGGGATTTTCGAGTGGCTATTGAGCGCCTGCAACGAACAGCAGCAGAGCGCAGGGAACAACAGCAGTACCAGTCGCTCACTGAAGACGTCCTGGACACATCAGCGGAAGGGATCGTTGTAGTAGATCGCGACGGACAGGTGGTGTGGGCAAACGAAACTACGGAAGAATTACTCGGCGTTGATAGAGACGATATCCAAGGGTCTGACTACAGTCGCATTGCTTCTGAATCGTACAAGGAATATCCCTCAGGTGAGCAAACACTGTCTGACCTCGTAACTCATTCTCTAGAGAATATGCATTCCGAAGTCGAAGCCGTCGTCCGTATCCCTGAAACGGCTTCGAAAGAGCAGCAGTGGTTGGAGTACTGGAGCGGGCCGATCCAAACTGGTCTTTATGCCGGTGGACGGATTGAACACTACCACAATATTACAGAGAGGTACGCGTATGAACAACAGCTTGAGAATCTGCATGCGGTTTCTCGCGATCTAATGACAGCCGACTCGGAACGTAGCATCGGCGAGACCGTGACAACTGCCGCAGTCGGGGAACTCGGATTCGAGTTTGCCGCGATATATACACGAGAAGAGCACACGGGACGCTTGGTCCCACTAGCACACGCATCCACGGAAGATATTACTGAAATCGACCTTCCTTCCATCTCTGAAGGAGACACACCAGTCTGGACGACCTATGTGACTCGAACGGAACAGTTGGCTCCCGAAGACGAAGACGTAGCAGATACCCAGTCAAGCCAGTGGTTGACAGAGGAGTTCTCGTCGTGGCGACTCTACTCACTAGAATCAGCGGGGGTTCTGTTGGTGGGGATGACCACGACGCCAAAGATTCCCTCGAGAAAGAACAAATTGGCAAAGACGTTAGCAGCGAACGCAGCAAGCGCATTCGAACGAACAGCACAGGAGGCGGCCCTTCGGGAACGCGACCAGCGGTTAAACGAGCAAAACGAACAGCTGACACGACTGGATCGCATTAACACACTGATACGGTCGATAAGTGCCACGGTTATCAGTGCAAATACACGAGAAGAACTGGAGCAAGAGGTCTGTAATGCTCTAGCTCACCTTGATCTGGTTAGTGGGGCCTGGATCGGTAAAAAAGATATTAATACGAATACGATCGAGGTCAGAGCCAAAACGGAGTCGCTCCAATATCAAAAAGTGGGGGCGAACGACATTCCAGCAGATGACAATACCCAACGGAATCACTCTACATTGCCACCTGCTGAACGGGCATACAAGATTGAAGATTCGGTCGTGGAGAACGACTTAATGACCGCTCGCTCCGAAACGGAGTGGGAACAAGACGCACTGAAAAATGGCACCAACTCGATTGTGGCTGTACCACTACAGAGCGAGGCTTCGATCCTTGGCGTATTAGAAGTCCACTCCAAACTGCCAAACGCCTTCGCTAAAGAAGAGGTGACAGCCCTCACAGAGCTCGGTCAAATAATAGGTCACGGGATATCAGCACTCCGGCAAAAGGCGGCGCTTCTATCCGGTGGGGGCACAATTCTCGAAATCCAGTTCGAGGACGATACTGGCCTTGCAACTCTTGTTTCGGATGTGGAGACGGATCTCGAAGTGTTGAATGTAGTGACTAAGAGTCCAGATCATCTCCTGTTCGCGCGAGTGACCGGTAAAAACGTGACCCCCGAGGCGTTCGAAGCCGCTGGTTTCGATCCAGAGACGGTCATTTTGAGCAACTCACGAAATGGTATCTACTGTAAAGTCCCGGTGCGGAACAGCAGCTTTTGCGAGAAACTGACCGACCAAGGAGTTGCGATAAATCAAATCACAAACGCTTCCGAGTCCAACGAGATCGTGGTTTCAGTAACCGTGCCATTCACCGTCGACGTCGGGGAATATCTGAGTTCACTCCGGGAAGACTACAGCGATCTCACCCTGTTATCCAAACTGGATAGTGAGCGAGGAGAAACTAATACCTCTCTCTCAGCACGTCTTGATGGAGCTCTTACCGCCCGGCAAGAAGAAGTCTTGCAGACGGCGCTCTACGCAGGATATTTTAATTGGCCGCGGGATGCAGATTCGACGTCGACTGCCAAGACTCTCGATATCGCACAGTCAACGTTCAACCAGCATCTTCGAGCTGCTGAGTCTAATCTGCTGACGACTCTCTATCAGGATTCAACCGAGCCGTGACCTGCCTCAGTACCACGTTCTACAGTACTCGGGCTGTCCTGCTTGTCGACATTCGGAAAACTGGCCCCAAATAGTGGGCCTTTCCATATAGGCATTAAATTTGGCAACCCGATATTAGAGGGTAGAAGACGTTTGATTGTAGAATAGATGTATTCTGTATGGCCGAAAGCTCTCCGCACCGAGAGTCTGAACCTACGGGATGGAGTACAGATTCCCAAATAGTGCGTGAATTTGATAGACCTGTCCGTGTTTCGGATGCGGTCATTGAGACACTTATGGAAGCTGTCGAAGACTGGCCGGAACTCAGTAGATCACCTCCGGTGTTCGTATTTGTTGATGCAGACAAATTAGATGGCTTGTTCAAAACTCGTACAGTCGAGGAGACCAGTCATATGCCCTCTGTGGAGTTTCTCTTTCAGGACGCACTTGTGACGGTCATGTACGCATCAACGGTGCGTGTCATCGTCGAACGAGATGCGTGAGTGAGAATAGATGACCCATTCCAGTACCGTTCTGATCGTCGAAGACGAAAAGAACCTCGCTGACTTGTTTGGCATTTGGCTACAGGAGCAGTTTGAGGTTCATGTGGCCTATACTGGGGAAGATGCACTGGAAATCTTCGCTGAGGAATCGATTGATATTGTCCTTTTAGATCGTCGAATGCCGGGCCTCTCTGGCACGGAGGTGCTACAATCAATTCGTGAAGGCGGCGATGCCCAGCAGGTGATCATGGTAACAGCTGTTCAGCCAACGGAAGACCTAGCGTCCATCGATGTGGATGACTATCTTCTCAAACCAATCGACCGGACAAAGCTTCTTCGAGCTGTGGAAGCTGCAGAGCTGATTCTAACATACGAAGATTCACTCACAGAGCTTCTCTCACTCACCGCGAGGAAAGCCACGTTAGAAGCGAACCTCGACAAAACAGAGTTGGAAAAGGATGACCGATACGGCGATCTCCTCCAGAGAATACGAGAGTTGGAGGAAGAAGCTGATACGACACTCCAGCGTCTCGAGACAGATTATCAGATCGATATGCTGGTCAGAGACCAGCGTATCGGATCCCAACCTGTGGAGCAGTTCTGATATGGTGCGAGGAGCCGTGGCATCCACTAATTGTGCTACCAGCAGCAGTATCGAAGTACTCGCAGAAAATAAATATCCGCTGCTCATCGGATTGGTCTTCGTACGAGCTATAGATGCGAGTCTCACGTACTATGGGCTAAGCATCGGACTGCGAGAAGCCAATCCGATTGTCGTACTTATTGTTGAGACTCTCGGAATCATCCCCGCCCTATTCTTTCTCTCGTCGGTGTCACTAGTGTTATTATTCTTTCTTGGTGAATACCTGCTTCCCGGAGTCGCACAATCGAGATATAATATCGATCTGTGGAGCAACGTGGCATACCTTTCAGTTTTGATCGTATGGAGCGCTGTGTCGCTTCATAATATGCTACTTATACTCATTTGGATATGAGACTGATTGAGTTTGTCGGTTTATTATTATATGTTTCAATTGTGTTGATTATATCATTTGCTATGCTGCTTTCTCTGCTTTAATTTCTGCAATGAAGGTCCAAACCCTCATTTATAAACAGTATAGGAGGATGGCTTATCGCAGCGGCAATTCACGGATTAAAACAGCCTCAGTAGCCGCGCGTGATGAGGTAGTCGGCGATATCTTCGAGCAGTTCGCGGGCCTCGTTGTTCGGAAGCACCGCAAGCCGATTTTTGCTCTGTTCAGTCAGCGCGGTGGCTTTTTTGCGAGCGTAGTCGATGCTGCCGGCGTCTTCGAGTGTGGCGACCGCCGTGTCGATTTCGGCTTCGGTCACGTCGTCGACGCGGTCAGTGTCGACCAAGGTGTCGACGTCGACGCCTTGATGACGGGCGTGCAGCGTGATCAACGTCTCCTTGTTTTCGACCAGATCCGAGCCACGCTGCTTGCCGAGTTTGTCGCTGGGAACGGTGAGATCCAACACGTCGTCTTGAATCTGGAACGCTTGGCCTGAGTCGATTCCGTAGGCGTACAACGCGTCGATGACGTCGTCGTCCGCACCGAGCAACGCCGCCGGCACCGCGGCGGCCGCACCGTACAGCACGGCGGTTTTGAGTTCCACCATATCGAGATACTCATCGGGCAGCAGATCGGTGCGAGATTCGAAGGCAACGTCGAGCGCCTGGCCCTCACAGATTTTCGTACACGTCGACGAGAGCAGCCGCATGACCGACAGCGCGTGTTCGGGCTCGCCGCCGGTTTCGGCCATGATTTCGAACGCCTTCGAGTAGAGCGTGTCTCCGGCCAGAATCGCAGTCGAGGTATCGTATGCGTTGTGAACGGCCGGCACCCCGCGGCGGAGGTCGTCGTCATCCATGATGTCGTCATGAATCAGTGTGAACGACTGGATGATCTCGATGGCAACCGCCGCGCGCAACAGGTCGATGTCGCCATTGTCGGTCGGAAACGACCGATAGTTCGCACTCATCGGCTCGATGTCGGCCAGCGCTTCGCCAGCCAACAGCGTCACTGTCGGTCGCAATCGCTTACCACCGGCGGTCAGCAGATACCGCGACGCCTCGTAGAGCCGTTCGGGTTTCTGAAGGGGCAACTCCTCGTCGATGGCATCGTTAACCAGTTCGCGCCGCTCGGCAATTGTCGACAACACCCGCTTTTCGGTTCCATGTTCCGTCATTACGACACCAGTTGGATGAGGTTCCCATTGCGCGTGACGTGGATGTCGCGGCCCAGTTGATAGCCCTGGCTTTCACACAGATCGACGTACGGTGCAAAGCCCTTGAGATCCTGGTGGGCTGGAATGATGTGCTGTGGTTGAAGCGCATCGAGCATCGTGAAATGTCCTTCCTCGCGAAGATGGCCCGAAACGTGAATATCGTCGTAAATTCGCGCGCCCTGCATTCGGAGGAGCCGCTCGGACTGATAGCGCTGGCCCTCGTTCGTCGGTTCGGGAATCACTCGCGCCGAAAACAGCACCTTGTCGCCCTCGTCGAGTTGATACGGCGTTTCGCCGCGACCCATTCGTGTCAGCATGGCTCGGGGCTCACCTTGGTGGCCGGTGACAATTGGGAGATAGTTTTCTTTCCCCTCTTTCATAATCCGCTTGAATGTTCTGTCGACGGATTTGCGGTGGCCGTACATCCCGAGGTCTTCGGGGAACTCGACGAAATCGAGCCGTTCGGCGGTTCCCGAATACTTCTCCATCGACCGCCCGAGCAACACCGGCTTTCGGCCCATATCCTCGGCGAACTCGACGAGTGATTTGACGCGGGCGATGTGGCTCGAAAACGTTGTTGCGACGATGCCGCCGTCATAATCCTCGATCGACTGCATCACGTCTTTGAGGTGTCGACGTGCAACCGATTCGGATGGTGTGCGTCCCTTTTTACCTGCGTTGGTGCAATCCTCGATGTAACAGAGCACCCCGTCGCCCTCGCGACCGATTTCGCGAAACCGATCCATGTCAATTGGATCGCCGATCACCGGCGAGTGATCCATCCGCTTGTCAAGCCCGTACACGATTGCGCCTTCGGGCGTGTGCAACACGGGGTTGATCGCGTCGATAATCGAGTGGGTGACGTTGACGAACTCGAGCGCAACCGAGCCGCTGTCGCCGATCGACATCGTCTCGCCGGCGGCCATCTTCACGAGGTCGTTTTCGACCGAGAACTTCGACTCGCCCTGAATCTGCTGTTTGACCAACTCGATTGTAAACGGTGTGGCGATAATTGGTGCGTTGTATCGATGGGCGAGTTTCGAGAGCGCCCCGATGTGGTCGAGATGTCCGTGTGTCGGGACGATCGCTTGTACGTCGCCCTCGAGGTCGCTCATCACCCGGTCGTCAGGAATCGCGCCCATGTCGATCAGGTCGAGACTGTGCATTTGTTCGGTGCGGACATCGTCGTGGATCAATACCTGCGAGAGGTTGAGACCCATGTCGAAAATAACGACATCGTTGCCTGCGCGGACGGCGGTCATCTGCCGTCCGACTTCCTCATAGCCGCCTATTGTTGCAATTTCAATTTCCATGTGTCAGATTCCTCCACAGTCGCCGCGGAGTGGCCGTGTTGCGCTCCCGCATCCCGGAACCATCGCCCCGAAAGCCGCGGTTTTGGTGCTCGTATGGCCCCGCTCTGTGTCGGCTGACGTACCAACAGCATCGCGCAGTTATCCCGCCAGCCCCACAGTTTCCCGCGGGTTCGTTGGTACTGGGCGTAATGTATGCGGTGTTAAAAACTCCGTGGGTTTTGTCGGTTCGTCGCCGCCGAGTCGACACAAGCCGCGCTGTACTCGCCGTTCGTCAGATCAGTTTTCGTCAACCGCTTCGAGCGACGATTCGGGCACGCCGGTTTCTTGGCCGTCGTCGAAACTGATCGTGTACGTTGCATCACCAAACATGTTTTCGACGACCTGCGTGATTGTCCCCGTCTCGCCGTCAAACTCACTGTGTTTGTCGTGGAGCACGGCCGTGTCGTCTTTTGCAAAGCTCATACCGGACTGTTCGAGAGCGCGAATAAAAACGCGTGGATTCGGTCGAGCTGCAGAAGGGATTCCCCGCCGGGTTAGTCCGCTTTCGAGGCGACCCGGTGATACGGCTGTCTGGCGATCGACTCGCGGAGTTCGCTCAACGATTTGGTTCCGTCCTCGGACATCGCATTCATCACCGCAAACACTTCTTGTCGGGAGATTTTGACGCCGCGCTCGGTGAGTGCATCCTCCGGACGCGCTGTGAGTTCGCGAAGCGTCCCGACGGCGAGCAAGAACGGAACGCCCCACGCAGCCATCGTGTTTCCGTTGCGCAGCGGCATTGCTTTGAGATACCCCTCGGCGTCATCGAGAAACGAGTGGGCGTGACTGACCGTTCGGCTGACGACTTCGGCGGCCCCTTCGCGGTTGTCGGGGTCGACGACGTTCTCTTGTTCGATCCCTTCGGCTTCGAGCCAGTCGGCCGGCAAGTAGACGTTGTTTTCCTCGGTGTAGTCGTCGTAGACGTCCTTCGAGATGTTGACCAACTGCAAGAGCAACCCGAACTCGACGGCGGTGTCGTACAGTTGTTGGCGGCGATCCGCCGCGAGGTCGCCACGGGTCAACAGGTTCGTAATGAGCGTGCCGACGGTGCCGGCGGCGTAGTAGCAGTACTCCTCGAGTTCGGCGCGGCTGTCGATCCGCAGGCCGCCCGCGTCGGCGTGGCGCTCGACGAACATCGCCATCCCGTCGATGAGTTCGCGGACCGGCGGAATAATCGCGTCGCGAACGTCCTGCGGTAGTCGCTCGAACGTCGCAACCACGCGAGGCGCTTCGGCGACGACGACCCAGTCGGCCGAGCGGTCGTCGACCGGCGGCAACCACTCGTCGACCTCGGTGCGAAAGGAATCGATGTCGGTGTCGCTGTCGGGGTCGAGCGCGGCGTCGTACGTGTTGAGTAGTGCGGCCTGTGGTTCTGGCGGAATATGGCCGGCGTCCTCAACCGTGTCGGCAACCCGGCAGAGGAGATAGCCCAGACAGATATGGGTTGCCATCGGCTCATCCAGCACGTCAATAGTCAGCGCGAACGTCCGAGAGACCCCTTGAACGGCGTCGTGGCACCATTCGAAGTCCGCCTCTGGATCCACGCCGAGGGGGCGAGATTCGTGTCCCGTCATTCAAGTACATCTCCATTAGGAGTGAGGCATAAAAAGTCTCTTGGGCTGACTCGCCATCTCTAGCCCCACTCAGCCAGTACCGAACAGTTGATGATGAAAAACAGTCAGTCTCTCTGACCCACGGATCGGAGCGGTGGTGTCGACTGCCAACTGTCGCATTCCGTGGGCCACCGTTTTCGACCGTTCGGGTCACCGGTTTTCGCGCAGCCATTCGAGTGCCGGTTCGATTTCCGTCTGTGGCGGCGAGCAGGTGAACGATTCACAGGCGTAGGCGGTCGGCTCGCCGTCGACGGCCTCGCGGTTGGCCCAGACGGGCGGTGCGGTCTCGAATCCGAGTCGGTCGAGCCATGTGTCGAGCCCCTCGTCGGTCGGTGCGCGCGCGGCGAGAACAACGCCCGGTAGAAACCGATCAGCCAACGCGTCGTGCCAGTCTGTCGGGAGTTCGTTGGCCGCGATCGTCAACTCTGCACCGCCGTTGAGATAGCGGTCGGCCGCAAGTGTCAGGCTAACATGTTGCAGTGGGCTGCCTGTAATTCGGTTGCGGTGCGTTTCGAGAACGCGACCGGCAATCTCGCGGTACTCACTCTCGGGAACAAAGCCATCGAGAACCAACAGCAGATCGGTGGCAACACCCAGACTCGATGGGGTCGAGGAGTCGGTCAGCTCCTGGGGACGGGTCACGAGTTGCTCACCACTCTCAGGGGTGAAGTAGATCGTTCCGTCCTCGGCGTCCCAGAACTCCTCGACGATCGTTTCGGCCAACTCAAGTGCGACCGCAAGCGGTTCGACTTCCCCGGTCGCTTGGTACAGATCGAACGCACCCCGCGCGAGAAAGGCATAATCTTCGAGATAGCCATCGCCCGTAATATGGCCGTTGATGAACCGGCGGTTGAGTCGGCCGTTTTCGGCATCAAACAGTTTCTCGGTGACGAAGGTCAAAGCCGACTCGGCCGGCTCAGCGTAGCTCGAATCGAGGACGCGAGCAGCGTTGGCGAACGCCGAGATCATCATGCCGTTCCAGCCCGCAAGCACCTTCTCGTCGCGCGGCGGCCGGGTGCGCTCCTCGCGGACCTCGAACAGAATCGATTTCGCGCTTTCGAGTCGGCGCTCGATTTCCGCAGCATCGAGGTCGTGGTCGGCCGCGAGCGACTCGAGTGATTGGTCGACCGTGAGAACGGTCATTCCCTCTTCGAAGTTGCCCGACTGGGTGACGCCAAAGCGTTCACAGAACAGGGTTGCGTCGGGCTCATCGAGGTGTTCGCGGACTTGTTGGGGTGTCCAGACATAGAACGTTCCTTCCTTTGCCCCACTACGGGCGTCAAGCGTGCTGAAAAACCCGCCCGCCGGATGCGTGAGTTCGCGCTCGACGAACGCGAGCGTCTCCTCGACAACCTCCACGTACCGTTCATCGCCTGTGAGCTGGTAGCCGGCCAGATACAGCGGCGGCAACCCGGCGTTGTCGTACAGCATTTTCTCGAAGTGCGGAACCGTCCACTCGCGGTCGACGCAGTAGCGATGGAATCCGCCGCCGAGTTGGTCGTTCATCCCGCCATCGGCCATTGCGTCGAGCGTTTTTGTCGCCGCGGTGAGCGCTTCAGTGTGACTGCTGCGAGCGGCTGCGCGAAGCAGGAGGTCGACTCGACCGGTCTGGGGAAATTTCGGCCCGTCGGAGCCGAAGCCACCGTACTCCTCGTCGACCGACCGAAGTGCGGTTCGAACGGCACTGTCGAGTTCGTCGCCGCCGAGTGCGTCGTCGCTGGCGGCTGGCTGCGGTGTTGATTCGAGTCGGTCACGTGCGCCGCTCGTCCACTGCTCGGCGCGATTTTCCATCTCTGCGCGCTGGTCGGGGTCGCTCCACGAGTCGGCGATGTTGTCGAGCAACTCGATGAAGCCAGGCATCTGCCCGCGCGGTTCGGGCGGGAAGTAGGTGCCGACGTAGAACGGTTTCCCCGCAGGGGTGAGCCAGGCTGATAGCGGCCAGCCGCCCCGGCCCGTGACAAGCTGACAGACGGTCATATAGATCGAATCGATGTCGGGGCGTTCCTCGCGGTCGACTTTGATCGGCACGAAATTTTCGTTGAGCCGCTCGGCGACCGCCTCGTCTTCGAAGCTCTCTTCTTCCATGACGTGGCACCAGTGACACGCCGAGTAGCCAATCGAAAGAAAAATCGGCTTGTTCTGCTCGCGGGCCGCCGCAAGGGCGGTCTCATCCCACGGCTGCCAGTTGACCGGGTTATTTTCGTGTTGTTGAAGATAGGGGCTGGCCTCATCGGCCAGGCGATTGCGCGCGAGTGGATCAGTCATCGGTCGTGTTCGGATGCCGTGGTGCAAAAAAGAACGGTGTCGTCGGCGCCTGCGCGGAACGGCTTTTCGTTACCCTGAAACTCGTCTCACTGAGTTTGCTCGACGGGAACCTCGTCTCCCTGTTCTTCTTGCAGTTCCTGTTGGGCTTCGATCTGTGCAAACACGTCTGCCGGCAGCAGTCCCTGAACCGACTCGGTCTCGATAAAATCGATCAGTGCTGCTGCGTCGCCCGCAACGAGCATGTAGAGTTGAATTCCCTGAGCACCGTCGATTTCGACATCGTTCTCGACGGTGAGTCCGAGCGATTCGGCCGCCTCTTGTGCGTCCGCTCGCGCGTCGTCGGCAAGGTCGGCTTCGAGTTCGCTGAGGGTTTCTTGGGCTTCCTCTTGGGTGATTTCGTCGTCCTCTATCTGCCCTTGCAGTTCCTCAATTTCGGCCTGAATCGCCTCCTGATCGATCTGCAGCGGGAACGTTCCCCGACGCTCGTTGTCGGCGAGTTCGCCGTCGGTGCCGACCTGATCCATACAGCCTGCAACCGCCACCCCGGTTCCGACACCGGAGAGTTCCAGCACACGCCGCCTGTTGAACGTCGGTTGGTCTATCATATACGCCGCGTTACTCGATGCGGCGGTAAAGACCTGTCTCTTACCCACAAATCGACCCGGTGAGCTGAGAGAAGCAGGGTGGCGATTGAAAGTGAATATCCGGATTTTCAACGGCTTCTGGCCTCCTGAAAGACCATTTCGGCAGCCGTATTCAGCTCGGTTCATCTATCACCCCCACCGCACTCACCGCTAGAAATGCTTCTCACCCGATCTTCCAGATCCAAAATAGCGCCCGAGAGTGCCTGAAACGCCTGTTTGGAACACCGCGAACTTATCGGTAAGAGACAGGCCTAAAGACCGGGTATTCTCCCTGAAATTCTATAAATTCTGCGCCCACGCTCACCAATCAAGATACAAAGAGGACAACGCTTAATT
>OBKM01000674.1_pt1 | contig 16345 bp, 12 predicted proteins | sample 1519691 | NCBI WGS metagenome assembly OBKM01 (sample SAMEA37050418, study PRJEB22526) | metagenome | biome: saline pan; feature: lake; material: water | place: Egypt | collected 2015 | depth 0.5 m | reverse complement strand
GAATTGCCTCAGCATCTGGCTCAGCGGGTGCCAGAAGCGCAAGCTGTTCGTCCGTGTAGTACTCTTCTCCGTTCTCTCGGAGCGACGCTGATTGAATACGCGCCATTGCTGCTGCGTCTTCAGGAGACGCCTCTCGAAGAGAGACCATTATGTGAACAAACAAACAGCTAAAATAATAACTTTCCCCGATTGAGCAATCCTTCGTCTGTACTGGGTGGTCGCTCCAATCTCAATCAAACCAATCTCTTGTACAAGACTCACGCTGTCCATCTTACAGCAAATCAGTAACGATATCGCTTATTTGATCATTGTTTCGCTCAGTTAGGTAAGAGCATATACCAGATCAATATATCAACTGTTTTTGGTTTAACTCTTACAGGCTATGTCCCCGTCCTCAAGGAGCGAACCGCATCAGCGGTGAGTGAGTAGGCAGGGGCAGTTCACTTCTTGCTGGTTATGCCTCCTGTGCCAAAAGCTCGAATAGGGCAGATATTTCGCTGAGTATATGTGCTCCGAAACGTTCTAACACGCGCCCGAACTCCGTTTATGTATGGATCTTCTCCGAATAACCCGCGAACTTCTTGACACTGGGCCACTCTGTAATGCGTGTCTCGGCCGTGTTGTCGCTGATCGTAGCTTTGGACTCACTAATATTGAGCGAGGTAAAGCCCTCCGTGTAACTGCTGCAATAGATGAGGACATTGAGTACAAACGTCCTGACCCTGATGCATGCTGGGTTTGTGAAGGACACTGTAATGAATATGAAACGTGGGCCGAACGCGTAGCAGAGGAAGCTCGTGATTATGAATTTAATACATACCAAGTGGGTACCCGAGTCCCACCACTCATCGAAGAAAATGATCGTCTTCTTCGCGAGGATGCTGATCTCCCTTCTGATGCTGGTGAATCATTTAAATCTGCATTTAACCGCGAGGTCGGCAAACGCGTTGGTGCACTTACGGACTCGCAAGTCGACTTTGAGCGTCCGGATATTCTTGCTGTTTTGAATCTTGAGCGGGGCGATGTGGATCTACAGGTTAACCCTGCCTTTGTATACGGTCGATATCGCAAAATCGAACGAGACATTCCACAAACAGAATGGCCATGTCGTGAATGTGGTGGATCCGGGAAACAATTTGGTGATGAAGGTGAAGTCCCATGTGAACACTGTGACGGCGAAGGATATCTTTATCCGACAAGTGTAGAGGAGGAGGTTTCTCCTCATGTTAAAGAGGCCATGAATGGTGAAGAAGCGCTTTTTCACGGTGCAGGTCGTGAAGATGTTGACGCACTAATGCTTGGAACTGGTCGCCCTTTTGTTGTTGAAGTCAAAAACCCGGCTATTCGAACGCCCGACATTGAGGCGTTACAGAAGACTATTAACGACCACGCTGACGGTGTTGAAGTAGATGGACTTCAGCTGGCAACCCACACAATGGTTGAGCGTGTCAAAGAACTTGATGCTAGCAAAGTGTACCGAGCAACTGTTCAGTTCGATGATCCAATTGATTCCTCAACACTAAGTGCTGCACTTGATGAGCTTGAAGGAACTACCATCGAGCAATTTACTCCGCAACGGGTCGACCATCGCCGTGCAAGTCAGACCAGAACTCGTGATGTCTACGCCGCTGATGGCGAACTTGTCGATGAGACAACGGCGACAATCACAATTGACGGCGAAGGCGGTCTCTATATTAAAGAACTTGTCAGCGGTGATGATGGTCGAACAACACCAAGCTTAGCTGGATTAGTTAATACTGGTGCGACCGTTACAGAACTTGATGTAATCGCCGTTGAAGGGGAAGATGAGGAATTTGAACAAGAAGACCATCTCATTGCGTAAACTACTCCATCAATCGGCCCCGTGTATAGCATCTTAACGATAACAGTTGTTGATAATACGATTTCTTTATTCAGTGGTGATCCGGTAACAAACCGTGATACACCATTATCACATGACTCGTGTTGAATAATAAAACTGTGTTTTCAACTACTGATAAGGGCTAACTTAGAAGAAGCTAAAAATCGACATTACTTTGTTCTCCCCATACGCACATTCCCGTATGTCGGAAACTGAGGATCGGAAGGACGACCATATCCGCATCATCCGCGATGAAGACGTTGAAGAAGGAACAACCGGATTTGCAGATGTCCAGTTAGTTCACGAGGCACTTCCTGAAGTCCATAGGGAACAAATTGATTTGTCTGTTGATCTCTGCGGAAAAGAAATCTCTGCACCGATTATTTTAGACAGCATGACTGGCGGGAGCGAGAACACAATTAAGATTAACAGACGACTCGCAGCTGCTGCAGAAGAGTGCAACGTTGCAATGGGGCTTGGCAGCCAGCGGGCTGCACTGGAACTGGATGACCCTGATGTCCTTGAGTCCTATACTGTTGTCCGTGATGCTGCGCCCAATGCGTTTATATTTGGAAACCTTGGTGCGGCACAGGTCATCTCGTATGATACTGAAACAGTAGAAGAGGCTGTGGAGATGATCGATGCAGATGCCATGGCTGTTCATCTTAATTTCCTTCAGGAAGCCGTTCAGCCTGAGGGTGACGTTGATGCTCGAGGCTGCTTGGCCGCTATTGAGCGACTAGCTGATTCCCTCTCTGTTCCAATAATTGTCAAGGAAACTGGAAATGGCATCAGCGCAGAGACTGCTGCTCAATTATCGGATGCTGGCGTTGACGCAATTAATGTAGCTGGTCGAGGAGGAACAACTTGGTCTGGTGTTGAAGCGTATCGTGCCGCTGCTGTTGATGATAAGCAACGACACCGAGTTGGAACTTTGTATCGGAAGTGGGGGATCCCAACGGTTGCCAGTACAATCGAAGCAGCATCTGAACACGATTGTGTGATTGCAAGCGGTGGTGTTCGATCTGGCCTTGATATTGCAAAATCCATTGCACTTGGTGCACAAGCTGGTGGCCTAGCTAAACCACTGCTCAAACCAGCAAGCGACAGTGTTGATGCAATCGTTGATAAGATTGAGAATCTTACCGCTGAACTTCGTACTGCCATGTTTGTAACGGGGTCCTCAACGGTATCTGAACTCCAACAGACAGATACTGTTATTTTGGGCCGAACAGCACAGTATATCAAACAACGACAGTTGGATTCCGACGCCGGCTCCTATCGTCTTGCTTCCCCGCCCCAATAAATACTGTAAACACTCATCATGCTTTTGTAGCAATCGTTTGATACACAGATGACTACATCGACAATTTACATTGGCGTTGATGAAGCAGGAAAAGGTCCCGTAATCGGTTCAATGTTTGTTTCTGCGGTTGCTGTCCCGGACTTGTCTAATATTCCAGATTCTGTTGTCGATTCTAAGCAATTGTCAGATGCTTCCCGAGAAACACTTGCCACCCAGATTGCGGAGCATAGTTCAATCTATACTGCGACGATTGAGGTTTCGCCTTCTGACATTGACGCGCCAGAGACAGACATGAATACATTGACTGTTTCAGCCCATGCTACTGCTATAAATAATATAATTGATAGTAATCCAGCGTCGGACGTTGCCGTTGTTGTTGATGCAAGTGATGTTAAGCCTGAACGATTTGCATCTCGAATCCAACAGCAGTGTAATTTCTCGTTTGAGCTTGAAGCAACCCACAAAGCAGACGTCGAATATCCAATCGTCGCAGCTGCCTCTATCGTCGCCAAAACGAGACGAGAATCCCATATTTCTGACCTTGCCAGTGAATATGGTGAAATTGGCAGTGGATATCCAAGTGACCAGACCACGCGTGACTTTCTCGCCTCATACATCGAGGATTACGGATCTTTGCCTCCGTTTGCCCGAGAATCTTGGCAAACATGTGATGATTTGCTGGCTGCCGCTGAACAGTCTGGGCTTGATGAGTTCTAGAGTGTGGACTCTGTGTCAATTCCGTATACCCGCTTTGGAGCCTCTACATGTGCACGGTAAATCGCCTCTTCATAACCGTTTTCCTCCATCCATCGAACTCGCCGTGGAACTGTCTTCGGCCCAAGAACAGCACCCGGACGGTCTGGATCATCAAGAAAATCTGTCTCCATGAAGAATAATTCATCTCCTTCAGCAGCCTCTTTTATTGCGTCTTTAGAGCTAATTACACTGGGAACAGGTCCCTCAATCGGTCCTTGTGAATAGTGTTTCACAACATGTTTGGAATCGAGTCCAACCTCTTTTGCCCATGTTGTCACTTCACTGAAATCACTACCACCTTCTGTGTGCAGTTGAACAACACAGTCATGCTCGGCGCCCATCTGAAATGCGTGTCGCATCACGTCATTAGATGCTTGCCAAACCTCATCCGATACGTCATAATGTGGACGACCTGATTTCAATGCCAGTGCTTTGCCTTCTGCAACATATTCTGCTGCTGTTTCAATCCCCGACTGCATAATTTCTTTGGCTGAATCAGGGCTTTCTCCACGTTCAATTAGTTTTGAGATCAACCCAGGATGTACTCCAAGGACCGGCCAAGCCTTTCCCGGAAGTCGGGTTGTTGCTTGTTTAGCAATCTCAACTGTTTTGTCAAATACCGGCTGAAAATCCTCTCCTTTTGATGCCTGAACATCAAAATACCATGAAGGTAGATTCACGATTAGCATGTGTGTCCCTCCCATCGATGCAAATGCATCAACTGCTTCGATACCATCTCCTTCTTCAGGGTTCAAATGAAGATGATTATCGAGAATTGGTGTATTTTCACTCATGGTTATTAAGTCGTGCTGGCAACACTTGAACTGGTATGTCTTGTTGCCAAAGGTCCGGTGGTGGTATACATAGGAACAATTCCATACTCTTTGGCTCCCCCGGCTAAATCCTGGAGGTTTCGTCTCGCTACCGCTGTAGTGTCAACTATGACTGCCTGCTTGCTGTCTTCGACAACCTCTCAAGAATGGGGCCGTAACCTGTAGGAGTTGAACTACTCGTCCTCATCTGATTGACCTGAAAGTTTAATAGCTTCATCAGCCGCATTGCGTAGTGCGTCTGACCGTCCATGTTCTCCGGGTGCAAGCGCAATCGTTGCAATCCCCCGCTCACGCGCCAACTCAAGCACCGGCTTAAAATCTGTATCTCGAGATGCAATAACCAGCAGATCAATATCTTTCTCAAGAATCAGTTCTGTCGCTTCCACGGCCATCCGAACATCGACGTCACCACTTGTTACGATTACTTCGAATCCTCGTGCTTCTGCTGCCTGAACAAGTTTTCCTGGTGCACGCTCATCTAAGTATAGCCGCGATACTGTCAGTCTCCCCCGATTGCGGGCAACGTCACGAACATCATCTAAGTCGATCGAAAAGTTCTCTCGCAGAACGTTTGGTCCATCAACAAACAGTGCTACTTGCGAATCTGCTGCTGCCAGTCGTTCAAATACCGACTCCAAGCGAGTCATACTTAGAAATATGAGTCGCGTGAGTTGTTCCTTTCGGCCTACTTGCAGATTAACAATTTAACTCATAATTATTGTATATTTAATGGATTAATGTATGGGCTAAAAATAGTACTATTATACAACGATTATTTCCTTATTCGGTGAAATATGCCATGAAACATATAATATTGAACTAGTTGACCGGCGGAACTTTCGTGATTAGCAACTATTAAGTTGCTCCCGCGTGCGTAAAATTGTATGTCGTTACAAAAACCGCCACTGTATGCGGTACACGACGAACTTGGTGCTTCATTCACCGACTTTGGTGGATGGGAGATGCCGGTTGAATTTGACGACATTCGTACCGAGCACAGTGCTGTTCGGGAGGACGTAGGTATTTTTGACGTGTCACATATGGGGCAGATAGAAGTTACCGGACCCGATGCTGCTGAGCTTAATGCAAATCTGGTAACGAATGCTGTTGATGAGATGGATATAGGGCAGGGCAGATACAGTGCCATCCTCAATGAAGATGGCCATATGATTGAAGATATTATATTCTATCGACTTCCAGACCAAGACGGAGAGGAGCGATACCTTGGTGTTCCGAATGCAGGTAACGATGAAATGATTGCTGATCGATGGCGATCATATCGTGATGAGCTGGGATTAGATGCCGACGTCACAATCACAACCGAGGATTATGCGATGGTAGCTGTTCAGGGCCCAAATGCGCCTGAACATGTTGATGCTGCGACTGAAGAAGATGTTCTCTCGTTAGGTCGGTACGAAGGTATGTGGGCTACTATTAACGGTGCTGAAATGTGGGTTGCTCGTACTGGTTATACAGGAGAAGATGGATTTGAGATTGCTGGCCCTGCTGATAAAGCAGAGTCTCTGTGGAATGCTTTTGATGGTGTTACCCCTTGTGGCCTCGGTTGTCGGGATACACTCCGGCTTGAAGCTGGTCTCTTACTATCTGGACAAGACTTCCATCCTGAAGAGATGCCGGTAACGCCGATTGAAGCTAAATTGAGTTTTGCTGTTGATCTTGATCATGATTTCGTCGGTAAAGATATTTGTGCGGATCAGATCCAAAATGGAACCGAAAAACAGTTGATTGGACTTAAGCTAAATGACCGTGGGGTACCACGGCATGGATACACAATCGAATCAACTGACGGCGAGGAAATTGGCGAGGTGACGAGTGGAACCATGGCTCCAACTCTTGGTGAAGCGATTGGCCTCGGGTATGTCGACTCGTCGTATGCCGAAGAAGGCACCGACATCAATGTCATGGTCCGTGGTAATCCGAAAAGTGCAACAATTACATCACATCGATTCCTAAACTAAAATTATGAGCTACGAAGTTAAAGACGATCTCTACTACACAGAAGATCACGAATGGGCACGTATCGAAAATGGAACGGCGACGATTGGACTTGCCGATTTTGCGCAGGATGAGTTCGGCGACCTAGTTTTCTTCGAACTCCCTCAGGTCGGTGACGAAGTCGCACAGGGCGACGCGTTTGGCGTTGCCGAATCGATCAAAGCAGTTGCAGACATTTACTCGCCGGTTTCTGGTGAAGTCGTAGACGTAAACGAAGAAATTCTTGATGCACCAGAGTTGGTCAATGATGATCCATACGGTGACGGTTGGATAATCAAAGTCGAAATGTCTGATGAAGCTGAAGTTGAGAACCTCTACGACGTTGAGGCGTATCAAGAAGAGCTTCTTGACTGAGTACCGCTAGCCAACCTTCACGACAATCACCATCCTTCACGAAAATATGAGTGAACATCATACAAGTGGTGGAACGCCGTTTGCGCCACACCACCCAGAAGACACAGAAGAAATGCTTGACGCCGTCGGTGTTGATGACGTCAGTGAGTTGTTTGCTGTTCCTGATGAATTACTTTACGATGACGAGCTGGGAATTGAATCGCATACTGAACGTGAAACTATGCAGAAGGTCGAGGGGATGTTACAGCAGAATGACGATATTATCGAATTCCTCGGTCGAGGACATTATGATCATTATATCCCCTCCATGATTGATCACCTTTCCTTGCGAACTGAGTTCCTAACAAGCTACACCCAGTATCAGGCCGAAGTGTCGCAAGGATTCCTGCAGGTACTCTTCGAGTACCAATCGATGATGTCTGAGCTAACGGGGCTTGAAATCGTTAACTGTTCAATCTATGATGCTGCAACTGCACTCGGTGAGGCAGCAACACTTTCATCTCGTGCTCGACGAATCAGCGGTGAGCGCATTCTTATTCCTGAACTGACAGACGAACGGTACCGTGAAGTACTCGGGAACTATGTAGATGGTACTGGCCTCCATATTGATGAATTTGCAATGGAAGACGGTAATGTCGACATTGACGATCTTGAATCAACTATCGACGATGATGTTTCGATGGTTTATGCACGGTCACCGACTGTCCGAGGTACACTTGAAGAAAACCTCGATAAAATCGGCAACCTAGCTGATGAACATGACGCAATGTTCTGCCTTGGTTCCGACCCTGTTGCACTTTCTGTTATCGAGGAACCAGCTTCAGTTGGTGCTGATGTTGTCATTGGTGATGCGAGTGTCCTTGGCATGCCAAAGAGCTTTGGCCTTGGTCTCGGCCTGTTCTCTGCCCGCGAGGAATTTCTCCGGCAGATGCCAGGTCGCTTAGCTGGTGTTACTGAAGATGCTGATGATAACCGAGCATACGCACTCGTACTCTCAACTCGTGAACAGCATATCCGAAGAGAGCGCGCTACATCAAACATCTGTACAAATGCTGCGTGGGTCGCTCTGCGAACGGCAATGCACACCTCAATGCTCGGTCCGACTGGTCTCATGAACTTGGCACAAATCTGTATTGAAGAGCCCGCAACCCTCGCGGAGGAACTTAATGAGATTGAAGGTGTAACGGCACCTGTTAATGATCGTAATCACTTCCGCGAGTTTGTCGTTGAAACTGAACGTTCAGCGACCGATATCCGTGATGAACTTCAGGACAAAGGTTTTGCCGTTCACGCTCTTAACAAGGATGAGATTCAGATCTGTGTGACTGATACGAACCGGGATCACACAGACGACTTCGTACAAGCTTTCAAAGAAGTCACCGCACTTGAGGAGGTAACACAATGAAATTTGAACAAGCTCGCTGGGTTCGAGAAGAAGATAATGTATACGAACCCCACCTTGCGGAAAAGGATCGTTCGACAGTTAGCACCGATGATGTTTCTCTTCCAGATGAAATAACGCGCGACGAGATCGAACTGCCGGAACTTTCTGAACCAGAGCTAGCTCGTCACTACACACGGCTCTCCGAGATGACATATGGCGTCGAAAATGGTCCGTATCCGCTTGGATCATGTACTATGAAGTACAACCCGAAGTTTACCGAAGATCTTGCTGCTCATCCAGCAGGCGCTGTTCATCCAGACCGGCAAGAAGACACAATTCAGGGCAACCTGGAGATTATGCATACGCTGCAGGACTATCTTGCTCGGATTGGTGGCATGGATGCTGTTACACTGCAGCCCCCGTCAGGTGCAGCCGGTGAGTTTACCGGCATCATGATTGCAAAAGAGTATCATCGGTCTAATGGCGACGAACGTAGCGAAGTTATCGTCCCAGACACAGCTCACGGTACGAATCCAGCAACAGCCACGATGGCTGGCTATGACGTGGTCGTTATTGAGAGTAATGATGAAGGTTGTATGGATCTTGAGGCTGTTCGAAACGCAGTATCAGAGGAAACTGCCGCTCTGATGCTTACCAATCCAAACACCGTTGGTGTCTTCGAGGATGATATTCAGGAGATTGCCGATGCCATTCATGATGTTGGTGGTCTATTGTACTACGACGGAGCGAACCTCAACGCATTGATGGGACGAGCTCGTCCAGGTGATATGGACTTCGATATCATGCACTATAATGTGCATAAAACATTCGCTGCCCCTCACGGCGGTGGTGGTCCTGGTGCTGGTCCTGTCGGAGTCAAGGAAGAACTGGCCGATTACCTTCCAAAGCCTCACGTTCGTGAGACTGAGGATGGCGACTACGAATTCTACGAACCAGACAACACGATTGGTAAGGTCCATGGATTCCACGGCAACTGGCCTGTTCTGTTAAAAAGCTTTGCCTATATTCTCCGCCTCGGCGATGAGGGACTTCTCGACACTGGTGAGCGGGCTATCCTCAATGCAAACTATCTTGCCAGCCAGATTGACTTTGACATTCCGTACGGTCCGTTCTTCCATGAGTTCGTTGCGAGTGCAGGTGAACATCATGCGACAGATGTCGCAAAGCGTCTGCTTGATGCTGGTGTTCATCCGCCAACTACAGCATGGCCAGAAATCGTTGATCAAGCACTAATGACCGAACCAACCGAAATCGAGAGCAAGGATACTCTTGATCAACTAGCTCAGGCGTTTAATATCGCTGCTGAGGCAACTGAAGAAGAACTTAAAGCATCTCCGCAAAATACTGCTGCCCGCCGGATCGATCAGTCTTCTGCTGACCGTAATCCTCGGCTCACGTGGGATGCTATTGAAGACATTGGGGTTGAGACGCCAGCAGATGACTAACTGCTGATATTAACTTTTGCGTTATTTTTGGACAAAATTAGTAACATTTAGTATCTTGTCGAACGTTAGTTAATATATGACAGTCGTTAGCATCTCTATGCCAGATGACCTACTTGAACGCCTCGATGGATTTGCAGATGAGCATGGATACACTGGTCGTAGCGAAGTTGTTCGAGAAGCCGCTCGGAATCTTCTCGGGGAATTTGATGATGTAAATCTTGAGGATGAAGAGCTGATGGGGATTGTCACCGTCATCTTTGACTACGAAACAACAAGTGTCGAGGAGCAGATGATGCATCTTCGCCACGAACATGAAGATCTAGTGGCATCGAATTTCCATAGCCACGTTGGCGATCATTACTGTGTTGAGTTATTTGTTGTTGAGGGTGAACTTGATGACATCTCTTCGTTTGTCGGAAAAATTCGAGCCACAAATGATACTCTCTCTGTTGACTATTCTATCCTCCCTATATCAGAATTCACTCACACACTCGAGGCAGCTGAATGACCTTGGCTGACATTTGATCATACAAGATTAGTTGGCACTTGAATCTGGGAAAAATACACATACTTCAAACAAACTATATGTAGACATGCGTGTCTTGGTCCCTATTGACGGTTCTGACCCAGCAGAACAAGCACTTCAGCATGCCGTTGACTACGATCCCGATGCTGTCGTTGTAATTCACGTTATTGACCCAGCTGTTGGGCTTCGAACCGGCGAGGCTTACACTTCATACGATCAATTTCTGGATGCCGGCAAGCAACGGGCAAACAGTCTGTTTGCCCGTGCAAGCGAAATTGTCCCCGATGAACTTCTTGAAACCGATACTGTGATCGGATCTCCTGCCCGGGAAATCGTTTCATATGCTGAAGAAAATGATATTGACCAGATTGTTCTTGGCAGTCATGGCCGATCAGGGATTTCTCGTATCTTGCTTGGCAGTGTCGCCGAAGGTGTTACTCGCCGGGCTCCTGTTCCTGTAACAGTTGTTAGATAATATCTAGTCTTGCCTGAAATGGATTGTTGAAAATAATGACTTCTTCAGCGAAATTACAGCAGTTGCGAGGGGGAAAGACAATGGACTCAGTTAGTCATCTGCTGGTGCTGGACTAGAGTTGTTTGATGTGGAAACACTGCTTGGTAGCTGTTCTCGAACATCTGTCACATCGCGCTCAGCTAGCACACGCTGGTATGCTTCTGGGATAACCACGACAAAGTCTTCAATTGCTGACTCCCAGTTGTTGAGTATCGTCTCAGCTTTTTCACTGCCAGTGTATCCTGCGTGGTTCTCAACTAGTCGATGTAGCATCCGTTGATCCCGTTCAGACAACTCTGTTTTAACTGTCACCATCTCTCTATTCACTTTCTGTTTAAACGTCTTCTCTGGGTCATGTACATACGCAATTCCACCAGACATTCCCGCAGCAAAATTTCGTCCAGTATCTCCCAGAATGGCAACGACTCCACCAGTCATGTATTCACAGCCGTGGTCTCCGACGCCTTCTACAACTGCTTTTGTCCCTGAATTTCTGACGGCAAATCGTTCACCAGCTCGTCCGTTGATGTACATCTCCCCGCTTGTTGCTCCATACAGTGCGACATTACCAATTGCAGTATTCTCTGCTGGATCATACGGAGTCTCTGGAGGCGTTGTCACTGATATTTTACCGCCGGAAAGTCCCTTACCGACATAATCATTTGCTGAGCCAGTATGATGAATTGCGACGCCTGAGGTCAGAAATGCCCCAAAACTTTGCCCAGCTGTTCCTTCTGTTGAAATTGAGATAGCATCTTCCTGTAGCCCTTCTGCCCCATGCTCGTTTGTAATTTTGTTTGAGAGTGTGGCACCAATAGTTCGGTTTTGATTTGTTACTTGTGCTTCAATTGAGACTGGTGTCTGCTCTTCAATTGCTGGCGTTGCTTGCTCAATTAATTCGTAGTCTAATTGACCATCGATTTCATGAGACTGTTCACGAATCTTTCTTCGTTGAGAACCATTTGGCTCTGCAAGCACTGCTGATAAATCGACATTCTCTGCTTTCGGATGGTCGATATTATCCCGCTGGGCAAGTAAATCAACCTTACCGATCATTTCGTCTACTGATCTGAAGCCCAAATCCGCCATGATTTCCCGGAGTTCCTCCGCAATGAATGTCATGTAGTTAATGACATTATCTGGCTCGCCCGGGAACCGCCGCCGTAAGTCTTCCCGCTGCGTTGCGACTCCCGTCGGACATGTGTTTTCATGACACTGTCGTGCCATAACACATCCGGACGTGACGAGTGAGGCGGTTCCGAAAACGTATTCTTCTGCTCCCAGCAGAGCTGCAATCGCAACATCTCGTCCTGTCTTTAATCCCCCATCAACAGCGACTTTGATTCGGTCGCGTAATTCTGTCTCGACTAACATCTGTTGGGCCTCGGCAAGTCCAAGCTCCCAAGGTAGTCCTGCATTCTTTATTGACGTTCGCGGACTGGCCCCAGTCCCGCCTGAGTGGCCAGAGATATGCACGACATCCGCATTTGCTTTTGCAACTCCAGCGGCAATCGTTCCAATCCCATCTTCAGAAACCAACTTTACGTTGATGTCTGCATCTGGATTCGCTGCTTTGAGGTCATGAATTAGCTGTTTCAGATCCTCAATCGAGTAAATATCATGCAATGGGGGTGGTGAAATCAGGGACACTCCTTCCGTCGAATGTCGCACCTCTGCGATCATTTGATTGACCTTTTCTCCGGGCAGGTGTCCACCCTCTCCTGGCTTGGATCCCTGAGCCATTTTAATCTGAAGCTCCTCAGCGGAGGAAAGGTATTTTGCAGTAACACCAAACCGTCCGGAAGCTACTTGCTTCACATTACATTCTTTTTCTGTTCCAAACCGTTCTTGCTGCTCACCGCCCTCGCCGGTGTTAGATTTTCCCCCAATTCGGTTCATCGCAATTGAATTATTTTCATGTGCTTCCGGGGAAATTGACCCAAGTGACATCGCAGCGGTCGAGAATCGCGTAACAATGTCTTCAACAGGTTCTACTTCTTCGACTGGTACTGACTCACGCTCATCGGTGTTGAACTCCAGTAGCCCTCGTAATGTCTGCAACGTATCTTCCTGCTCATTGATGTCGCTTGCAAATTCCTTGTATGTCTCGTAATCACCGTTACGTACAGCTCGTTGTAGTGCCCCGACTGTCTGTGGGTTCCACTGGTGATGGATACCTCCGGATCTAAATTCAAACTCGCCATATCGGTCGATCTCAGCTTTATTCCATCCTTGATTATGTCGATCCCGAAGATCTCGCTCTATTTCCTCGATACCGATGCCCCCGGTACGAGCTGTTGTTCCTTCAAAGTACTCTGCAACAAAGTCTGAATCGAGGCCTACAGCTTCAAAAATCTGCGCTCCACGATAACTTTCGACGGTTGAAATCCCCATCTTTGACATTGTCTTGAGGATTCCCTTCTCGATTGCTTTGACATAATTTTTAGCGGCTTGCTCAATGCTTGCTTCACTCCTGTCTTTGGAGAGATCAGCAAGCGTATCAAACGCAAGATATGGATTTATCGCTCCAGCACCGTATCCAATCAGTGTTGAAAACTGATGTACGGTCCTTGGATCACCAGACTCAAGCACAATTCCGGCATCGTTTCGCAATCCTTGTCGAACCAAATAGTGATGTACAGCCCCTGTTACTAACAGTGCCGGAATCGGAAGTCGATCAGCATCCATCTTCCGGTCCGATAGCACAACTATATCATTTCCTTCTTGGATTGCTGCTTTAGTTTTCGCGCGAACGCGTTCAACGGCCGTCTTCATGTCTGTTTCTCGATCAAAGGTGATATCGACAGTTTTGCTCTTCAGGCCGTTTTGTTGAACATCTTTGATTGTCGCTAATTCGTCGTTGGTCAGAATTGGTGACTCGAGAACCAGTTGATTTGCATGTTCAGGACTTTCCTCCAACAGGTTCCGCTGTGATCCTAGCCGTGTTTCGAGCGATGTTACACACTCCTCTCTGAGATAGTCTATCGGCGGGTTTGTAACCTGAGCAAATAGCTGTTTGAAATACGATGATAGCGGCCGATTATACTCTGAAAGAACCGATAGCGGAGTGTCATCTCCCATCGAACCGACTGGATCTTTTCCCGTCTCAATCATCGGCTCGATGAGATTTTCTAATTCATCGTGGCTGTATCCAAATGTTGCCTGCCGTGACCGGAGTGATTCAATATCACCGATCTCTTTGCCGGCTTTTCCGTTTGCGTCTGCCAATGTCACCTGCTGGCTTTCAACCCATTCTTTGTATTTTGGATCAATAAGCTCTTCAAATACCTCCTCATCGGGAATTACTCGTCCTTCTTCAGGATCTGCCAAGAACAATTGTCCCGGTTGTAACCGATCACGCTCTTTGATCTCTCCATAGTCTGGCTCTAACGCGCCTGCCTCACTTGCCATGATCACTCGATCATCTGTGGTGATATCGTAACGACATGGTCGTAGACCATTACGATCAAGAATTGCTCCAACACGATCACCATCGGTTCCACACACAAGTGCCGGTCCATCCCATGGCTCGATAAGGGATGCGTGATAGTCATACCAATCCTTCCGGTCTTCGTCCATCAGCTCACTACCACGCCATGCCTCTGGAACAAGCATCCGCAATGCATGTGGAAGTGATCGGCCGCTTTTCAATAGTAGCTCGATAACATTATCAACTGATGCTGTATCAGACTGTCCTGGATCGTCAATGACCGGTTTGATTGTCTCTGTTTCTTCTTCATCAAACGTTGGCACATCGAGATCCGTTTCTCGACTTCGCATCCAATTGATGTTACCCTGTATAGTATTGAACTCACCATTATGGATGATCCTTCGATATGGATGAGCCAGGTGCCACGCACCAAGCGTATTTGTTGAAAACCGTGCGTGGACCAAGGCAAACGTTGTCTGTAGCCGAGTGTCACTGAGATCTTGGTAGTATTCAGTGAGTTGTGTGCTTTTTAAAAGTCCTTTGTAGACAATCGTTTCCCTATCCAGCGAACAGACATAGAATCGTTCGTGTCCCTCTAGTTGTTTCTCCTCAACATTGTTTTCGATATCACGTCGTGCAACATATAGCGCTTTGTCAAATGCTTCATATGCTGGCAATTCTTGGTTTTTTACCTCTTGTTTTGGCCTGACAAAGCACTGACGAACCACCGGCTCAGCTTCCTTAGCCGTGTCCCCTAATGTCGAATTGTCTGTTGGTACAGTTCGCCAGTTAAACACCTGGAGTCCGTGACTTGATACTATTTGCTCAACTTCTTCTTCTATTGCCTGCCGTGCTGACTCTTCTTGCGGGAAAAAAATCATTCCCACAGCGTACATGTCCGGAAGTTCTCTGTCGATAATGTCTGCAAAAAAAGTATCCGGACGCTGTAATAATACCCCAGCTCCATCGCCGGTCGATTCTTCGGCTCCTGTCGTTCCACGATGCTCAAGATTTTCCAAAAGGCGCAATCCATCTGATAAAATTTCGTGTGACCGGCCCCCGTCTAGATCCATAACCATCCCGACCCCGCAGTTTGCATGTACTGCGTCGGGATCTGCAAGCCGATCTGAAGAAGACGACATTGACTTCGTGTGTCGCGTTGTCATCATACACCTTTGAGTACTGGACCAATAAGTACTATTCCCTGAATGAAAAAGGGTATTATAAGTGCATATAAGGAGATATATATTAACAGTATTACCACTACTAAAGCACCAAGCCCCCGTCAACATGTAATCTGTGTATGTCCAATATAAATGCTTTTGTCAACACAATTGATGCCAAATGTAAGTTAATAGGCTTTGATTGACCAAGATATATCTGTGATGCTTTATTTATTCATCTAGCTACGATATTAGCGGAAATACTACTGTTTTTCTTCCTAAAATCCGGGTACACAGTTGCTTTTTTGCATTTGTTCAGTTTCTGATTCTGTCTCAGATCGCTTTTTAATGTAATCCACCCTGTAGTAGGCTCTTTTTTGGTTATTCGGAGTTCTTAGGCTCTGTATCCTTCGTTTCTTCCCGCAAGAGCAGATTTGATATTTATCAATTCTATGGAACCGTCTGTGATCATGTATAATTTCGATAAAATGTATTCTTAACACTTCCAATTTTGGCGCAATTATTGCTTAGCAAGTGTATATTCGATATATCAATACAATATAAGGAAAATCATATTTTGTACGTTTCTCTGATAATATGTCTATTTATGACCATTTGACAACACAAATCCTTTTGTAGTTATGATTTACTTTCTGAAATTGCACAGGATATTATGAGTGCATCACAAATCGGAAAAATAGCAAACAAATGTTTGCAGGCATCGGTAACGAATAAT
>OBKM01000673.1_pt1 | contig 16345 bp, 19 predicted proteins | sample 1519691 | NCBI WGS metagenome assembly OBKM01 (sample SAMEA37050418, study PRJEB22526) | metagenome | biome: saline pan; feature: lake; material: water | place: Egypt | collected 2015 | depth 0.5 m | reverse complement strand
CCTCCCCAGCCTCGTCGGCGACCCCCGCCGGACCGCTCGGCGGGGGTCGCCGACTCCCTCGCGCGGTCGTTCGCGGCCCTCCGGGCCGCTCACGGCGCGCGCCACCGCATCGATCACTTATAAGTGGTTGACAACGCCGCTCACACCCATTTAAATACGGTCTCGTCGCCGTCGATCCGAGCGATTCACTCCCGCTATCGATCAATGCGTGATAAATAAGCGCGGCGGCTACCCGCCGAACAGCGACTCGAAGAACCCGGTCTTCCGGTCGCCGTCGAAGTGTCCGAGCGTCCGGTTCAGTTCACGAGCCAGCGACCCGAACGCCTTCCGGGTGTCCATGTCCACCTCGTCGGCGAACTCCCCGCGATGTCGTTGGAGGTACGTTGCGGGCCGCGATCGCTCGAACGAGCCGCCGGCGATCCCGTGTTCCGCGAAGTACCGGTCGAGTCGGTCGACGATCGGCCCCGTCGACGCGACGTCGGCGAGTCCCGCGCTCGTCACGCGGTCCGGGGCCCCGGAGGCGGCCGAGAACTCACCGGCGTACGTCCGGTTGACGAGTTCGAGATAGAACGACTCCGAGAGGACGTCCTCGATCGTCGCGTCCCCGTCGACGAGCGCGTGTGAACCGATTCCGACGACGGTGACGTCTCCGGGAGGCGGAGAGCCGCCGAGCTCCGTTCCGTCGTGAACGATCGCGACCTCCCGTTCGCCGGTGTCGAAGACGGACCGAACCGTCGCCGTGTTTTCGAGGGTACCGATCGGGAGGACGGTCCACCCGCGATCCAACACCGGCGCGTCGGTGTCCTCAAGCAGGTCGGAGACGTTATAGAGGTACTCGTAGGTCGTTCCGTCCTCAACCAACAGGAGTTGCGACCGCGACACCATCGTCTCCATCACGCCGAGCTCGAACACGTTCTGGAGCGGGAACCGCGTGTACGCGTCCGCGTCGTCGGGATCCGAGAGCACGGTGGATCCGGTTTCCGGATCCTTGTGGATCATCTTCGTCCGGTGGGCCCGGTCGAGATCGATCATGAACGGCGAGTGGGTGCTGTACATAACGGTCCCATCGGCAGCGATCTCCTCGTCGAGGAACGAGAGGAACTCGCGTTTGGCCTTGGGATGGAGATGGAGACCCGGCTCGTCAAGCAGTAGGACCACCTCCTCGTCCGCATCCCGGAGGGCAAACAGGGTACAGAACGTCGAAAAGAACCAGCGGAACCCCTGTGATCGCTGGTCGAACTCGACGGTCACTCCATGATGTGGGTTCTCGACGCGCACCTCCACCGTGCGCGACTCCCCGTCGACCCCGCGGAGTCGAACCACCACGTCGTCCGCTTGGCTCCAGTAGTCGGTGACCGCGCTCGTCACCTCGCTTGAGGCGGCCTCGAGATCGGTGAGCGTCTCGCGCCAGTCCTCCTGACGAAGCGAGTCGACCGACAGGTCGGCCACCGAGAGCAACGACTCGAACACGCGATCCGAGGCGGTTCGTTCGCCCGTTTCGACCCGCTCGGCGAACGCGTCGAGGTCGATGGACGCGTCCAGCGAGCTGTACTCTCCGACGTACTGGAACGCCGGGAGCTCGGGAGCGAGCACTTCCTCACCGATCTGGTCGGCGGCGGCCGCCGTCGACTCGTCGACTTCGATATCCCAGTGTCGGTCGTTCGCGTAGTCCTTCGTCACCACGACCGTTCCGTTCGGAGCGCGGCCCCCGTGCTCGTCGAGCAGGGAACGCTCCTCCCGGTCGAGCGCGAACTCGACGCTCACGACCGAGTCGGGGTTGTCGTCGTGTCGGTCCTTGTATTCGGACCACCGACGTCTCGGATAGTCCTCGTACGGCGTGAACGAACTCTCCCCCTGAGCGGGGTTGAGACGCGTCAGCGCCTCCATGAGGACGGTCTTTCCGGATTCGTTTTTTCCGATGAGGCAGGTGAGATCGTCGATCTCGACCCACCCCGTATCGTCGATGCTCTTGTAGTTCCTGACGCGTGCGCGTTCTGGCTTCATAACTGGTTGTCGCTCGAAAAACGGATGGGATTCGTGGATGATACTCCGGAACCGGGTCGAGCGGGTGCCGGAGCGCGTCGCGTCCGGACCACCACTCGCTCGTTACCGCGGGCGCTCCTCTTCGGGCGTCCGAAGCTTCGAGACGTCGAACGCCACGTCCGGTTCATCGATCGTCTCTCCGACCGCCTCGAAGACGTGGACCCGATCCGCCCGGAAGATACGGGCACTGAAGATGTTGTCCCGAATATACGTCGGGATACCCCTATCGAGCGGGGTCACGATGACGAGGTCTTCGTCCTTGTCAACGATGAGTTCGACGAACGCGACCTCGCCACCGACGACGCCCGCTATCACGTCTCCCGGGTATATTTTGGGGTCCTTCATGTTGTCCGGGACGAACGGTTCGGTGTCAGCGACGGGTGGGACATCGAACTCGCCCGTTAGGGGGAGGTCGTCGACCGTCGCGTTCGGGTGTACGTATATCTCTCGTCGATCGTCGGCAAATCGTTGCATACACCGATTTATATGGGCGGATCAGTAATAACGTACGTACCATCCCAGTAAGGTATTTGCGACCGATCGGGGATCTCAGAAGATGTTCGCCTGTCGGTACACGGATATCCCGGCGTTCGTTATCTCGTAGGGCTTGGTCTCACGGGAGTGGTTCGCGTCACGGATCTTCTGTATCTCGACGGCGAGTCTCGTCTCACGGAAGTCGGACCCTCGGACGTACTGGAGAACGAACACCGCGTCGGTGAGGTACTCGACGATCCCGTACCGCGAGGAGTAGGGCGTCTCGTCGCTGGCCTCCGAGGTGAGAAGCGTCGTCACGCCCGCCTCCTTCAGCGATCGTGTGAACCCGAACACCTCGGAACGGCGCTTGGCCGGGTGATCGTACATCATCTCCAACAGCGAGACGGAGTCGAGCACCAACCGATCCGCCTCGAACGACTCGATGAGTCTCGCGAGATCGTTTCGAATGGAAGCGAGCGAGTTCGCCATCTCGATCGGGTCGAGCGCGGCGACCGCCAGTCGTCCGGCCTCCGCGTGCTCCCGGAACGACCATCCCTTCTCCTCGGCGGTCGAGAGGATCGACTCGCGGCTCTGTTCGAGAGTGATGTACACTCCGCGATCGCCCGACTCCAGCGCCTCGTTGAGGAACTGGAGCGCGAACGTCGTTTTCCCCGTCCCGGCACCGCCGATGACCGACAACAACGACCGGCTGGGAACCCCGCCGAGGATCATCTCGTCGAGACCGGCGATGCCGATGTCCGTCCGATCGATGTCGGAGTCCAGTTCCGCCGCCGCGTCCTCGTCGAACCCGCTCGGAGCCTCCGTGTCCATCGACCGTGACCCGCCAAAGGGATCGTCACCCGCGTTCCCGGCGGATCCGCTACCTCCGAAGGGGTCGCCCTCTCCGAAAGATCCTCCTCCGAACGGATCGTCGCCGTCCCCATTGCCACCACCGCCGCCGAACGGATCGTTACCATCCCCACTGTCTCCACCACCTCCGAACGGATCGTCCTGCCCGAAAGACCCACCTCCGAACGACTCATCACCGCCGCTACCGCCTCCGAACGGATCGTCCTGCCCGAAGGACCCGGAGCCGGAGGATCCGGAGCTGGAGGCTCCGGAGTTGGAGGATTCGGACGGTTCCTGCTCGCGACCGCTCCCGTTCGGTGATCGCTCGGCCGACACGTCGACATCGCCATCCGATCGGCTCTCGACTGCGTCGTCCAGTTCCGCCTCGTCGTCCGGTTCCGCCTCGTCGTCCTGTACGTGCTCCTCCTCGGCGGCGGCCTCGGACTCGGGACCCTCCTCGTCGAGCTCACGAAGCGCGCGCTCGAACCAGTCCTCGTCGTCGTCCTCGCTCATGGTTCCGGGCGGCCGCACAGGGTCGCCATATGGCCCGAAACGGGGGCCGATGGTTTGAACCTTTCCGGAGCCGGGACGATGTCCACATGCTTTTACTCCGGCCCGCGAGACCTAGCGGGTATGGAGATCGGAATCGTGGCCCGGAAAGGAAACCCGGACGCAGCAGCGGTTGCTGCCCGGGTTCGAGACGCGGTCCGTGCCCGCGGGGCATCCGTCTGGGTCGACGATCAGACCGCGAGCGCCATCGGCGAGGATCGTGGCCGATCCGTCGACGCGCTCGTGGACTGCGACCTCGCGGTCGCGATCGGCGGCGACGGGACCTTCCTCTTCGTCGCGCGAAACGCCGGTGGCACTCCCGTCCTCGGAGTCAACCTCGGCGAGGTCGGGTTCCTCAACGTCGTTTCGCCGGACGAGGCGGAGGAAGCAGTCCTCTCGGCCGTCGATGCGTTCCGTGACGGCTCGATGAGCGTCCGGGAGTCCCCACGGCTTGCCGCCCGGACCGACGGCTGGGAGTCCGTTCCCGCGGCCAACGAAATCGTGGTTCAGGGCGATCGGCGCGGGCCCGGAGGAGGGATCGCCTACGAACTGCGCGTCAACGGATCCCGATACTCGACCGGACACGCTGACGGCGTCCTCGTGGCGACGCCAACCGGTTCGACTGCGTACAACCTCTCGGAGAGGGGGCCGATCGTTCACCCCGACGTTGCGGGTCTGGTCGTCAACGAAATGGTCTCCGAGACCGGAATGCCCCCGCTCGTGGTCGGCGTCGACGCGACCGTGACGGTTTCCGTCTCGGATCCCGATGGGGCTGTGGTGGTAGGCGACGGACGAAACGCCACGGAACTGGACGGGCCGGTCGAGGTGACCGTCGAACGGACGACGCCGCCCATGCGGATCGCGGGCCCGGACTCCGATTTCTTCCGTGCGCTCGACAAACTGTCCTGACGGGCGATCGGGCGCCCGCGACGCACAACGTTCAATCCGGCAGCCGTTCCGATCCCGTGTATGGAACGCCCCACGGCGCTGGATCCGTTCGTCGATCAGACGCGCCGAGAACACGCCCTCGTCGTTGGTATCGGGACGATCGCCTGCGCCGTCGGATACGTCGGAACGGCAGTCCTCGTCTTCGATCTCTCGGTTCTCGACCACGGTGGACCGAACCTCCCCCGATGGCTCGCCTCGTCCGTCGCCTCGCTGGCCTGTTGGGGGGTGTACTCGGTTGCGTTCGTCCGCGGCAGAGGCGGACCGGTGACGTCGGCCCTGGTGTACCCCGTCTCGACCGTGCTGGTCGTCCCCGTCGCGATCCGATGGCTCACGTTCGGCCCCGTGTGGAGCGCGATCCGGGACCGGATCACGTGGGTCTTCCTCGACGTCGGTCTCCTCGTTACCGCGGTCGTGCTCGTGATTCCGGGACTGTCGATGTTCCTGTTCGTCCTGTCGGTCTGGGGCGCTCGCCTCGACGAGACGCGGATTCGCAACTGGCAACGACGGCATCTCTCGGCGGAGTTCCGGGAGGCCTTCGTCGATGGGACCGAGACCGAAAGCGGATCGTTCGATGAGAGAGACGCCCGGTGATGACCGACACAAGACGTTTACCACCCGGCCGTGTCCGATCGCCGTGAACCGTCGATACGTCGCCGGAGGGCTTCTCGTTGCTGGCGTCATCGCCCTCGCGTGGACCACCTCGCCGACCGCGGCGCTCGACGTCTTGGCGTGGCTCGCGGCCGACCCGGTCCGCTTCGGGATCGCGTTAGTGGCGTTGGCGGCGGTCCGCCCGTTCCTCGCCTGGCCGACGACGCTCGTCGCCGTCGCCGTCGGATTCGGCTACGGGTGGGTCGGTCTCCCGCTCGCCGTACTCCTGCTCACGCTGACGGCACTGCCGCCGTATTGGCTCGCGGGAGCCGGCCGGCCACGCCTCGCTCGCGGATCGGGAACGCTCGCCGACGCGTCCGACGCGGTCGATCGCTTCGTGGCCGACGCCGGTGGCGTTCGAGCCATCGCGGCCACCCGGTTCCTTCCGGTGCCTGCCGACGCCGTCTCGGTCGCCGCCGGCGTCGCCGGCGTTCGGCTTCGGCCCTTCCTCGCCGGGACCGCGATCGGCGAGTTCCCGTGGGCCGTTGTCGGTATCGCGATCGGCGTCTCGGTCGACAGGCTTGCCCGTAACGACCTGTCCACGGCCGATCCGACGCTCCTCGTCGCGACCGCGCTCGTCGGCGTGTTGCTGCTCGCCGGACCGGTGTATCGGGCGGTCTCGAATGAGACCGATATCGCGGGGACGTGACCGTCAGGCGAGCGGACCGCCGTTTCGGCCGTGCCGCGCGTACTGGAACGCCGCGCCGCCGAGCAGGAGCACGAGGAAGAGTACGGTCGAGAGCTCGGCCTGCTGGGCGAGCGCGATCCCGTCGCCGGCGACGAGGGCTCGCCAGACCGGGTACGTCGTCGCGAGGACGCCCGCACCGAGACCGGTCAACGCCGCCGAGATGACGAGATCCGCGTACCGCATCGCGAGGACGCCGGCGACGACGCCGACGACGACGGAGACGAGGAAGAACTGTTGGAACTCGGGCTGGGAGAAGAGGCCCGACTCGACGATCGGCTCGACCTGTACTGCCTCGATCACCGATTCGTCAGGTCCGGCGGGGTCGTAGACTAACTCGAGCACGGACTCTCCGACGGTGAACACCAGCGTCGCGAGCGTCGAGACGACGAACGCCGCGATGGCAACCGCGAAACGCGCGACGAACGGGAGGAGCGCGCGCCCGAACACCGCACCGATCAACACAAGCACGGCCGCGAACCCGACGCGCCCACCGGTCGTGAGGCTCCCGGCAGCGAGTTCGGGGAGGACGACCCACCCCAACACTCCGCCGCCGAACGCGCCGGCTATCCACCCAGTCCATCCCAACACGAGCCCCTTGAGATCGTACGCGCCCAGAACCAGCACGAGACCGACGAGCGAGTTGAGACAGAGCAGCGCGAACAGCAGCGGACTCTCCGTAACGGGCATGAGCCGACTTTCGCCCGATCCATTATAAATCACTGGCACCAACGAACCCTTGCCAAGCGACGCTCCCTCTTTGGCCCCGATCAGTACGGATACGTCGGTGAGCGATGGCGGAAGTGAATCGATCACATCGGCAGCGACGCGGTCATATATGACTGGACTGTGAGCGACAGCAACGCTCCCTTATAAACGAACGAGGCGGTTGGCGTCACTGGCGGCGGAGCCGCCGGCTGCCAGAGTATCCCCGATTCTCGCTGGAGTCAGGGACGGTCGCCGGAACCGCTCGGCGACCGTCCCTGACGAGGCTGGGGAGGCATGAGGTGCGGGTGCGGGGCAGGGCGGGGCTTTGGAGGTCGTCACCGTCGATCCGCAGTCCTCGACTTATAAACGAGCGGCTGGAGTTTTTGAGTAGTTCAACACACCCTCGATCAGTTATAAACCGCCGCCAGCAACACCGCTCTCTCCGTTATAAATACCACCGCCTCAGTATGTTCGATATACTCCCGATGTCGATCAGGAGATAGTGTCGATCAGCGAGTCGGTTTACGTGAGTGGGGGTCGGTCAATGGGGTTCTAACGGGGTCGACGCGGTCGGGTCAGTCGTCGGCCTCCGGCGCGTCCGGCTCCGCGTCGGTCTCCTCCCGCTCTCCGAGGTGTGCTCGGAGCGTGTCCACGTCCTTGTTGCCCGCGCCGGTGTTTAAGAGGACGACCGTGTCGTCGGGGCCGAACTCGCCCGCGTCGGCCAGCGCGAACGCGCCCGAGGCCGCGGCCGCACAGGTCGCGCCGACCTCCAACCCCTCCTCGCGGGCGACCTCGATCGCGGCGTCGAGGATCTCGCGGTCGGTCGTCGCCACCGCGCCGCCCTCGGACTCGCGGATCGCCTCCAGTATGAGGTGGCTCGCGCCCGGGTCGGGGATCGCGATCCCGTTACAGGCCGTGTCGATCTCGTCGTCCCTGACCGGCTCGTGATGGTCCGCGCCGGACTCGTACGCCTCGACGACCGGCGCACATCCCGTTGCCTGCGCGGCGTACATCGGGACGAGTTCGTCGGTCCATCCCAGTTCGCGTGCCTCGCGCGCGGCCTTGTGCATCCCGACGAGCCCGACGCCGCCACCGGTCGGATAGACGACGGCGTCCGGGGCCTCCCAGTCGAGCGCTTCGAGCAGTTCCAGCGCCATCGTCTTCTTGCCCTCGTGGCGGTACGGCGTCACGAACGTCTTCGCGGAGTACCACTCCGGGTGCTCGTCCATCGCCGCGGCGTAGGCGGCCCCGGCGTCGCCGATCTGTGAGTTCCCGTCCATCGGATCGGTGACGGTCAGCGCCGCGCCGTGGACCTCCGTCATCGCCTTCTGGGTGAACCCCGCCCGCGACGGGAGGAACACGTGGGCATCGAGGTCGGCGCGTGCGGCGTAGGCGGCCGCCGCCTGTCCCGCGTTGCCGGCGCTGTTCAGCGCCACGTCCGTCGCGTCGTGTTGGCGTGCGGCCGTCATCGCGAGCGACTGCCCGCGGTCCTTGAACGTCCCCGTCGGGTTCGCGCCCTCGTCCTTCAGGAGGACCCGCCCGACGCCCATCGCGTCCGCAAGCGACGGACACTCGACGAGCGGGGTCGCCCCCTCCCCGAGCGACACCGCGGCAGACCGCGGGAACGGCAGCAGCTCGGCGTACCGCCACATCGAGTCGCCCTCCTGACGGTCGAGGTCGGCCGGCGTCAGGTCGATCCGGTCGTAGTCGTACGTCGGGTCGAGGATACCGTCGCAGTCGGGACAGCGGTGCGTCGTCGTCTCGGCGTCGAACGTCGCCCCGCAGTCGACACACGAGAGGCCGTCGAACGCGGTCGTCGTCTCCATGCTCGCCGATCACGCTCCCCGGATTTCGGTCCATCGATCGCGGGTAGTACTCACTCCGGGATCGCGTCCGCCTCCCGTAGCGCGGCGAGGTCGCCGTCGGCGTAGCCGTACTCGCGGAGCACGGCGGTCGTGTGTTCGCCTCGCGACGGGGGATGTCGCCGGACCGTCGTCGGCGTTCGCGAGAACTTCATCGGCGACCCGGGCATCGTCATCTCGCCGGCGGTCGGGTGGTCGACGGTTACGCGCATGTCCCGGGCCTCGATCTGCGGGTCCGCGAACAGCTCCGCCATGTCGCGGACGCCACTCGCCGGCACGTCGTGGTCGGTCAGCACCGCCACGGCCTCCGCCGTCGTCAGGTCGGCGAACTCGGGTTCCAGCTCCGCGTCGAGAGCATCGCGGTTCCGTACCCGCTTCTCGTTCGTCTCGAACCGCCCGTCTGCGGCCAGATCAGGGCGATCGAGCGCCGCACAGAGCAGGGGCCAGAACGCGTCCGCCGAGCAGGCGACAACGACGTAGTCGTCGCGGGTCTCGAACGCGCGATACGGAACGATGTTCGGGTGTTTGCTCCCCATCCGTCCGGGAACCTCGCCGCTCGCGAAGTAGTTCGTCGCCATATAGCTGGTCCACGCCGCCTGCCCGTCGAGAAGACTGATATCGATCTTCTGACCGGACCCGTCCCCGAGTTCTCGTTCGAGCAGGGCCGCGAGTATCGCCTGTGTCGCGTACATCCCCGCGCCGATGTCCGCGAGCGCGACCCCGATCCGAACGGGCGGACCGTCCTCGACGCCCGTGATCGACATCAGGCCGCCCTTCGCCTGCATCACGATGTCGTACGCGGGCTCGTCGCGGTCGGGGCCCCACTCGCCATAGCCGGAGATCCCGCAGTAGACGAGTCCCGGGTTCTCCTCGACGAGGTCGGGATAGTCGAGTCCCCACTCCGCGGTCTTGCCGACCCGGAAGTTCTCGACGAGCACGTCGGCCTCACGGGCGAGATCACGGAACACTGCGCGTCCCTCCTCGCAGGCGAGGTTCACCTCGATCGAGCGCTTGTTGCGGTTGACGCTGGCGTAGTAGGCGCTCTGTGCGCCCTCGCCTTCGCCGAAGGCCGGTGGCACCCACGTTCGGGTCTGGTCGCCCGTTCCGGGGCGCTCGACCTTGATCACCTCCGCGCCGAGGTCGCCCAATTGTAGTGTACAGAAGGGGCCAACGAGCACGCGGGAGGCGTCGAGGACGGTCACTCCGTCGAGCGGCCCCGTCTCTCCGGACGGGTTCCGCGCCTCACCGACCATGGCTATCACGCATACGTCGACCACCGAGCGCGACCGGTTAAAACCGTTCCCGGCGATCCCGGCCCGGGTCGTCGGTTCGACTGCTGTGGTCCGACCCCGCTGCCGCGTCGCCAACCGTTAAGCCGCCGGGACCGCCACGTCGGAACATGGACCTCGATATCGACGGCAACGTCGCGCTGACGACGGCGTCCAGTGCCGGCCTCGGAAACGCGGCCGCGACCGCGCTCGTCCGCGAGGGCGTCAACGTGGTCATCAACGGCCGCGACGCGGACCGACTCGGAGCCGCCACCGAGACGCTCCGTGAGGAGGCCGCCGGCGACGCCCGTGTTCACCCGATTCAGGCGGACCTGACCGACGAGGACGCGGTCGTCGGACTCGTCGACGAGACGCTCGACGAGTTCGGCCGGCTCGACCACCTCGTCACCTCCGCGGGTGGCCCGCCGTCCGGTCCGTTCCTGGAAACCGACGATGAGGACTGGTACGACGCCTACGAGCTGCTCGTGATGAGCGTCGTCCGGCTCTGCCGGGCGGCTGCCGAGCCGCTACAGGCGGGGAACGGTGGCACCATCGTCAACGTCACCTCTCGCTCTGTCAAGGAGGCCATCGACGGGCTCGTGCTCTCAAACTCCGTGCGGATGAGCGTGATCGGGCTGGAGAAGACGCTCTCCGCGGAGCTCGCGCCGGACGTGCGCGCGAACGCCGTGCTTCCGGGCCCCCACGAGACCAGCCGGATCGAGGAGCTCGTCGAGCAGGCGGTCGAGCGCGGCGAGTACGACTCCTACGAGGACGGGCTCGCCGACTGGGGCGAGGGCGTCCCGCTCGAACGCATCGGCGACCCAATGGAGCTTGGAAACACCGTTGCGTTCCTCTCATCGCCGAAGTCGGGGTATATCACCGGTCAGTCGATCGTGATCGACGGCGGCGCGGGTTCCTCGAACCTCTAAGAGCGTCGTGGAGGTTCTCGTCCGGCTACTTGGACTGCTTGCGCTGCTGCTCGCGGGCACCGCTCTCCGTCGAGTCGGCGTTCTCGATGCGGCCCGGACCGAACGATTGAACGCGGCCACGTACTACCTCGCGTTGCCCGCGCTCGTCTTCGTCGCGACGTACGACCAGTCGGTTCTTGAATTGCTTTCCGCAGCGCTGCTCGGCGGAGTCCTCGTCTCCCTGCTCGGTACCGCAGCCGTCGCGTGGGTCCTCCACCGTGGCCAGTCGAACCCCGCTCGCCGGAGCGTTGCGATCGTCCAGTCGTACCACTCGAATCTTGGCTATCTCGGACTCCCGCTCGTCGCCGCGACGTTCGACGCCGAGGTGACGGCGATCGCGAGCGTGATCCTCGGTATCGGATCGCTCACACAGGTGCCACTAACCGTGGTCATTTTAAGCACGCTTAACGGGACGAACGCGAATATCGGGCGTGAGCTCGCCTCACTCGCCGGGAACCCCGTGTTGATCGCGCTTGTTGCGGGCATCGCTGTCGGGTCGGCCGGCGTCTTCGTCCCCGGGTCCGTTGCGGTCGGGCTCGACGGACTCGGCTCGCTCGCACTCCCGCTGGCGTTGCTGTGTGTCGGCGCGTCGCTCCGGGTCAACGCGGCCACGATCGACTATGGCGCGACCGGTTCGGTGGTTGTGCTCAAGATTGCTTGTATGCCAGCGATCGCGTGGGTCGCGTTCTCGCTGCTTCGCGTCGACGCCGCGACGTTTACGGCCGCGATTGTGATGCTCGGGACGCCCACCGCCGTTTCGACGTACGTGTTCGCACACGAACTGGGCGGCGACGCTGAGTTCGCCTCGCTGAACGTGTTCGTGACGACGGTCGCATCCGTGTTCTCGCTGTTTGCTCTCATCGAACTCGTCGCGCTGGTCGTGTGAGCCGCCGCGACCCGAACGAACTTATCGACTCCACCCGATCCCCGACCATGGAACACGTACCATTTGACGAGGCGGAGAGGTACGAACCGGAGGCAGGCTGGGGTCGCGCCGCGCTCGCCGGCAGCGACCGGTTCACGTTCGAGTGGTTCGAGAAGCCACCGGGTCACGCCTCACCGGACCACGACCACGAGAACGAGCAGGTGTGCGTCTGTCTGGAGGGCGAGCTGACGGTTCACACCGAGGAGCGGAGCGTGACGCTCGGCGAGTACGACTCCGTCCACCTCGACGCGTGGGAGACCCACCGCGTCGAGAACGCGACCGACGAGCGCGCCGTCGGGCTCGACGTGTTCGCGCCCGGCCGTGGCTTCGACTTCTGGACCGACCGCGAGGAGTGATGTTCGGCGAGACACACCGCTTCGCCCGGACCGTCGAGGGGTCGCCGCTCGTCGGCGACGAGGACGGGTTCGTTCCGCTGGCGACTGCCGGGATCGATACCGTGGAGGACGCGCTCGGCGCGGTGACCGGCGGTCCAGCGGTGCTCCCGCCGGTCGACGCGCTTCCTGCGAGTCCGACCCCCGCAGACCACCTGTCGTTCGGGCTCCCGTTCGACCCGGGGAAGCTGTGGGGCATCGGGCTCAACTACGCGGACCACGCCGCCGACCTCGACGAGACTCGTCCCGACGAGCCGGCGAGTTTCATGAAGCCGGCTACGACGCTGGCCGCGCCCGGCGGTCCGATCCGGCTCCCGCCCCGCTCGGAGTCGGCGCGCGTGACCGCCGAGGCGGAGCTCGGGGTCGTCATCGGTCGGACCTGTACGGACGTCGAGGAGGCGGCGTTCGGCGACGTCGTCGCCGGGTTCGTCCCCGTGATCGACGTAACCGCGGAGGACGTGCTGGAGCGCAATCCCCGATTCCTCACCAGAGCGAAGAGCTACGACACGTTCTGCGTCGTCGGGCCGTGGATATCCGCACCCGCGACCGTCGACCGCTTCGACGACATCGAGGTCAGGACGGTCGTGAACGACGAGGTGGTCGCCGAGAACACGCTCGACCGAATGCTGTTCTCGCCGCCCGAACTCGTCGCCGTCCACTCGCGGGTGATGACGCTGGAAGCGGGTGACCTGATCTCGACCGGCACGCCCGGCGCGGGAGTCATCGAGGACGGCGACACGGTTCGTGCGGAGGTCGACGGCGTCGGCGTGCTGGAGGCTGACGTGGTTCGGAAACGGGAGTAAGCACCCGGAAAAGACCGATATCGGATCGCTCAGGCCGGGAGCGTGTCGATCCCGTTGATCGCGACGAAGCCGTAGCCACACTCCGGGCAACGCCACTTCGTCTTCTCGCCGAGGTGTACCGTCATCGCGGCCGTTCGGTAGAACGAGGTCGTCTCCTCACACGACGGACAGTCCACGTCGTTTTCGAGCGCCATACCAGTATTCCGAGTCGGCGTGGATTTCAACCTATTGATCCGACGAACGACTCCTCACCCATCCCGACCCCGTCGCCTGCGGCGAAGTCGCTGCTAGCCGTGCGCGTAGCGTAACACCGTCGTCGACCTTCCGCTGGCTTCCAGCGAGAGGCGTCTTCGCGACCGTCGTGATCGACGACTGCCGGAACCAATAAGTCGTCCATACCGGTACTCCTGAACGTGTTTGACGCGTTGTTCCCGAACTGGACGAACCCCGAAGCGATCGCGGTGCTGATCGGCCTCCGGCTCGTGTGTAACGTCGCGATGCTCGCGTACGTGGCCCACGTCGCCGAGGTTCGCTCAGGCTACACCGCCACGATGGGCGGGCTCGTCGCCTTCTCCACGGTTGCGACGGCCGTCCTCCTCACCACGGGGTGGGGTGGTCAGCCGCTGTCGTACGTCGAACTCGTGAGTCAGGTACTGGTCCTCGGCCTGTCGGGATACGTCGCTCTCCGGGTCGACCCGAGTCCGGCTTCGGTCGCGCTCCTCCTCGCGTGGCCCGGTGCAGTGTTACTGCTGCTCGCGATGGTTCCGGTGTACGGCGAGGCGTTCGTCGCGCCCTGACTGCGGGGGTCCTATTTAGATAGCCGTCACCCACGCTTTGTACTCCGGTTCGAGCTCGTACACGTCCAGAAACGCGCGTTCGATGAATCCGGCGACGCGGTTCGCGTCCGAGCGCGCCGTGATCACGGCGTTCGTCCCTTCGGCCTCCTCCGGTGTCACGAGCTCGTCAATCCGGAACTCCGGGAACTCGGTAAGTAGACTTTTCAGTCGGTCCAGCTCCTCGTCGGTACAGTCCATCACCACTTCCGTGCCGACGAGCTGGATCCACGGCGGTACCTCGCCGCCGTCGGAGGTGTCGCTGTCGGGGTCGATATCGACGGTCATCACGTCGCTCGACCGGGCGCGGTGGGCCGCCGCCGCGTCCGCGAACAACGAGAGGCGCTCGGACTCGGTCGCGGCGTCGAATCGGGTCATACGTCGGGTTCGTCGCTCGCAGTATATAAGCGATCAGTCGCGGTTCGCGTTCGTGCGGCTTCCGACTCGTCAGTCCCGGTCCGTCTCCGCCAACACGTCCTCGACGAGTTCGAGGGTGCGCTCCGCCTCCCGAACCCGGTCGTCGATCGCGCCGGAATCGAGGAGCGCGAGCTCCGGAGGGTCGAGGGCATGACGCACCTCCGCGGCGCGCCGGAGGCGTTCGTACTCGTCCGATCGAGCCAGATCGCGGACCGATCGGAGCGTCGCCACCGTCTCGTCGTCGGCGATCCGCGAGACCAGCGGGATCAGCTCGTCGATCTCGTAGGAGAGTTCGTCGCCGGGCGCGGGCGGCCAGTCGATCGTCAGCGGCTCGCCGTCGATCCGGTTGAGATACGTCTTGTGGACCGCGACCGCGGTACGGAGCGCTCCGGCGTCGTCGACGTAGTGGTCGAGCTTCGAGTTCGAGTAGTCGGCGTACTCGAGCAACGTCGGTAGCGGCTCCTCCCCCGCCCCGTACTCGTCGACGTACTCCCGTAGATCCGGCGGCGGGAGGTCGATGTCGACGAACGGGGTATCGTCCGCGCGCTCGACGAAATCGAGGACCTCCCGAGCCGAGGCCGATCGATAGAACGTCCGAAACGCCTCCCGGACCGACTCGTTGTACTCCTCGACCGGGTCGCGCAGTCGCTCGACGTCGGCATCGAGGTCCGCATCCGCCATGTCGGCGACCTCCTGAAGCTCCGAGAGACGGTCGGCGAGGTCGTCGCGCGCGTCGCGAGCGGCCTTCCGGGCGGCCCGGTAGTCGTCCCCCGCGTCGTCGCGCTCGGTCAGCAGATCGACGTACGCCTCGGCGGGTTCGAGCGCGTCGCGGGCGGCCGCGAAGTCGCTCCCCGAGAGCCGTCGTTTGTCCACCGCGTCGTCCGCGGCGGCGAACGCCTCCGCCGCGAGCGCGTCGTCGTCGACGCTCGTCGCGTTCGCGAACGCGCCCTCGAACTGGACGTACGACTTGAAATCACCGCTGCCGACCGCGTCCTCCTCGTACTGGTCGAGCACACGGTGGGCCCGGCGATACGCGTCCGCGGCGGCCTCGACGCGACCCTCGCCGAGATCTGCGATCCGTGACTCGACCCGTCGGAGCCCGTCGTACCGCTCCCGGAGCTCGGCCGCCGCCTCACCGGCGGCACGGATCGGGTTTGCGTCGGTTTGCGACCCCTCGGACGACATCAGTACACCTCGTCGGGGTCGAACGCGTGCTCGCCTACGTGCTCACCGTCCACCGTCCGATAGAAACACGAGCGGTGTCCGGTGTGACACGCCCCGACCGACTGGTCGACGACGTACAACAGGGTGTCGGCGTCACAGTCGACACGGATCTCCCGGACGGACTGCGTGTGTCCGGAGGAGCCGCCCTTGTGCCAGAGCTCGTCCCGTGACCGGGAGTAGTAGTGGGCCTCGCCGGTCTCGCGGGTTCGCTCGAGGGCCTCCGGCGAGACGTACGCGAGCATCAGCACCTCGCCGTCCGCGGCGTCCTGTGCGATCGCGGGAACGAGCCCGTCCTCGCCGAAATCGACGTCGACGGCGGCGTCGGTCGTTTCCGTTCTTCCGCCCCCGGCGTCCGCCTCGGAGTCCGTGTCGGTCTGGCTCATACCTCGGAAAACGCGTGCGCTCCGAATAGGCCTTTTGTGTGTGAGCGTCATCGGTTCGCCGACCGGTCAGTCGTACCGCAACACGAGCGCGTCGCCGTCGGCGTACGCGTCCGGTCGACGGTCGACCACGGTGAACCCGAGCGAGTCGTACAGGGAGAGCGCGGCGTCGTTCCCGGGGTGTGCCTGTAGCGTCACCGGCCCGTCGGCGTCGCGAAGGACCGCGGAGAGGAGGCCGCGCGCACGACCCTCCCGTCGAAACGCCGGGTCGACGACCAGTTCCGCCAGGTGACAGCCCGCCCTGTTCGGGGCGTCGACCGGGAGGAGATAGCCGACGACTCCCCCGTCCGGTTCGGTCGTCCCGTCCGG
>OBKM01000672.1_pt1 | contig 16350 bp, 14 predicted proteins | sample 1519691 | NCBI WGS metagenome assembly OBKM01 (sample SAMEA37050418, study PRJEB22526) | metagenome | biome: saline pan; feature: lake; material: water | place: Egypt | collected 2015 | depth 0.5 m | reverse complement strand
ATTCTCTCACCTGTTCGCTCTCAAGTTCCGTTGGGATATGAACGTGAAATTAGTGTCGGTGATCCACCGAATCGGCGCTGTATCAACGCTAGCGGATCGCGGCGTAGATTCTCTGCAGTAATCGATTCTCCACCAAAATCCAATGATATATCACCCCAAAACGAGCACGCACCTATTTGGTCTCTGCTGATAAAGATAATAATGAACCATGAAGAAGCTGATCAACGAACCGGAAGCGATCGTCGACGAGATGCTGGATGGGATGGTCGCAGCCTACCCGGATCGGATGCGCCGACTCGACGATGCCGAGGTACTCGTCCGGAAGGATGCCCCGGTCGATGGGAAGGTCGGGGTGGTCTCCGGTGGCGGGAGCGGTCACGAACCCACACACGGCGGGTACATCGGTGAGGGGATGCTCGACGGCGCTGCGGCCGGTGAGGTGTTCACGTCGCCGACCGCGGACCAGCTCGAATCGATGGTCGAGGCCTGTGACGCCGGTGAGGGCGTCCTTGCCGTGGTGAAAAACTACGAGGGCGACGTGATGAACTTCGATACCGCCGCCGAGATGGCCGAAATGCAGGATATCGAGGTCTCACAGGTCGTCGTCGACGACGATGTCGCGGTCGAGGACTCGCTGTACACTACGGGCCGACGCGGCGTCGCGGGGACGATCCTCGTCCACAAGGTTGCCGGCGCGAAAGCCGCCGAGGGTGCCGACCTCGACGAGGTGACACGCGTTGCCGAGAAAGTCGTCGACAACGTCGCCACGATGGGGACGGCACTGACCTCCTGTATCACGCCGGACAAGGGCGAGCCGACGTTCGACCTCGGCGAGGACGAGATCGAACTCGGGATCGGAATCCACGGCGAACCCGGGACCGAGCGTACGGAGATCATGAGCGCCGACGAGATTACCGAACACCTGACCGAGCAGGTACTCGACGATCTGGAGCTCGATGAAGGCCAGGAGGTCGTGACGATCGTCAACGGGATGGGCGGCTCCCCGCTGATGGAGCTGTTCGTCGTCAACAAACGGCTACAGGAGCTGATCGGCGAACACGGCCTGGAGACCTGGGATGCCTGGGTCGGCGATTACATGACATCGCTGGATATGGACGGAGCATCGATCACCGTCTGTGCCGTCGACGACGAACTCAAAGAGCTGCTGTCGGCACCGGCCGACACCCCAGGACTGACGGTCACAGAGTAGTCGTCACAAACGCTTTGCCGTCTCCACCGCATTAGTTCAACATGAGTGACACGGATCGACAGCGAGAGGCAGTCGTAGAAGCACTCGAAAACGTCACCGCGCGACTCGACGAGGAGAAGACACACCTGACCGATCTGGACTCGGCGATCGGCGACGCCGATCACGGAGCGAACATGACTCGTGGCTTTCGGGAGGCAAACGAGAAGATCCAGGACATGGACGACGCCGATCCAGCAGAGCTGGTAAAGACGATCGGCGTCACGCTCGTGTCGGAGGTCGGCGGCGCATCCGGCCCCCTGTACGGCGGGTCGATCATGTCTGCCAGTCAGGCGTTCGCCGAGGACGGGATCACCGCCGAGTCAAGCGTCGCCTTCGCCGAGGCGTATCTGGAAAAGGTGCAGGATCGGGGTGGCGCGGAGGTCGGCTCGAAGACGATGGTCGACGCGCTGACACCGGCGGTCCACACCTACAAGAAGTCCATCGAGACGGACGATCTGGAGCCACTCGAAGCGCTGGCGAAGGCGGTCGACGCGGCCGAGCGCGGCGTCGAGTTCACCACGCCGATTCGAGCGAAGAAAGGGCGAGCGTCCTATCTCGGCTGGCGGTCGGTCGGGCACCAGGACCCCGGTGCGACATCCACGCTGTTCATCATGGAGGAGCTGCTCGAGACCGCACAGAGCTATCTCAACGGGGAGGTCGAGGCCACTGCCGAGGCCGACCAGGCACCCGAGGAGATGCCCGAGGAAGTCGCTGAGGGCGAGGAAGAATGATCGGCCTCGTCGTCGTCTCACACAGCGCCCGGGCCGCGGAGGGGATCGCCGAGGTCGCCCAGGAGATGGCTGGCGACGCACGGATCGAGCCCGCAGGTGGCGAGGCGGATGGACTCGGGACTGACGCGGGGCGGATTCAGGCAGCCATCGAAACTGCGGACGACGGCGACGGCGTCGTCGTACTCGTCGATCTCGGAAGCGCGGTGATGAACGCGGAGTTGGCGATCGAGATGGGCGATGCCGACGTCAGGATCGCCGATGCGCCAGTACTCGAAGGCGCGGTGAATGCGGGCGTCGAGACGGCCAGCGGAAAGGCGACGCTCGACTCGGTCGTCGAGCGAGCCGAGGAGGCACGGGAGTACAGAAAGCTAGACTGAACCGCACACACTGATAGTGGTCGACGACGAAGCGACCGGTGTGACCGATTTTCGACCTCTCCCCGAAGCCGATCGCGCCCAGTTCCGGTCGATGCTCCGCTACGCGTTCGCGCCGGAGCGCGGACCGATCGGTGGAGCGGGCGGCGAAAGCGAGGAGACGCCGCTGTTCGACCGATATGGCCTGTACGACGACGGTGAACTCGTCAGCGGCTGTAAACTCTACACCCCCGATGCACGCGTTCGCGACGAGAGTACAACGATCGGCGGTCTGGGTGCGGTCGCGACACGTCCGGAGTTCCGCGGCAAGGGCTACGGGCGGGAGCTGTGTCGAGACGTTTTAGCCGAATACCGGGACCGTGAGATCGATCTGGTCGCCCTCTGGCCGTTCTCGACACCGTTCTACAGGCGGCTGGGCTGGGGGACCGCAAACAGGGTGACCCGATACGAGCTCCCGCCGCGCGCGCTCCCGATGACCGACACTGCCGGGCGAATGCGTCGGGTCGACGGCGACGACTGGCGGGAGCTTCGGGAGGTCGAGCGACGCGCCGGCAGGACCCGATCGCTCGCCATCCGGCGCTCCGAGACGTGGTGGCGAGAACGAACGCTCGCGAACTGGGACGGGGAGGGCGAAGCGTTCTGCTACGGCTACGAGCGCGATGGACAGTTGCAGGGCTATCTGGTGTACACCGTGGATGACGACGACGAGCGGACGCTCAGAGTGAGCGGCCTCGTCGCGGCGGACGAGGAGGCCTATCGCGCGCTGTTCGATTTCCTCTCCGGGCACGGTGCACAGATCGAACGGATCGTCGGCGAGCGCGCGCTCGGCACCGATCTCCTGGCCAGGGTCGACGACCCGTCGGCGATCGACTGTACCGTCGAGGCGGGGCCGATGGTCCGGCTGACCGACGTCACGGCGCTCGAAGCGATCGACTGGCCGACAGCCGATATCGAGTGTCGACTCGCAGTGTCGGATCCGCTCGTTACCGCCAACGAAACCGTGGTTCAGCTTTCCGTGGTGGACGGGCGGGCGACGGTCGAGCGGGACGATGAGGCGGTAAACGACGTCGACGCAACCGTGGGTATCGGCACTCTCTCACAGCTGGCGGTCGGTGCCCGGAGCGTCGACGAGGCGGAACGGCTCGGTGACCTGCAAGTGATCGAGGAGCGGATCAGATCGCCGCTCTCGGGGCTCTTCGAACCGAGGGAGGTCGGCCTGGGGGAGTTCTTTTAGGGCTTGACCAGGACCTTGATGGCCTCGCGCTCGTCCATCGCCCGGTAGCCCTCGGGCACGCCGACCAGATCGACGGTCTTCGTGAAGATCGGCGACGGGTCGAGCGTCCCGCCCAGCACGTCCGCCATCAGCTCCTCGGCGTAGGCCCGGACCGGCGCGACGCCGCCCTGTAGCGTGATGTTGTCGCTGAACAGCGAGAACACGTCCAGCCCGGCATCGTCGACGCCGTGGGGGACACCCACGTAGCCGACCGTGCCGCCGGGGCGACAGACCTCGATCGCGGTGTCCATCGCCGACGCCGCACCCACACATTCCAGCACGTGGTTCGCGCCGCCGTAGGTCAGCTCCTTGGCGCGCTCGACTGCCTCGTCCCCGCGGGCGGCGATCGTCTCGGTCGCCCCGAACGTCTCGGCCAGCGCGAGCCGGTCCTCGTGATGGCCCATCGCGACGATCCGTTCGGCACCGAGGCGGCGAGCCGCGAGGACCCCACAGAGCCCGACCGCACCGTCGCCGATCACGACACAGGTATCGCCCGCCCCGACCCCCGCACTCACCGCGGCGTGATGGCCCGTACCCATCACGTCGGTCAGTGGTAACAGCGCTCGAAGCGTGTCCTCGTCGTCGGCGTGTCGGTCGGGCACCCGGACGAGCGTGCCGTCGGCCTGCGGGACGCGGATCTGCTCGCCCTGACAGCCACCGTTCTCGTCGCCCCACGAATCGCCGTTCGCACAGGAGGTGTGCAACCCCTTCCGACAGAACTCGCAGTAGCCACAGCTGATGACAAAGGGAGCGAACACCCGGTCGCCGACATCGACCGACGTGACGTCCTCGCCGACCGCCTCGACGATTCCCATGGGCTCGTGGCCAACCCGTGACCCCGCCTCGCGGTCGCTTTCGCCGCGGTAGAACCAGAGATCGGAGCCACAGATTGCGGTGTGTGTAACCCGGACGACCGCATCGGTCGACGATTCGATCTCGACGTCCGGTACCTCCTCGACAGTAATCTCGCGGGGAGCCTGATAGATTGCTGCGCGCATGTCCGAGTGTTGGTCCGGCGGGTGAAAACGGTTTGTGCCAGCGCGAGGGTGCCCCCGGCAGAGAGCGATCCGACCGGCTCGTGGCGGCGAGTCCGATAACGCAGGCTTCAAACGGTGTCGGCTCCTACACTCGTTTATGCAGTGCCACTACTGTGACGAGACCGCTTCCGTCGCCGCCGAGTCCGACGGGATCAAGGTCGGACTCTGCGAGGAGCATTTTCAGGAGCGGCTCGAGGAGTTGGCCGAATCCGACGCTCTCGACGAGCTTCGGGAGAGCGTCGACGTCGATCACAAGGAGTAGTTTTTCGAGTCGGTCGAGCGACCGCCACGGGTGCTATTTTCCGAGACGATCCGTACGCATTAGTTATCGCGACCCTGCGTTCGAGTATGGAGCAGATGGACGGCACGACGGTGATAGCCTGTGAACGGTGTCCCGAACTATGTGATTCCCGAAGCCGGATCGTCAACGGCGTCGGCCCCGAGGATGCCGGCATCGTCTTCGTCGGGGAAGCACCCGGCGCGACCGAGGACGAGCGCGGCGAGCCGTTCGTGGGCCGCAGCGGTGACGTGCTAGACGACGCTCTGCGGGATGTCGGGCTGGCGCGTGCGGACGTCCGGATCACGAACTGCGTGCGCTGTCGCCCGCCCGAGAACCGCGACCCGACCGACGAGGAACTGGCTAACTGCCGGGAGTATCTGGAGCGGGAACTCGAACTCGTCGATCCCGACATCGTCGTGACGCTTGGAAAGGTACCCAGCGAGCACGTGCTGGATCGGTCGGTACGGATCACCGCCGAGGCCGGCAGTGTCGAGGACGTCCGCCTCGGTGGGCAGTCGCGTCGCGTGCTGTTGTCGGTCCATCCGGCCGCTACGCTGTACGACCGGAGCCAGCGAGACACGTTCGAGGAAACCATCGCCACTGCGGCCGATCTCGGCGGCGACGGTGGCGCGGGCGGACAGGCCCGACTCGGAGACTGGTGAGCTCGTTCCGTGCCGATCACACATTGTGAAAATTGTAGCTTTCTTCTGGTGGATTTCATATAGTAGAAAACAGTAGAATGTCCACACATTGTGGAAATTGTACCGTCGCCAGCGCCACGGACCACCTCCACATTGATATGCGATGGCCCCCGAAGAGCTATCGATGAGCGATCGCTCGGTGGCGAGTCGGCGGGCACTGCTCGCGGCGGTGGGAACGTCCGCGGCCGTCCTGCCCGTCAATGCAGTGAGCGCACCCACCGCGGTAGTCCTGGGCGTTCGCGTCGTTCCGGCGACGACCGGGGGCCGCTGGAACGGGTGGGACCGCCCGGCGCTGGAGGCATACGCTGCGGTTGGCGTCGCGCTAGAGCGATTGACAGCACACATCGAGCGCGAGTCGTCGCTGGTCGAGGACGCCAACTGGACGCTCGATGCCGCGCCGGGGATCGACCCGCCGACGGGACTGGACGGCTCCGACCTGTTGACCGCCGTCGGCGACGCCCTTGCCGGGCGTGACGCCCGCAGCGCCGACACCGCACACCTGCTGCTCGCCCGGGAACCGTTCAACCCGACGCTCGGGTACGGCACTGCCAGAGCACACGTCGCGCGCGGCGACGACGGGACCGTGACCGTCGCCAATCTCGGCGCGACCGAGCGGTGGGACGGGCGAGCGGTGACGCGAAACATGGCGATCCACGAGGTGTTGCACACGCTGGTCGACGACGAGGCGGTAAACGGCGTCGTCGAGGGTGACTGCGATCATGATCTCGGGAGCGTCACGCGCGTCGACGCGGGAGTACGCGAGGTGACGCCCTTCGCAACCGCGTACGCCGGAGCCGCGGAGCCGGGCAGCGAGACGACCTGGCACGGGAGCGGCTGTGGGGACCACGAGCAGTTCTATCGTCACGACGGGATCACCGAGGAGTGGCGACACACGACAGAACTCAGCCCGGGGACGCTTGCCGCGGTGCGTGACTTCGCCGAACGCCGACTCCGATCGTGACCGCCGCCCGGATCGCCCCGTTTTTTACGCTGCACGATTCAGTAGCTGCCGTGCGCGAGTTCTCCGAGTCGTATCTGCGGGACACCCGGGCGGGCATGTGGGACGACTCACGGCAGGCGCTTGCGGCGCTTGACCTGCAGGACTGTGATTCGATCCTCGACGTGGGCTGTGGCACCGGCGAGCTCTCCCGGGTTCTCGCCGAGGAAAGCGACGGCGAGGTACTCGGGCTTGACGCCGACACGGTGCTACTCGACGCCGCCCGCGAGCACGCGACGCCGATCGTCGGGGACGGGACACGGCTGCCCTTCGCCGACGACGCGGTCGATCTGGTGGTCTGTCAGGCGCTGCTGATCAACCTCCCCGACCCGGCCGCCGCCGTCACGGAGTTCGCCCGCGTGGCGAGCGAGCGCGTCGCCGCCATCGAGCCCGACAACGGCGCGGTAACCGTCGAGTCGAGCGTCGACGCGGAATCCCGGCTCGCCGCCCGGGCCCGCGAGGCGTATCTCGGCGGTGTTGGGACCGACGTCACACTCGGCGGGCGCGCCACGGGGAGGCTGTTCGAGCAAGCGGGACTGGACGACGTCACGACAACACGCTACGATCACGAGCGAACCGTCGACGCGCCGTACGCCCAGCGCGATCTCGACGCCGCAAAGCGCAAAGCAACGGGAGACGGACTGGCCGCCGACCGGGAGGAAATGCAGGCTGGCGGGCTGACAGACGAGGGCTACGACCGCCTCCGGAGCGCGTGGCGCGAGATGGGACGGGAAGTAATCGCACAGATGCAGACCGGCGAGTACAGTCGCCGCGAGGTCGTTCCCTTTTTCGTGACGGCCGGTACTGTCGACGGGTAGCGCCGAACGTTTATATACGGTGCCGCGGCGAGGATCCCGTGGGTCGGGGTAACATTCACGGTGGAGGCCGCCGATAGTCATGCCAATGACAGGAACGGTGTTCGCGTTGCTGGGGGGACGCGATCGGATCGGAACGACGACGACCGCGGTATCGGTCGGGGTATCGATGGCCGAGACGGCGACGCGTGTCGCGGTTGTCGATGCAGCGTTCGAAAGTGATGGGGTCGAATCGCTGCTGGATCTCGATGCCGACGCGGGGATCAGGTCGGTGCTCAGGGGCGACGCCACGCTCGAGGAGGCGATGGTGACGGGACCGCATGGAGTGGACTACCTGCCCGCAGGGTCCGAGCGGCCAGCAACGACGGATATCCGTACGCACCGACTTGCACGTGCGGCGAGGCGGTTGCGCGAGCGCTACGACGTCGTCATGCTCGACCTCGGGACCGGCGGCGGCGTCACCCTCGCGATGGGGCTCGAACTGGCCGACGAGGCAATCCTCGTCTCGGGGTCGGCCGAGGACGATCTGGCCGCGACGGCGGAGACGGCGACGGTCGTCAGATACCACGGCTGTGGGATTCGCGGCACCGTCCTCTCCCGGGTCCCGTCGGTGCAGGCGGTGGATACGGTCGGCGTCACCGGGACGCTCGAAACGGATCTGCTGGCCGTCGTTCCGGACGACGACGCGGTGCGCTCGGCGGCCGAGGCCGGACAGTCGCTCCTCCGCCACGATCCCGACAGCGACGCCGCGATGGTCTACTGGCAGTTGGCGTCGACGTTGACCGGCGCTGGCGGACTGACCGGGCCCGTGCTGCCAGCCAGTGCGGCGGACGGTGACTCCGAAACGGAGCGCGGGAGTGACTCCGCGGGTACGGGGGGCGGCAGCGACGCTCCGGCGGACTCGACGGCTACTGTCGACGCCGCCGAGGATGACCCGGGCGACACCTCCGTCGGCGAGGGAAGCGACGGGTCCGAAGACGAGCCGGAAAGTGCATCAGACCCAGAGACTGTCGCCGAGACCGGAGCCCAATCCGGTACCGAAGCGGGCGAGGCAGACTCCGTGGTGTCGGAGACACCGGAGGCCACGGAGCAGTCGCCAGCCCCGGGGCCATCGAGTGAGAGGACCGAAACCACCCCGGAGGACACAGCCGAGACCGCTACAGACCCACCAGACTCCGAGACGGCACCCGAACCAGCGGAGCGTGACGCCGACGACGGACCGGCCACCGCCGCGGATTCCGAAGCGACGTCGACAACGGAGGCACCGACCGACGAGGACACGGAAAGTGATCGACAGGCCGACGGAGTCGACGACGATCCGGACGAGGAGGCCGACTCGGGCGGTGCGGCGTTCGAGTTCGGGGATGAGGGAGCGGAGACTGGGGCCGATCCGGAACAGGACGGGGAGTTCGAGCTTCCAGGGTTCGACTCGGCGACCGAGTCCAGTTCCGCGACAACCGAGGAGGATGCCGAGACACCAGCCACGGACGATACCAAACACGACATCGACGAGGCCATCGACGAGCTCGCGGAAGAGGGCTCCACAGCCGATCCTCGAGGGGAAGCTGTGGCTGCCCACCCACCCGATGACGACAGTTCCACGGAGGATGAACCGGTGGCCGCCGATCGCGATCGATCCGACGCCGACACTGCTGTGGAATCCGGCGATGACAGCGGCGAAAGCGCGTCGACAGATCCCGTCGAGATTGACGACTCGACCGAGGAGGGAGACGTTGGGGGCCCCAGTCGGCCTGATGACACGGAAGGTGGAGACACGGCTCCGGCGGATCCCGGCGAGGGGTCGGCTCCCGACGGGGAGAACGATCAGGCGTTCGAGGACGTCTCTCCGGATCCGGAGAGCCTTCTCGACGACGAAGAGGGGGACGAGGACGACGAGATCAACGCCCTGTTCAAGGAAACGATGGACAAAGTGACCGACGAGGAGTAGCTACACGACATCCCCACGAACCGTCGTCCCGTCCTGTTCGGCCCGCCAGGATTGCACGGCTTCTGCGGCCTCGTCCGCCTCGTCCTCGTCGAGCCCGATCATCGTCAGCGCCTCGGGCAGCGTGGGAAACGGGAGTTCCCCGTTTCTGAGCTTGCGGATGGCGTCGTCGCTCCGTCGTCCGTTCCCCGCGCCGTCGCCGACCCAGAGGCAGGCACCGCGGGGATCGAGCAGCTGTTCCCACGCGCCGCCGGCCTTCGCACCCTGCAGGCGCTGGGTGACGTTGTCCTCGAAGCTCGCATTGCAGACTTCGAGATGGATCGGCTCGTCGTCGTCGAGCAGGTGGGCGGCGAGACACTGCTCCGGCGCGGCGTGACCGTTCGTGTTTGCCCGCAGCTGTTCGGGGTACTCCGCGGCCCAGTCGGCCCGGACGGTCCGGCCGACGCCCTCGATACCGTGGGACTCGACGAACTCGGCTTCCCGTTCCGGCTCGTCGTCCAGCAGTATATCCTTGGTGACGTAGACGTCGAGCCGGTCGATCGGGTCGAGGCCGAGCGCGACGTCACCGTACACCCAGACCTCACGAACCGGGACCGGCATCCGTTCTTGCTCGACCACGTCGACGATCTCCTCGACCCGATCGAGTGCAACGCTGCGCTCCATTTGCTCGACGTAACAGCCCCGGGCGCAAAACGGATTCGGTGGGGCCCCGCCGACGTGATCGGATGGCCGCCCCTACTGGACGTACCTGTCCGGGATCTCCTGTGCGTACTCCGTGATCGCCGGTGCGGCGTCGTTCAGCGCCGTCTTGGCGTCGTTGACGCCCCGGACGACGCTGTTCATCGCGACTGCTGCCTCGGTCATGATCGGCATGTTCTGTGGCGTGTCGACCGGGATCGCAGGCGGGTCTGTCGGGACGTTGTTCATCCCCTCGATGTGTGCATCGAGGAAGCTCCGGGTGATGCCGGGATGGCTCTCGTCGATGCCGACCACTTCGTCGAGGTAGTTCAGCCGTGCAGTGCCGGCGCGCGGGCCGTGACCCTCCCACTGGCGGGCCGAGAGCATGTAATTGCCGAGGCGGGAGTTTGCCCACTGGATGAACAGCCACGCTGCCTCCGGATTGTCCGAGTACTGGCTAATCCCGGTCGCCCAGACCCAGGTGGCAACTTCGGGATCGCTACCGTCGGGTGCCGGAAGCGGCGGGATCCAGTGTGTGCGCTCGATCTGCTCTTCGGTGATCGCGCCGGACGTCGAGGGGGTCGTGTAGATCATCGCCGTCTCGCCCGCGGCGAGTGCGTTGTTCGCGCGATACCAGTTTTTCTGCCCGGGGTCTTCCGGCCCGTTGTCGCGCATCAGGCGGCCAAAGAGTTCCAGCGACTCGACCCCGCCGCCGGGATCGGCAAGGGCCGCTTCCCGTCGGTCGCGATCGATCCAGTTGCCACCGTGGGTTTTGAACATCGTTGCCCAGTTGGCACTGGAAAGCGTCGTCGTGCTTGTTCGAGAAGTGATCCCCGCACGGGGAGCGTCGTCGTACTGTGTCACCACGTCCGAGTCGTGAATGATCTCGGCTGTGCGTTCGAGATCCTCGAACGTCGAGATCTCCTCGCCCGGATCGTCGGCGATGTCGTCGATCGCCTCGAACGTCGGGACGTCACAGCCGACCGCGCCGTAGGCCTCGATTCCGTTTGGAAAGCCGGTGAGCTGGGCCTCGCCGTCGGGGCCGGGGAACGACATGAGCTCGATCGTATCGTCGAGGAAATCGTCCATCGCGAGCCAGTCACGGTCGGTCAGGTCGTCGTCCTCGATGAACTCGTTGAGGTCGCGCACCCAGCCGTTCGCGTGGAACTCCCCGGCCTGCCAGAGGCCGGTCATCATCCCGTCGTACTCGCGTCTGTTCTGTAGGTCGTCCCGGGCTTCGAGCCAGTACTGGTCTTCCGGGAAGATCTCGTACTCCACCTCGATACCCGTCAGCTCCTCGAAAGCCGGAATCACCGGTTGCGTGACCGTCGAGTACGGGTGAAGGCCCATACCGAAGGTCAGCGTGATGTCGTCGTCCGCGAACTGCTGCCAGTCGATATCCGCTCCGTCGCCGGTGTCGGGAACAGTATCCGGGTCGAAAAGGACGTCGCCGTCGACATCCGGGTCGTATCGATCCCGGCCGTCGGCGTGGTCGTTGAGGATCTTCCCCCAGACTTTCGCCCCGTCGTCGGCCGCGGGGTAGCCGCTCGCGGCCGTCTCCTCGTCCGATCCGTTCCCGAAGCCATCCAGACAGCCGGCGAGACCGGCGACACTGGAGGCACCGATCAGTTTCAGCGCGTTGCGTCGCGAGATGGATTGTTCGTGTCTCATAAACTATCAGTCCTCGCTCTGTGCGGCGTCCTCGACGAACGCGAACATGTCTTCGTCCGTGTCGTCGGTCGTTTCCGTCCGTCCTTCTCGATCGTCGCCCGTCGCTGTCACCGAGTCATCATCCGTCTGTCCATCAGGTGTGTCAGCCGTCCGTTCATCGTCGGGAAGGGCACGATCGATGTCCGTCTCCAGCTCGCTCGTCTCGACGTCCTCGTCCGTGACGAACCGATCGAGGGCAGTCGATAGCTGTGATGCGCGCATCGAGAGATCGCCAGCCGAGCGGGACATCTCGGTGAGTGCGGTCGTTTGCTGTTCGGCGGCAGCCGCGACGTTCTCGGACTCCGCGCTGGTCTCTTCGCTGATCGTGGCCGTCTCGTCGATGACGGCGACGACCTCCTGGGTCGCGCTCGCCTGCTCTCTGGTTGCGCTGTCGATCGTCTGGACGCCCTCGTTCGTTTCGGTCGCGTACTCGGCGATTTCTTCGAGCGCGTCCGCAGCGTCCTTGACCGAGTCGGTCTGTCGGGAGATCTGTTCCCGGGTCGTCCTGACTTCCTCGGCAGTTCGATCGGTCTCGGCTTTGACCCGGTCGAGACGTTCTTCGATGTCCTCGGCGGCGTCTTTGGTCTCGGACGCCAGCTCTTTGACCTCCTCGGCGACGACGCCGAAGCCATCACTGCTGCCCTCGCCCGCCGAGCGGGACGCCTCGATGTTGGCGTTGAGCGCGAGCATGTTGGTCTGGTTGGCAATCTCGGTGATGAACTCCAGCAGCTCGTCGATCTGTGCGATCTCGTCTTGCAGCCGCTCCATCGCGTCGACGGTATCCTCGCTCTCGGCCTCGATCCGGCTCATGCCCTCGATCGCCGTCTGTGCGGCCGACTGCCCCTCGCGACCGGTTTCGGCGGTCCGCTGTGCGATCTCGGCGACGTCGGTCGCGGTCGTCGAGATGTCTTCGACCGCGGTCGACAGGTCGTTCAACTGGACGTTCGCCCGCTGTAGGGCGTCGTTCTGTCGATCCGCACCGTCGGAAATCTCCTGGATCGATTCGGTCACCTGCTGGCTTGCACTGCGAACCTCCTCGCTGGATGCCGTGACCTCCTCGCTGGCGGTCGCGACCTCCATCGCGAACTGTTTGAGCCCGGCGACCGTGGCCTCTATCTCGTCGAGCATGGCGTTGAAGTCCTCGCCGATACCGCGCATCTGTGCGTTGTCGGTCTCGACGTCGGCCCGAACGGAGAGATCGCCGTCCGCGGCAGTGCCCATGACGGCACAGTACTCCTCGGCCGCTTTCTCCAGATCGTCGTTGATCTGCTCGACGCGCTCGCGTTCGGCTTCTGCCGTCTCGCGAGCCCCCTGTGCCTCGCGGATCTGTTCGCGCAAGGCATCGCGCATGCTGCCAAAGGCCCGGAACAGATCGCCGATCTCGTCGGCCCGGCTCACCTCGAACTCCTCGTCGAGGTTCCCCTGTTTTAGCGCCTCGGCTTTCGTGCTCAACTCATTGATCGAGCGAACTGTCCCCCGTCCGAAGGTGACGGCGATCGCGGCGAGTCCAACGAACATCGTCCCCATCAGCAAGAGCAGGCTCGACAGGATGTCCGACTGAAGAGCAAACGCCTGATCGCTCGGGACGTGAACGGCCACGACGAGGTCGACGTCCTCGTCGCCGACCGGGGCGAACGCCGTCACGTAGTCACGATCGAGTCCCTCCTTTTCAGTACGGTCGAGGAAGCCGGTCTCACCGGCGAAACCACGGTCGACGATCGCCGAGTCCGCACCAAGTGGCGAGTATGCGGGGAACTCGCCGAGGTTCGCTTCGAGCTGGGTCTGTTCTTGCTCTCCGGCGACGATGTTACCGTCACGGTTGACGACCTGTGTGAAGCCGTCGTCATCATCGCTGTCGAACCCCTCTGTCACCGTCCCGAGGTTCGTCGTAATCACCAGTACCTCGTTGGTGTCGTCGTTCGGGACTGGACTCACGTACGAGACGGTCGGTGCACCCTGAATCTCCTCGACGTCGGAGACGTAGACCTCGTCGTCTTCGAGCTCGCGGTCCTCCCACGCCCACGGCGCTTCGACGATGTTTAGCTGGGTGCCTTCACGGGCGTTTTCGCTGCTGTTGATGATCTCACGCTCGTCGAGGTCGACGAAGTGCATCGCCCTGATATCCTCGGGGAGCCGATCGACCTCGCTGGTCAGAAACTGGGAAACGTCCTCGCTCCCACCCGTCTGGAACTGGTTCAGCTCGGCGGTGCTCCTGACGTTTGCGGAGCGCTCGGACTGCCAGTCTTCGAGGCTTTCGGCGTGCCGGTCGGCGACGCCGGTGTACTCGGATTCGACGTCCTCGGATAGCTGAGCTGATGTCTGTGCGTACGCCACGACGCTGACGCCGCCGACAACCAGCAGGACGATCAACAGCGTTGCGACGAACTTCCGGACGAAGCTTCGACGGATGAACCCCGGGACGAGTCGCCTCCCGAGACCGGGGTTCTGTTTGTTTACTGATTTATCATCAGGTTCTCCCATAGGATCGGACATATCCGTTTGCTATTATATCTTTCGGCTTCGTTTGATCCACAGATATCGAAACCACCAGTAAATAACATTATTAATAATGATACTACTTTTTGAGTAAATTAGTCGACTACCCACTTTCGATCTGTTAGGATTTGAGAATTTTGTGTGGTAATACCTCCGCCATATTGCGTATTTTTATTTACTGAGATTCACCGAGGGCTACAGGAACTCTCGCAGAATATAACAACTCAGAACTGAAAGAATATCTGCTGGCTCAAGTTCGAATTTAGAGCGCACCTTCGATAAATAACATAAATAATAATTATATTTAATGTCGATAGTAATGAGCTGCCGGTTTACCGACGGCTGCTCGACAACGCGGGGATTCATTAGGGACCGCCGTCGACCCTACGAGCATGATTCTCCGGGGAGCCGGCGTCGTTGATGGGCGAGGCGACGTCTTCGACGGACCGGTACAGTTCGACGACGGTCGGATTGCGAGCATCGGCGACAGCTCCCCCAGCCGGGCTGACGAAGAGGTGGTGCATCTCGACGGATACACCGTGCTTCCCGGTATCGTCGACGCGCACGTCCACTTCTCGCTGTCGGGCGAGGCAAGCATCGAAGACGTCACCACGACGAGCGACGCGGAACTCCTGTTTACCGAAATTGCGAACGCACGGCGAACGCTCGAACATGGCGTCACTGGCGTCCGGTCGATGGGAGCACGGGGACTCGATGTCGCCCTCGCCCGTGCCATCGAGCGCGGCGACGTGCCGGGTCCGCGCACCGTCGCGAACTGTGCGTCGATCACCATCACCGGCGGTCACGGCCACCACCTCGGTCGGGAGGTCGACGGCCCGGAGGAGTGTCGTCGCGCCGTCCGCGAGCAGCGCAAGCACGGTGCGCAGTTCATCAAGTTCATGGCGACCGGCGGCGTCACGACGCCCGGCACCGACCCGGAGACGCTGGCGTTCACACCCGAGGAGATCCACGCGATCGTCGACGAAGCCCACCGTCGCGGCATCCACGTCGCCACCCACGCCCACGGCGCGGAGGGCATCCGCGTCGCCGCCGAGGCTGGCGTAGATACGGTCGAGCACGGCACCTTCCTCGACGATGGGGCGATCGAGGCGATGCTCGACGAGGATGTCACGCTCGTGCCGACGCTCGCTGCCCCCCATCGCATCCTGCACAACGGCGAGCGAGCGACCGCCGAGACGCTCGCACAGTCGAACGAAGTCTACGACCGCCACCGCGAGTCGTTCCGCCGGGCCGTCGAGGCCGGCGTTCGAGTTGCAGGAGGCACCGACGCCGGAACCCCGTTTAACCACCACGGCTCGAACCTCGTCGAGATCCAGTTCATGGCTCGCCACGGGATGAGCCCCGTGGAGGCGATCACGGCGATGACCGGCACCGCTGCCGAGGCGATCGGACTGGACGACGCCGGGGTAATCGCGCCCGGTTATCACGCCGATCTGGTCGTCGTCGACGGCGATCCAACGGCGGATATCGCCGCCCTCGACGATATCGAGACGGTGGTCAAGGGCGGCGAGGTCGTCGCCGGGACGCCGCTTCCCGATCTTGGCACGTAGTTCCGCGGACCGTCTCCGATACTACTGTTACCCTTGCTCACGTACCCGCAGGTATGTACGACGAGATACTGCTCGCGACTGACGGGAGCGACGACGCCGCGGCGGCGGCCGACCACGCACTCGACCACGCCGAGCGCTACGACGCTACACTGCACGTCGTCTACGTCGTCGAGACCCGGACGGCCTACGACAACGCGATCGTCGATCCCGAGACAGTCGCGGGTAACCTCCGTGCGGAGGGCCGAGAGACGCTCGAAGCGATAGCCGAGCGCGCAGACTCCGCCGCCGTCGAGACGACGACGGAGATCCTCGAAGGCGTGCCCGGTGAAACCATCGAGAACTACGCCGCGGAACACGGCATCGACCTGATCCTGCTGGGCACACAGGGCCGGTCGGCGTTCAGGCGCGCACTCCTCGGGAGTACGACCGACAGCATCGTCCGGTCGCGGGTCGCGCCGGTGCTGGTGGTTGGGGAGGAAGTACCCAGCCGAGA
>OBKM01000671.1_pt1 | contig 16398 bp, 20 predicted proteins | sample 1519691 | NCBI WGS metagenome assembly OBKM01 (sample SAMEA37050418, study PRJEB22526) | metagenome | biome: saline pan; feature: lake; material: water | place: Egypt | collected 2015 | depth 0.5 m | reverse complement strand
GGTACGTCCATCTCGTCGTCAAGCGGTCTGTGACCGTCCAAGACGAGTACGACGATGTACTGGCAGTCGACATGGGCGCACGGTGGGTCGCTACCTGCGTGTTCCTTTCTGACCGCAAAACCACCTTCTACGGCGAAGAAGTCCGTCGCATCCGCGAACACTACAAGCAACTGCGCAAGTCCATCGGGAAAGCCAAACCCCGACAGGGACAGCAGGTGGTCGAGCGGATCGGGGACGCGGAAGCACGGAAGGTGGACGACCGTCTCCACAAGATTGCTCGCCAAATCGTTGAGGATGCCGAGGAACGGAATGCGGTTATCGTCGTGGGCGACCTTGGCGGGATTCGCAAGGACAACGACAAGGGACGGTACGTCAACGACAAGACCCACAAGATGCCGTTCGCCCGCCTGCTGAACTACATCGAGTACAAGGCCCACGACGCAGGCATCGACGTACAGTTGGTCGAAGAATACGACACGTCGAAAACCTGCAACCGCTGTTCCTGTGAAGGTGTCCGTGAGACGCAAGGACACTTCGAGTGTCCCGAATGTGGGCTTGATGATAACGCAGACAAGAACGGTGCGCTGAATATCGGTAAACGAGCCTTGGGCAAGTTCTCGAAACCGCTGTCCGAGGCGGGGGCTGTACTGGCACAGCCCGAAACGCAGGTCATCGTCCAACGCGACGACGAACCTGCGAACCTCCCGCTACTCGTGGATTCAACCCCCAGTGGGGGAACCCCACGGCTTTAGCCGTGTGGAGGATGCCAGTCCGGTGTTCTTAAGTACTGGCGTGGCGAATTCTCGTCTGCGCGATCCGTGTAGGGGAGCCATCCCCGAGTCCGTGAGGGCGACTGTCACTGTGCGTCGTGGTAGCCTAGCCTGGTCTAAGGCGCAGGGTTGCTAACTCTGTGGCGTAAGCCTCCGGGGTTCAAATCCCCGCCACGACGTTTTCACACACTCCCACCCCGGGACTGTGACCGCGTACTACCATCCAAACTATGAGTTCAGAGGAAGACACGGGGGACGACGATCTTCGATACTTCGTCCGCATCGGACAAACGGATCTCGATGGGACGAAATCGATCGAACGAGCCCTCACCGAAATGGACGGTATCGGGCGACGAACAGCCCGGCTGATCGCCGATGAGGCCGGTGTCGACCGCCGCGAGCTCCTCGGTACACAAGACGAGGAGACGATCGACGAGATCGTCAGCCTCGTCGAAGACTACGAGGAACTCGTCCCCGACTGGCTCGTCAACCGCCAGCGAGACTTCTTCAGCGGCGAGTCGGTCCACATCGTCGGCAACGACCTGGAGCTGACACGTCAACAAGACATCAACCGGATGAAGAAGATCAACTCCTACAAGGGCGTGCGCCACAAGCGCGGCCAAAAGGTCCGCGGCCAGCGGACCCGGTCTACCGGCCGGTCAGAGGGCACGATCGGCGTCAACGTCGAGGAGATCAAAGAGGAGGCTGCTGAGGAGTAACGATGCCGCTTGGATCATCGACTAAACGGTACGAGACGCCGAATCACCCCTTCCAGGACAGCCGGATTGCCGAGGAAGGTGAGCTACTCGCACAGTACGGCCTGAGAAACAAAGAAGAGTTGTGGCGAGCTCAGTCCGAACTACGCCGCATCCGCCGGGAAGCACGCCAGTTGCTCGGTGAGCTCGCCACCACGGAATCCAAGTCCCTCGAACACGGTGAGTTTCTCGAGCGACTCCGACGGTACGGCATTCTTGGCCCCGAGGGTGGTCTCGACGAAGTGCTGGCTCTCGAGGTAAACGATATCCTCGAACGTCGCCTGCAGACCATCGTCTACCGGAAGGGACTCGCGAACACGCCACAGCAGGCACGGCAGTTCGTCGTCCACGGCCACGTCACGATCGGCGGCAAGCGGGTCCGTCGACCCAGCTACACCGTCGAGATCGACGAGGAAGAGACGATCGAGTTCGACGAAACGAGTCCACTCGCGGACGACCTGCACCCAGAACGAGCGGAGGAACACTAACAATGGCTGAAGAGCGCTGGGGTATTGCCCACGTACACGCATCGTTCAACAACACGATCCTGACGCTGACGGATCTCTCTGGCGCGGAGACGATTGCGAAGTCGTCCGGTGGATCGGTTGTGAAACAGAACCGCGACGAGGCATCGCCATACGCCGCCATGCAGATGGCCGAAGAAGTCGCCGAGTCCGCACAGGAGGCCGGCATCGAGGGCGTTCACGTCCACGTCCGGGCCCCCGGCGGGAACCGACAGAAGTCCCCCGGCCCCGGCGCACAGGCGACCATCCGCGCCCTGGCCCGTGCTGGCTTAGAGATCGGTCGGATCGAAGACGTGACCCCAATCCCACACGACGGCTCACGGGCACCGAAAGGAAAGAGTGGGTTCTGAGACCATGGCGTACGACATCGAGTTCATCGAGCGAGACGCGCAAACTGCCCGGTTTGTCGTCCGGGACATCACGCCGGCGTTTGCAAACGGGATTCGGCGGGCGATCATCGCCGACGTCCCGACACTCGCGATCGACACCGTTCGTGTTGTCGAGAACTCTTCGGTGATGTTCGACGAGCAACTCGCACTCCGGCTCGGACTGGTGCCACTGCGGACGCCGCTCGATGAGTTCGACGAGGGTGATACGGTGACGCTGTCGGTGTCCGCTGAGGGGCCGACAACGGTCTACTCCGGTGATCTGACGACGACCGACGAAGTCGTCGAACCGGTCGCAGAGACCGTGCCACTGATCGAACTCAAAGACGGCCAGCGACTCGACCTTGAGGCCGACGCCGTCTTGGATACAGGGCGTGAACACGCCAAACACCAGGGCGGTATCTCCGTCGGGTACCGACACCTCCAGTACGTAGAGCTTACCGGCGAACTCGGGGAGTTCGAGGACCCGGAACCCCAGATCGTTCGTGGCGTCATCGAAGAACGCAATCCCGACGCCGCTGTTGGCGACTACGAGGAAGGCGATTTGATTCCAACGGCGGCGTTTGACCACGACCTGACGACCCACTATCCGGGCCGGACGGTTGCGGTCCACGACGTCGACGATGCCTTCGTCTTCCACGTTGAATCGGACGGCTCGTTGTCGGTAACTGACCTCGTCGACCGGGCGGCCGCGACACTCAGTGACCGCGCCGCCGAACTCGAAGACCTCGTCAAACTGTAACAATGACTGCATGGATGCCCCACTGCCGTGTCCGACCCTCCAACCCAGCGACGGGTTCCGAAAGCGGTTTTAGATGGGGCATCCAACGATCCGGTGCGCGCAGGGATAGCCAAGTCAGGTCAACGGCGCAGCGTTCAGGGCGCTGTCCCGTAGGGGTCCGCAGGTTCAAATCCTGCTCCCTGCACTTCACCGGCTTTTGGAGCGACAACCGCCAGAACGAAGACTTCCAGTGATCGGTATGAGCAAGACAAATCCACGACTCACACGGTTGATTGATACGCTCAAGTCGACTGCGCGTGAGCAAAACGCTGCCGTCTGGCAGACAATCGCGGCACAACTCGAGAAGCCGCGGCGGTCCCACGCTGAGGTCAACCTCGGCCGGATCGAACGCTACGCGCGTGAAGACGAGACCGTCGTCGTCCCGGGGAAAGTCCTCGGCAGCGGCACGTTACGGAAATCCGTCACGGTCGCCGCCGTCGACTTCTCCGGCACCGCCGAGACGAAGATCGAACAAGTCGGCGAGACGATGAGCGTCGAACAGGCTCTCGAAACGAACCCCAACGGCACGAACATCCGGGTGATCCAATGAGCGTCGCAACCTTCGAGGCTGACACTGTTGTCGACGCACGCGACTGCATCCTTGGCCGTGTCGCAAGTCAGGTTGCCGAACGGACCCTCGACGGCGAGTCCATCGCCGTCGTCAACGCCGAAGACGCCGTCGTCACCGGCCGACGAGAGGCGGTCCTCGAGAAGTACCAGACACGCAGCGAACTCGGCTCCGACAAAGGCCCTTATTACCCGAAACGCCCCGACCGGATCCTGAAACGGACGATCCGCGGCATGCTGCCTCACAAGACCGACCGCGGCCGGGCGGCATTCGAAAACGTCCGCGTCTACGTTGGTAACCCGTACGACGACGATGCGGCCACGGTGTTGCCGGATACGTCGCTAGACCGGCTCTCGAACATTCGGTTCGTCGAACTGGGCGAAATCAGCGAACACCTCGGTGCTAACAAAACATGGTAACGAACACAAGCGGCAAAAAGAAGACAGCAATCGCCCGCGCGACTGTCCAAGATGGGAGCGGTCGTGTGCGCGTCAACGCACAACCGATCGAACTCGTCGACCCCGAGCTGGCACGGCTGAAAATGCTCGAGCCGTTCCGCATTCTCGATGGTGCCCGTGAGGACCTCGACATCGACGTGACCGTCGAGGGCGGTGGTGTGATGGGGCAGGCCGACGCCGTCCGAACGGCGATTGCCCGTGGCATCGTCGATCATACGGGCGATCTCGAGATTCGTGATGCGTTCATGGAGTTTGACCGCTCGCTGCTCGTCAACGACGTTCGCCAATCAGAGCCCAAGAAATGGGGCGGGCCCGGTGCCCGTGCACGATACCAGAAGTCATACCGCTAACCATGATGGTACCTGTGCGGTGTTTCACCTGCGGCAGCGTTGTCGGGGAACATTGGGACGAGTACAGCGAACGAGTCGCCGACGGTGAGGATCCCGAGGCGGTGCTTGATGACCTTGGTGTCGACCGGCACTGCTGTCGGCGGATGTTGATCTCGCATACCGACCTCGTCGACGTCGTCTCCCCGTATCAATAATGACAGACGAACGCCACACACGGTACGAGCGGGCCCGGATTCTCGGCGCCCGGGCGCTGCAGGTTTCCTACGGCGCCCCGGTGTTGATCGATACTGACCAAACTGAACCGATTCTGGTCGCCGCCGAGGAGTACGATGCCGGTATTCTGCCATTCACTGTCAACCGAGGTGGCAGGTAATGGTGCTCGTGAGTGACATCCGGCTGCGTCGTGTGCTCGATTCCCGCGGGACACCGACGGTCGAGGCCGATGTCCTCACGGAACGTGGCTTTGGACGCGCGATCGCACCGACCGGCGTGTCAGTCGGGTCACACGAAGCAACCGAGAATCCGCCACGGGAGGCGATTGCTGCTGCCCGTGAGCGGGCCCTCCCACGGCTCATCGACCAGGTCCACGTCGGTGATCAGCGGGCCGTCGACCGTGCCCTCCGGGCCGCCGACGGCACCGAGTCCTTCGCCCGAATCGGCGCGAACAGCGCAGTAGCGATCTCGATGGCCGCTGCAGCTGCGGCCGCTGACACCATCGGAGTCCCCTTGTACCAGCACATAGGCGGTACCTTCCGTGGTGACGCCTGGCCGACGCCCCTCGGGAACGTCCTCGGCGGCGGGGCCCACGCGCCGGCCGGCACGGACATTCAGGAGATTCTCGTCGCACCGGTCGGTGCCCCGAGTGTCGAGGACGCAGTCTTTGCAAACGCCGCCGTTCACGCCCGCGTCGGTGAGCTGCTCCAAGAACGCGGATACAGCCCCGGACTCGGCGACGAAGGGGCCTGGGCGCCGGCCATTGACGACCGGGATGCGTTGGCGATCGTGCAGGCGGCAGCAACAGACACCGCCGACGACGTCGGTTTCGAAATTCGGCTGGGGATCGACATCGCCGGCAGCGAACTGTACGCCGATGGCGCTTACCACTACAGCGATGCCAGCCGGACGCCCACAGAACAACACGAGTACGTGGTGTCGTTGATCGACGAGTACGACCTGCTGTACGTCGAGGACCCGTTCGAAGAGTCGGCCTTCGAGGCGTTTGCCTCGTTGACAGCCGCGTCAGGAGACACGTTGATCTGTGGGGACGACCTCTTTGTCACCGACGGACACCGCCTGACGAACGGCCTTGAGACGGGGGCAGCGAACAGCATCCTGATCAAGCCAAACCAGGTCGGGACCCTCACCGCGAGTGTCGATACGATCGAAACCGCCCACCGCAACGGGTATACGACGGTCGTCTCACACCGGTCTGGCGACAGCGAGGACACGGCTATCGCACACCTTGCCGTCGGCACCGGCGCGTCGTTCATCAAAACCGGTGCCGTTGGCGGCGAGCGAACCGCGAAGCTCAACGAACTCATTCGAATCGCCGATGATGCAATATGAGTGAATCAAACGGAGACACAGCTGAGGTATCGACGGAGGAGCCGTCGGACGAAGAGCTAGCCGGTGACGAGGAGTCCACGGCACAGCCCGAATCGGAGCCCGCCTCCGAGAACGAACCAACACTCGACGACGACGTACTCGGTGACGAGGAAGCCGACTTGTTGATTCCGGTTGAGGAGTATCTCGGCGCTGGGGTCCACATCGGCACCCAGCAGAAGACCACGGACATGGAACGGTTCATCCACCGTGTCCGGACGGACGGCCTGTACGTGCTTGATGTCTCGATGACGGACCAGCGAATCCGAACGGCTGCCGACCTTCTCGCCGATTACGACCCCGACCAGATTCTCGTCGCCTCCTCGCGCCAGTACGGCCGCCACCCTGCCGAACAGTTCGCCGAGTCCGTGGGTGCCCGTGCCCGAACGGGCCGGTTCATTCCGGGGACGTTGACGAACCCACGGTACGACGACTACACCGAACCGGACATCGTCGTCGTTACCGACCCGATTGGCGACGAACAGGCTGTTAAGGAGGCTATCACCGTCGGCATCCCGGTCATCGCGATGTGTGACTCGAACAACACGACGAACAACGTCGACCTCGTCGTTCCGACGAACAACAAGGGCCGGAAGGCCCTTGCCGTCGTGTACTGGCTACTCGCAAACGAGACGCTGGACCGGCGCGGCCTCGATCCGAACCGGTCACTCGACGAGTTCGAAGGCGGTATCTAACACACCACGGCCTCGACCGCCGAGGTGGAGACACCACCATGGCAACCTCGACTGCACCCGGAAAGATATACCTCTTCGGTGAACACGCCGTCGTCTACGGAGAACCAGCAATCCCTTGTGCCATCGAGCGACGGGCCTGTGTCAGTGTCACCCAGCGCAACAGCTCCGGGCTCCGGGTCCAGGCCGACGACCTGAGCTTGGACGGCTTTACCGTCGAGTACACCGGCGACACCGCAGACACGCCTGATATCGACGCTCCGGAACCGCTGATCGAGGCTGCAATGGGATACGTAGACGAGGCTGTCAAGCAGGCACGCGACGCGGCAGCTGCACCCGATGCAGGCTTCGACGTATCGATCGAGAGCGAGCTCCCACTCGGAGCGGGGCTTGGCTCTTCTGCGGCGGTCGTCGTGGCTGCGATCGATGCCGCAACACGAGAACTCGGAACGGTTCTTTCACCGGAGGCGCTTGCCGACCGCGCATACCGCGTCGAGCACGCCGTCCAAGACGGCGACGCCTCGCGGGCGGACACCTACTGTTCGGCCGTCGGTGGCGCGGTGCGGGTCGAAGGCGACGCCACGACGCGGATCGGCACACCTGAGCTCCCAATCGTGGTCGGGTACGACGGCGGTGCCGGAGATACCGGCGAACTCGTAGCCGGCGTTCGACGACTGCGAGACCGCCACGAGTTTGCGGCCGAGACGATCGCGACCATCGGCGCGGTCACCCGCCGCGGCGAGGCGGCCCTTCGTGAGCCTGATCTCGAGACTGTTGGCACACTGATGAACTTCAACCACGGCCTGTTGGCGGCACTGGGCGTCTCGTCACGGTCGCTGTCGTCGATGGTCTGGGCGGCTCGTGACGCCGGTGCCCTCGGCGCGAAGCTGACCGGCGCCGGCGGCAACGGGTGTATCGTTGCCCTCGACGACACCGACCAGACTAAGACCGCACTCGAGTACACCCCGACCGTGGAAACCACGTTCCAGGCCGGGCTCGCAACGACCGGCGTCGAGCGTGAATCATGACTACTCCAACCGTTCTCAAGCTCGGTGGGAGCCTCATCACGGACAAATCCTCACCAGAGACCGTCGACGGCGAGACACTGGGCGCGGCCGTGGAGGCGATTGCCGACGCCACACCCGATTCGCTGGTTGTCGTCCACGGCGGCGGCAGCTTTGGCCACCACCACGCACACCACCACGGTGTCACCACCACGGCCGGAACGCAGGATCCAACTGCAATAACCGACATCCACGGTGCGATGCGGCGGCTCAACACCGAGGTCGTCGGCAGCCTCCACGACCACGACCAGCCCGCTGTCCCCATCGCCCCGTTGTCGATGGCGACACGTGATTCCGCTGGCGGTCTCGGGGTGGATGCAGGTCCCGTCCGGACGGCCCTACGCGAGGGGTTTCTCCCGGTGTGCCACGGCGACGTCATCACACACGCAGGCGCCGGTGCGACGATCCTGAGTGGCGACGAACTCGCTGTTGCGTTGGCAGCCGACCTCGGCGCCGACCGGATCGGGATGTGCTCTGGGGTACCGGGCGTTTTCGGTACTGATGGGACGGTGATCGACCGCATCGAGGACTACGCGTCGGTTGCCGATGCCCTTGGTGAGAGTGCTGCGCCAGACGTAAGCGGTGGGATGGCAGGTAAGGTCATGCGACTACTCGATGCGGATCAACCAGCCGCAATCTTCGGGATTGAGGACCTCACAGCCTTTCTCGCGGGGCAACTGCCCGGCACGTCGATCCGATCGTAGCGTGTACCAACGGTCTTTTTACGTGTCCGGCGCGTACTGATCGCTAACCGAGTATACGGTCGTCCGTGGTTGACGACCGCCGTGTCGCCAACGGACAGTCGACCGCCTATCTGGCGGTCGTCTCGATGGCGACCGGATGTCACGAAGTGTGTGGTCTTTCGGGTCCATCCACGACGACCGCCTCGGAGGTAATCATGGAAATCGAAATCGCAACTATCGGCGGTTATGAAGAAGTTGGCCGACAGATGACTGCGGTACGGGCCGGTGATGACGTTGTTATCTTCGATATGGGACTGAACCTCTCGCAGGTTCTGATCCACGACAACGTCGAAACCGAACGGATGCACAGTCTCGACCTCATCGACATGAACGCGATTCCCGACGATCGGATCATGTCGGACATCGAGGGCGACGTCCAGGCGATCGTGCCGACACACGGACACCTCGATCACATCGGCGCGATCTCGAAGCTCGCACACCGGTACGATGCGCCGGTGGTCGCGACACCGTACACGATCGAGCTGGTCAAACAACAGGTCGAAGGAGAACAAAAGTTCGGGGTCGACAACGATCTCGTGAAGATGGACGCCGGGGACTCGACGTCGATCGGCGACGCCAACCTCGAACTCGAGTTCGTCAACGTCACACACTCGATCATCGACGCGATCAATCCAGTGCTTCACACCCCGGAGGGTGCGATCGTCTACGGCCTCGACAAACGGATGGACCATACGCCGGTAATCGGGGACCCAATCGACATGGAACGGTTCCGAGAAATCGGCCGTGAGGGGGTGTTGGCCTACATCGAAGACTGTACCAACGCCGGCGAGAAAGGCCGAACCCCGAGTGAGTCCGTCGCTCGAAGCCACCTCAAAGACGTCGTCTACAGTCTCGAGGATTACGACGGTGGTATCCTTGCGACGACGTTCTCGAGTCACATTGCCCGTGTGAGCAGCCTCGTCGAGTTTGCCCGTGACATCGGGCGCCAGCCGGTGTTGCTCGGTCGGTCAATGGAAAAGTACTCCGGGACTGCCGAGCGACTCGGCTTCGTCGACCTGCCCGGAGACATCGGCATGTTCGGACATCGAAACGCCATCGAACGGGCGTTTAAACGCATCATGAACGAGGGCAAGGAGAAGTTCTTCCCCATCGTCACCGGCCACCAGGGTGAACCGCGAGCGATGCTGACCCGGATCGCCCGCGGCGAGACGCCGTATGAACTCTCTGCCGGCGACAAGGTCATTTTCTCCGCGCGGGTGATCCCCGAGCCGACAAACGAAGGACAGCGCTATCAAGTCGAAAAGCTCCTCGGGATGCAAGGCGCCCGCGTCTACGACGACGTCCACGTCTCCGGGCACCTCAACCAGGAGGGCCACTACCAGATGCTTCAGGCACTCAACCCACAGCACCTCATTCCGGCCCACCAAGATCTCGGGGGGATCTCGCCGTACGTCGACCTCGCAGAGGACAACGGGTACCGCGCCGGTCGTGACCTACACATCTCGCGCAACGGCAACATTATCCAACTCGTATGAGCGATCCCTCGTCGCGGGCAGCGACAGCGGCCGACGCAATCACGACCCGGCGACAGATCGTCAACGACGCCTTGCCGGAGTACCTCGCGATCGAGGACCCTGAAGAGCTCTACGAGGCCTCCCGGTACCTGCTCGATGCCGGGGGCAAACGGCTCCGGCCGACAATCTCTTTGTTAGTCGCCGAGAGCCTTGTCGGCGATTCCCTCACCGACTACCAGTCCGTTCCGGCGCTCGTCGATGGCCCGCAGAGCCAGTCGACAGACACCGTCCGGGCAGCTGCCACCGGTGCGGTCTCTGACAACAGCGGTGTCGACGTCATGGCGGCGGCCGTCAGCATCGAGGTCATCCAGTCGTTTACCCTGATTCACGACGACATCATGGACGACGACGACATGCGTCGTGGCGTTCCGGCTGTCCACTCTGCGTACGACCTCGAAACCGCGATTCTCGCCGGTGATACCCTCTACTCGAAGGCCTTCGAGTTCATGCTCCAGACAAACGCACCGCCGGAGCGACGAACCCGCGCAATGGACGTTCTCGCAAAGACCTGTACGGAGATCTGTGAAGGCCAGAGCCGCGATGTTACCTTCGAGGAGCGTGGCGACGTTACCCCGGAGGAGTACCTTTCGATGGTTCGTGCTAAGACGGCCGTTCTCTACGGCGCCGCGGCCGCGATTCCGGCGATCCTACTCGGTGCCGAGGACCGGACCGTCGACTCGTTGTATACCTTCGGTGTCGAAGTTGGGCAGGCCTTCCAGATCAAAGACGACCTCCTCGACTTGACCGCCTCGAGTGACCAACTCGGGAAACAACGTGGGTCGGATCTCATCGAGAACAAACAAACTATCATCACGGTCCACGCCCGCGAACACGGGCTCGATACCGAGGAGCTTCTGTCTGGCTCAGCCGACTCAGTCACGGAAGCCGAGATCGAGGCTGCGGTCGCGGAACTTGAGGCCGTCGGGAGTATCCAGTACGCCGAGGATACAGCGACGGAGCTTGTTACCTCCGGCAACGAGCACCTGTCCGTGCTGCCGGCCGGCCAGGCACGTGAGACGCTGCGTGCAATCGCGTGGTATCTCGTCGAGCGGGACTACTAACGGCTGGAAGGTTTTTCACTGAGGCAGCCCTACTACAGTTCGTGTCAGAGGTCCCTGCGTATCGCCGGTTCTTTCCATACGACCAGCCCTTCACGGGGCAAGCTGAGGCGATGGAACGAATCTACAACGCGCTCACCCGCGGACAAGACGTCCTCTTTGAGGGGGCCTGTGGGACCGGCAAGACACTGGCAGCACTGGCGCCCGCACTCGAACACGCCCGCCAGACCGACCGGACGGTGATTATTACTACGAACGTCCACCAACAGACCCGTCAGTTCCGGCGCGAGGCGGCGGCCATCACCGAGCAGACACCGATCAGGGCTGCCGTCTTCCGTGGCAAAGGATCGATGTGTCACATCGGGGTCGACTACGAGGAGTGCCAACTGCTCCGTGATGCGACCCACGACCTCGTCGAGGCAGAACAGACACGCGAGGAGCTCAAGGCCCGTGAACAAACGTTACTCGAGCAAAGCCAGGCCGGCGAGGAAGACGCAGCGGCGATGCGTTCGGAAGTACTCGAGGAGCTCACCGCGGTCGAAGACGAAATCGAGACGCTTCGCGATGAGTCGATCTGTGATCGGTACTACCGGAACCTGACCGAAGACACAGAGCCGTTTTACCGCTGGTTGTTCGACGATGTGCGCTCACCAGGCGACGTCTACGACCGTGCCGACACAGCGGGCTACTGTGGATACGAGCTACTGAAAGACGGCCTCGACGACCTTGATCTGGTCGTGTGTAACTACCACCACCTCCTCGATCCGTTCATCCGACAGCAGTTTTTCAAGTGGCTTGACGTCGATCCCGCCGAGACCATCCTCGTCTTCGACGAAGCACACAACATTCCCAAGGCGGCCCGCGAGCATGCGACACGGACACTCACCGAACAGACCCTCGATCGGGCGATCACGGAGGCAACCGAAGCCGCTGGTCAGCAGGCACAAGCCGCCTTGAACGTGTTCCGACCGTTCCGCCAGGCACTGAAGGCGGCCTACGAGGCCGAACTCGCCGTGCCAGGCTCGATCGACGACGACTGGACGGATCTCGACATCACCAACGAAGCGGAGCAAGATGGGCTCACCCGACGGTTTTACGACTCTTACTCCGGGCCTGACATCGAGACGGACTTGACGCAAGCCCGGTCCTTCGCTCAGGCCCTCACCGAGCGCTACGAGGCCGAATACCGCGATGGCACGGCCGAAACACGGCGAGAGGCCGCGGCACAAACTGTCGTCGAGTTCCTCGAGGCGTGGCTGGCGAACGCCTCGGATCCAAGTTACCACCCTCTGGTGTCGGTCCGTCGTGACAACGCCACCGGCGAGGTGTACGGGCGTGCGGAACTGTATACGTTGATCCCGCGTGCCGTCACCGCCGGTATCTTCGAGAGCGCGGCCGCCTCGGTCCTGATGAGCGCGACCTTGCGGCCCTTTGCTGTCACTGAAGACGTACTGGGACTCTCGGAGACGGCAACGATGAGCTTTGGCCTGTCGTTTCCCCCGGCCAACCGCCAGACCCTGGCCGTCGCTACCCCACCGTTGTTCGCAAGCGACCGCGATGACCCATCAGTCCAGGCGACTTTAACCGAGACACTCGCAGACACGATCCGCGTAACGCCCGGGAACACGCTGTTGTTCTTCCCGAGCTACGGCGAGGCCTCGCGGTACCACGACCACCTCACCGACGCCAGTGACACACGGCTCTTCTTAGACCGCCCGGGTGAGGCAGCGACGGGGCTACGCGAGCAGTTCACCGACGCCGACGACGCCGCACTGTTGACGTCCTTGTGGGGGACGCTCACTGAGGGCGTCAGCTTCGACGGCGACGACGCCCGAACGGTGGGTGTCGTTGGTGTACCGTACCCACACCTCGACGATCGACGGCGTGCGGTTCAGGCTGCCTACGAAGAAGCCTTTGCCGACCGGCCTGTCGCGGATCCTGGCTGGCAGTACGCAATCGAAGTTCCGACGGTCCGGAAAACGCGGCAAGCTATCGGCCGCGTCCTTCGGTCTCCCGATGATATCGGCGTTCGACTGTTGTTCGACAGTCGGTATACCGCTGCCGGGCGTGAGGACCTCGGCAAATACAGCGTCCACGACTCGTTTCCGACAGATCTCCGTGAAGAGCTGGTTGACGTCGATCCGGCGAAGGTCAAGTACTCACTTTTGAACTTCTACCGTGACCACGACCTTTACTCCGGCCGACCGCCACGGCCGTAACAGTCACTGGCACTACGCCCACGGTTTCTGTTCGAATCCACACTACGCGGGACTGGACCGACGACGTGCACGTTCACGCTCGAATAACGGCCATCACACTGCCAACAACTGTTACCGGGTCAGTCTGATGCGATCGACGACGTCTCGCCCGGCGTCGGTCGTCAGTTGGAACTCTGTAATCGTCCACTTGATCGGGTCGACAGCCCGGTCACTGAGCCGCCGGGCCACCGGCTCTGGACCGTCACGTGCGAGGGTCACGTGCATGGTGTAGTCTTCGCCCTCGAGGCGGTGTACGGCGCCGTACTCGGCGACCAGTCGGGCGTGCACTGCGTCCAGTTGTGGACTGTCGACGGCGAGGTAGACGACCGGCCCCGTGCCTGTGGGTGGATCCACGAAGTAATCGATCCCTGTAACCGTCGCCTGGATCGGGCCGACGTCGGCAAGTCGCCGCCGGAGCCGTTTCGCGTGGCGGTGCACCGACTCCAGGTCTCCCAGCCGTTTGATCAGCATCGACCGGTGTTCGCGGACCGACTCGAAGGCGAGTAACTCGCCGCGAAGCTGGGCCGCGAGTGCGTCGACGGCACCCGGAACACCGGCATTGAGGCTATACACAGCCGCCGATTGTGCGAGCCCGCGGATGAGGGTGTCGGTACTGTGGTAGTCACCGTGGCCTTAATTTCGGGCCATCACTACCGGTGTCACAAGGGATGGGTCACTACGTCTACGTGCTCCAGTGTGCCGATGGGACCTACTACACCGGATACACGACCGACCCCGATCGACGGGTCGCAGAACACAACGCGGAGACGGCGGCGAAATACACCCGGGGGCGGACGCCGGTCGAACTCGTCCACTGCGAACACTTCGAGACACGCGGCCGTGCCCTCAGCCGCGAACACGAAATCAAGTCTCTCGCCCGCGGTGAGAAGGCAGCTCTCGTTGCGAACTCAGGCCACTCCAGCCCGGGAGAGTAGATCCGCCGCTGCCGTCGCAGCCTCGTCTTTGACCGTCTCGAGGGGGAGTGTCTGTAGCTCACGATCCCGCATCAGGACCTCGCCGTCGACGATCGTATGCCGGACGTCACCGCCGTGAGCCGTGTACACGAGCTCGGTAATCGGACTGTGGCCAGGACTGAACTTCGGCTCGCTTGTGTCGACGACCGCGATGTCGGCGTTTGCACCGGGCTCCAGACGGCCGCTGTCGATATCGAGTGCCTCGGCGCCGTACTCCGTCGCCATCCGGAGGACCTGCTCGGCCGGAAGCGCGGCAGCATCGCCGGTTTCGATCTTCGCGACCATCGCGGCGTCACACATCTCGTCGAACATGTCTAAGTCGTTGTTCGATGCCGGACCATCCGTACCGATCGCAACCGATACGCCGGCCTCCAGCATGTCTGCGATCGGTGCGATACCGCTTGCGATTTTCATGTTCGCTGCCGGACAGTGGACCGCTGCAGCCCCACTTGCAGCGAGGGTTTCGATCTCGGCCTCGTTGATGTGGACACAGTGGGCGACGAGGTCTCGTTTGCCGAGCATTTCCATCTCGTCGGCGTACAAAAGCGGCCGGTCGCCCCGGTCGGCGAGAACACGCTCGACTTCACCCGCCGTCTCGTTCGTGTGGTAGTGAAGCCGCAAGCCGGCGGCCCGTGCCTCCGGGATGTACTCGGCGAGGAGGTCGTGGGCGACCGTTGCCGGGTTGTGCGGCTGGACGGTCGTCGTGATCCGACCGTCTGCTGCCCCGTCGAACTCTTTTGCAACGTCGATGCTCCGTTGCATCTCAGCGGCCGCGGTGTCGGGGTCCGCTGCGTCGGAAATCGCCGTGTGGCCGAGCACGGCACGCATTCCAGCCCGGTCGACGACGGCTGCAATCTCCGGGATCTCGAAGTACATATCCGAGAAGGTGGTCGTCCCCGACCTGATCATCTCGGCGACGCCGAGGGCAGCGCCAGCCTCGACGTGGTGGGACTTGAGTTCGGCTTCGATCGGCCAGACCGCCTCGCGAAGCCACTCCTCGAGTGGGCGGTCTTCCACGACGCCACGCATCAGCGTCATCGCGACGTGGGTGTGGGCGTTGACCAGTCCGGGCATCACAACCCCGCCGTCGGCGTCGATTACCTCGGTGCCGCCGCCAGGATCGCCGATTGCCTCGATCGTTCCGGTCGACTGATCGATCAGTACGTCGGCCGTATCGAGTGAGTGATCGGGTCGCAGGACCCGGCCGTTCGTGATCCGTAGTGTACTCACAGTCGCAGGCTGGCGTGGCCGGGGCATAAGTTTGCTGGGCCGGCTTGCAGACTCCGGTGGGGGGAGTCGACGGCGGCCTACTCGGCGTACAGTGAGTACAGAATGATACCGAGGCCGACGATCTCGAAGGTCCGATTGATCAACTGCATGACGGGCAGCGTGGTCACTTCTTGTCTCACCGGGGCGACTGTGGCCCCGATCAACGCGGCGGTAAACGGCAGGATGGTCAGAAACGCGAAGCCAACGGCCAGGTAGAGCATCCGGCTGCTGTCGTGGCGCCGGTACCCACGGTAGGCCTGCACGACGACGAGGAGCCCGAGGAGGCCGGCAAGGAGGGTTGCCCCGAACAGTGTGAGGTACAGTCCGACTTCCGAGGCGGTCATGACTGTCTGCTCCTCCGTTGGTGGGACCACCGGTTCACAGCGGTAACAGCGCGGAAGCCCACGAGTTTACTCGTGGGAGGAAGCGCGTACGCTTGATTTGACTCCCGTTGAAAACTCAAGCGACGTCCCACAGGCCCAGAAGCGGTCGGTGGGACGGGCTGTCCGTCAGCCAGCCCCGGCGTCAGGGGACGTTGATTGAGTCCCGCCGACTTCCGTGTTGAAAGCCCCGGATTAGAAAGTCCGGCGCGTGGGGCGTTCGTGTGGGAG
>OBKM01000670.1_pt1 | contig 16407 bp, 19 predicted proteins | sample 1519691 | NCBI WGS metagenome assembly OBKM01 (sample SAMEA37050418, study PRJEB22526) | metagenome | biome: saline pan; feature: lake; material: water | place: Egypt | collected 2015 | depth 0.5 m | reverse complement strand
GGTCCGGGCGCGGGAATCGAACCCGCCTCACGGCCGCCACAGGGCCGTAGGATACCACTACCCCAGCCCGGACACACACGTAGATTTACGCTTGGATCTGTTGATATACATTATGGTCTACAGGGAAACAGGCAGAGTCCCTCGGGGCGTGCTCTCGAGGCAATTGACACTGTGGTCTCGCTGCCGATGGGGGTGTTTTTGAGTCTAGAATCCGTACCGCAGGTGTGGCGATCACCGACAAAATATACCTGAAAAACCACCGTCAGATCAGCGCCCAACTCGAGGTGAACCTGCCAAAGGGCGCGTTTAAAGGCTCGACGATGGATCTGCTGTACACCGGCGATGGGCTCGAGAAACTCGACGAGGCCACCAGGGAACGGGTGCTTGCCTTTGCCGAGGATTTTCTCGACTGTGGGTGTGAGACAAATCCCTACTGTGGCTGTCCGGAGCGGAAGTTCATGACCTATCTACTCGAGTTACGCGCCGGCGGGCTCGGGCCCGAAGAAATCGTCGACGTGATGAGCGACGAGTATATGATCTACGCCTATCCTGGGGATATTCTTTCCTTCCTCGACAACGCGGTTCGAACCCTCGAAGCAGTCGAGGCTCTTGCGGCGGTCGACGAGGCCGCGGAGATGCAACGACGGTCGCGCAAGCGCGCCGAAGAACTACTGTGAGGGCCGCCGCCGCGGCTCTCAGCTCCGGTCGACGCGGTACGACGACGGCGACTGTTCCTTTTTCCCGTCGATGTCTTCGAGCGGAACCACTTCCTGTGAGTCTGTCTCATCGAGGCGGTCCTGAAGCTGTGTCACGTACTGTTTGTACTCATCGAGCTGTTCGCGAAGGTGGTCGGTCTCAAGCTCGAGGCGTTCGTGTTCGCGGACGAAGCTCGTAGAGACCTCGACCGTCGGCGGGAACTCGTCGTCAGTGGCCTCGGTAACCTGGTGTTCTGGAACGATTTCGACTTGTCCGTCGTGGGCGACCAGGGCGTCGACGTAGTCGCGGAACATCGCAGACAAGGAGAGGTCACGCCGATCGGCAATCTCGACGAGTGTCTCGAAGGCGTCTTCGTTGACCCGAAAGGAGACCGTCTTGTTCTTGTTACCCATGCGGATGCTACGACCGTGTAAATGCAGCAAGTGCTAAAGGGTTGTGGCAGGTCACTCGTTGTCGAGGTGGTTCAGGACGGCGTCTGGAGCGGCGGCAACCGACTCCGGGTCGGTCCCTGCCGCGGCGGCAGCCTCCGGGTCCTTGAGAAGGTGGCCGGTAGTCAGGCAGACGACCGACTCGTCGTCAGCCACAACGCCTTGCGCCCGGAGCCGCCGGAGGCCGGCCAGCGTGGTCGCACTCGCCGGCTCGACGCCGATTCCGGCACCGGCGAGGTCACGCTGTGCCCGTGTGATCTCTGCGTCCGAGACTGCGACTGCGGTGCCGCCGGTCTCGTAGATCCCCGGCAGTGCCTTCGGGGCATTAACCGGCTTTCCGATGCGGATCGCCGTGGCGATGGTCTCGACATCCGGCCAGCCCTCGATTGTCGCCCGGTCCGCCTCGATGGCCTCGACGAGTGGTGCTGCGCCGTTTGCCTGCACCCCGGTTAGTGCCGGAACGTCCCCCGGCGCAAGGGCGCCAGCCTGGACGAGTTCGCGAAACCCCTTATACAGAGCGGCGGTGTTACCAGCATTGCCGACGGGAAGGACGATACGGTCGGGATACGTCCCTGTCCGGGCGCGGTGTTCCTCAAGAATCTCGAAGCCGATCGTCTTCTGCCCCTCGAGCCGAAACGGATTCACCGAGTTCAGCAAGTAAACGTCGCCGTTTTTTGCGAGAGTCTGTACGACCGCAAGACAGTCATCGAAGTTGCCATCGAGCTCGAGGATTCGGGCGCCGTGCAGACTCGCCTGTGCGAGCTTGCCCGCTGCGACGTTGCCGGCAGGCAGTAACACGACCGTCTCGATACCGGCGCGGGCCCCGTAGGCGGCGAGTGCGGCGCTCGTATTTCCCGTCGAAGCGACGCCCAGCCGGTCGACGCCGAGGTGCTTAGCCACCCGGACACCGACGGTCATCCCGCGGTCTTTGAACGAGCCGGTGCCGTTGAGCCCTTCGTGTTTGACCGACAACCGGGCCACGTCTACGTCCGCTGCGAGCTCTGGAACCTCGTACAGCGGTGTGTCCCCCTCCGCAAGTGAGATCCCCTCCGCAACCGGGAGCAGCGGCTCGTACCGCCACACCCCCTCACCGGAGAAGGCCTCGAACCCCGGACGGTCCGCGTACCGCACCTCCAGTAGCTCATCACAGTGTGGGCAAGTATACCGGACCGTATCGAAGGGCCGAAGCGATGCCCCACATCCGATGCAGGCAAGCCAGACACCGTCCGTAGCCGCCGGTGGCGGTGAGGGTGGCGACGCAGTCAACGCGAGTTCGCTTGACATACTACGGGCATCACAGTCGAGTGGCAAAACTCCACGGGTTGGCCGGACGGTCCCTCGCCTAGTTGTACCGGCCGCGGCCTTCGATAGCTTCGAGGCGGTCGAAGACAGCGTCGACCGGGTGCGATCCGGGCGCCACGTCCGTGTAGCCGGCGTGCAACGCCTCGACGTGGACCTCGCGGTCGGCCGTTTTGACACCGGCGAGGGACTGGGTGAAAATGTGAAGATCCATCGCGAAGTCCTCCGGCTGGTCACTGTGGTACCCGAGTCCGAAGTCGACGAGGTAGACACGGTCGTCGTCCACGCGAACGTTACGCACCGTCGGATCACCGTGGACGATCCCGGTGTCGTGCAGTCGGGCTAGGTGGCCGCCGACGCCCTCAACGGCCGTGGTCGTCAGACGGTCCCGAAGCTCCGCCTCGCCGACGTACTGGAGGGCTAGCCGCGCTGCAGTCGGATCCACCCCGCGAACGACCGGTGTCGGGACTCCTGCCTGGCGGGCGAGGCTCGTCAGTCGGGCTTCAGCGCTCGTTCTGGCCTGCCTGAGGCTGCGGTCAAGCCTCGGGTGACGGTACGGCTTCGCCAGGCGATGCTTGTGGACGGTTCCGTCGTCGACGGCGACAGTCGCCTCCGCCCCTTGGACCGCCGTCTCAGTTATGTCGGGGGCGGTCCGGCCAACAGGCTCCTCCTCGCGCCAGGTAACCGGCACTTCGTCCGGACGGTAGCCCGAGTCGACTGTCGCCTCCGGGACCGACAGCGTCGCCCCGGCGGCGTACATCTTAGCGCCGAGAATCGCGATCATTCCAGCGTTGTCACGAAGTAGACGCGGCTCGGGCTTGAACAAGACCGCTCCACGCTCGTCGGTCATCGTAGTAAGCATCTCGGTGAGGCGGTCGTTCTGGCCAACCCCGCCACCGAGGACGAGTTCGTCGGCACCGGTCACCGAAAGGGCCCGTTCGGTGACCTCTGTCAGAACGGCGAAGATCGTCTCTTGAAGACTGTACGCGACGTCCTCGACGGCAGCCCCGTCGTCGACGGCCTCCTGTGCGGCTGTCGTGATGCCCGAAAAGGAGAAATCCATGCCTTTGACCACGTACGGCAACTCGAGGTACGCTCCGTCTTCGGCGGCCGCCTCGACTTTTGGACCGCCAGGGTGCGACCAACCGACGTGGCGGGCGAACTTGTCGAGTGCATTTCCGACACCGGTGTCCATCGTCTCGCCGAGGACCCGGTAGCGCCCGTTCTGGTAGCCGAGTACGTGGGCGTTTGCGCCACTTGCGTTGAGACACACGGGCGCGTCAAACCCGGAGTAGTGACGGCCGACCTCGAGGTGAGCGATCATGTGATTGACGCCAACCAGTGGGAGTGACCGCCGGGCGGCGAAGGCACGGGCTGCTGTCGCGACGATACGCAGACACGGCCCCAGGCCAGGGCCCTGTGAGAAGGCGACAACGTCGACAGAGCCGGTATCTTCGAGGACCGCCTCAAGTACCCCCGGCAGCGCCGTCGCCATGTGATCGGCAGCCGCTCTGGGGTCGATACCGCCGTGGTCTGGGACGTAGGGATCGGATTCGAGAATCAAGTCGCCGGTCTCGGTATCGTATACCGCCGCACTCGCCGCCCACGCGGTGCCTTCGAGCCCGAGAATCCGCATCTGTCCTTACAGCCACTCGGTGTACCCACACCGACCGCAGTGGTGGCGGTCGTCGTGGACCGCGAGTGTCACATCACCACACCGTGGGCAAGACGGGGCCTCGGTTGTACCGCCGTCCGGGAGCGGCGTCATGAGTCCGCGTCAGCGCCGATCTTGTTACGCTCAAGCATGTACGCCTGCTCGATCTCTTCTGCGTATGCCGGCGCCTCGTAGACTTTCGCCTTGCCGATCGTCTCGCGCATGCCGAACTTCGTGTCAAGGCTCCGGATGACAACCTCGTCTGCGTCTTTGTTCAACATGGCGGCGAGGCTATCGCGGACGGACAGCCGCTCCGGGGTCGCCTCCTCGTGGTGCAGCCGGAAGGTGACGTCAGTACGGTGTAACATCGGATTCTCGTCTTCGTCGATAATGTCGATATCCATGGTTCGGTGCTCATAACTGGTGTCGAATCGGCTAAAAGAATTTCGAAGGCACTACAACTGTCGGCCGACCAGCCAACCGACTGCACCGCCGAGGACAACGCCGAGTGAGCCGCTGGCGTAGGTGCCGAGCGGTGGCTGTACCTCGAAGACGATCCACAGGACGGCCGCCGCCCCGCCGAAGACGACACCCCCCTGGATCGCATACTGCTGGGCTTCCGGAGCGAGTGTGAGGGCAAGAACGGCCGTGGCAGCCGCCACGGTGCCGCCAGCGAGCCAGACACCGGCAACCTCACCGGTCACGAGGATGAGACTCCCGAAGCCGAGAACACCGAGGCCGACGAGCGCGCCGAGCAGCCAGTTCGGAGCCGGATGTGTCGCCATCGGGGATATCACTCCGCGAACAAACAGCAAATCCGGTCGTGGTCGCCCTCGAAGCGTGACAGTAGTTCGCGACACTGCGTCTTGAGAGATTCTGTCACGGCCAAAGCAACCATCCCTTCGCCAGGCTGTCCGTAGACGACCGTCGCATCAAGCGGCGCGTGGAGCACGGCTGGGAGAGTCGCGAGGTCTTCTTCGCCGTCGACGGCAACCGTCACCGGCGGCTGCCGGGTGAAGGCCTGCTTGAGGGTCTGAACGAGTGCTGCGGTGATGGTGCCGGGTGGATTCGGCGCTGTCAAGCGGTTCGTCCGGGTCGAAAGGACATCGGCAACGGCCGGGGCAACGGGTTCGCGGCCGGTGGTTCCATCGATAACCGCCACCGACGGAGCATACCCGGCGGTTTCGAACTCGTAGGTGACGATATCGCCGACAGTCACCAGCGTCCCGGTAGCGTCAGCTGCAACCGCCGCGGGGTCGGTCACGACCGGCCCCAGTGGGTCTTTGAACAGATGCCGACGGTCGTCCGGCAACACGAGTAACGGGTCAGAAGGCACGCTTACCGGACTTTCAGCGCGTACGGGCCTGGGTCGGTGATGCCCATCTCCTCTGCGATCTTGCTGTCTTCGGGATGGGCGATGACAACGTAGCCGGCCCAGTCCTCCGTGAGCGAGGATGATCCACAGACCGGACAGGCTTGAACGTTGGCGTCGGAGACGCGGTGACACTCACGACAGACCAGTCGGTCGTCCGCCATCAGCGATCACCGGCGGGTGCTTCCGCCGCCTCCTGTTGTCGCTTCTGTTCGAGCCACCCATGCTTCCCGAGTCCAGGCTGCTTGGCCGTCAGGCCGATCTTCGAGTCGCGAGGATTGCGCTCGTCAATCGACATCGTGACGATGCGTGCGCGAACTGCGTCGCCGACACCGAGTGTACGGTTTGACTCACTCGAGGCGAGTTGCTGGTTCTCGGCGTCGTAGGCGAGATACTCGTCGGAAATCTGCGAGACGTGCAACAGCCCGTCGACAGGGCCGATGCCGACGAAGGCACCGAACTCAACGACTTCGACGACGGTGCCGTCGACGACTTCCTGCATCTCGGGGGCGAAGGTGAGCGCGTCGAACTCGACCTCGTAGTAGACACCAGGACGGTTCGGCAGGACTCGTCCCTCGTTGATGTCGTGGACCTCTGTCACCGAGATGATCGACCCAAGGTCTTCGTCCATCTGTCCCTCCAGTTTGTCCTGGAGGAGACGACGGACGAGAGGCGGCGTAACATTTGCCAGTTTCTCGGGCGGTACTTCAACTGTATCGCGGACTTTGACCCGTTTGTACATGATTATGGCTCCGTGATTGCAAGTGTATTCGACCCGCGCAGACTGATGACCGGGACACCGATACTAAGAACCTCGTCTTGCAGCGGCTTGTCATTTGTGACTACGTAGTCGGCAGCACCGGCTCGTGCCAGCTCGACGACGGCCCCATCTGCATGGGCGGTTTCTGCGTCGATCGGGACACACCGGTCGGTTGCAAGATCGTGCCCGACGCTCGCGGCGATTCCTTCTTCGCCCCCGCCCGCAGCGAGTTGGCGGAGTTCTTCGATGACCGGTTGCGGGACAGCGAGTGTCAGTCCACCGTTGTTTGTCGCCAGTAGGCGGGTGAGCTCGTCGAAGAGCCGGACGTCCAGCTCGACGGGCATCATCAGGGCGTTCGTATCAAGCAAGACGGTCGGTGCACCCGGTGAGTCTGTCGCGGACACTGTTAGTCGGTGAGTGTTCCAACGCCGATCAGTCGCCAGCGCGATCCGACCCGGCGGTTGATCGCGACCGACGCCCCAGGAGAGGCACAGACCGGCCGCTTCAGCATGACCTCTGCCTCGTTATCGCGGGCACTCGTCACTGAGCCGACTGTCGTCGCTGTGCCGACAGTCAGCATCAACGGCTCGCCGGTTGATACCTCCTCGACGTCACTCTCGGTCATCCCCCCGACAACCCGGTCGAGCAGATCGACATCCATGGTAAACGCCTCCCGGGTCGGCGGCAGCGTCCCCGGTTCACCGGCAACCTGGCCGGCGAGGGCGTCACCCTTCGTCAAGGCAGGGTCGAGACCGGTGCCGACACCAAGAAGACCGCCTGGTGTCGCCGTCTCGACTGGCGTTCCACCGGCCTGGATCGATCTGATCTCCGTGGTGATCGGTTCGTGCTCGGAGGCACCGCCACGATCGGTCTCACGCCCGGGCTGAATCTCGATCTCGTCGCCGGCGTCGAAGGTGCCCTGTACGAGGCTGCCACCCAAGACGCCGCCGCGTAGCTCGTCTGGGTCCGTTCCCGGACGATTGATGTCGAAGCTGCGTGCGACCTGAAAGCGCGCGTCGGCCGCAGGCGTCCGCTCCGGCGTCGGAATCTCTTCTTCGATAGCCTCGATGAGGAGATCGATGTTGACTTCCTGTTGTGCGCTGACCGGGACGATCGGAGCGCCCTCGGCAACAGTCCCGGCAACGAAGTCCTCGATTGCAGCAGCATTTTCCACTGCCCGCTCACGGTCGACGAGGTCGACTTTGTTCTGTGCGATCACGATATTGTCCACGCCGACGATGTCGAGTGCCATCAGATGCTCTTCGGTCTGTGGCTGTGGCACCGACTCACTCGCCGAGATCACGAGAACGGCGCCGTCCATGATAGCCGCTCCAGAGAGCATCGTCGCCATCAGTGTCTCGTGGCCGGGCGCGTCGACAAAGGAAACTGTTCGCAACGGCTCACTGTCGGTGCCGTCGGGACAGGTCGGAGAGACCGTGTACTGTTCGGGACCGGTAAGATCGGCACAGTGGCGGAAGGTCGTATCCGCGTACCCAAGGCGGATCGAGATGCCTCGTTTTAGCTCCTCCGAGTGCTGATCGGTCCACTCTCCGCTGAGTGCCTGCACTAACGTGGTTTTCCCGTGGTCCACGTGGCCGACAAGGCCAATGTTCACCTCTGGGTGTCGCTGAGAACCTGCCATAGCGGAAGTAATCTCTGTTAGAATTCGCCACGAGCAAGTGATAAACCTGCTGTTCTCTGTCTGCCAGGCGCCGGGCGCTTCGGTAGTCCTATACCCGATAATGTGTTACGAACGGATATGTATCGAGCGGTGCGTGAGGAAGTCACAGTAGCACTCGAGGCTGTCTTCGACGCCTGGGATGTCGATGTCGACGATCCCGGTCTCGAACGGCCGCCGGAGGAGCAGGACGCGGTCATCGCGAGCAACGTTGCGTTCCGGCTGGCGGGTCAACGCGGCGAGACGCCCCCAGGGACCGCGGCGGCGCTTGTCGACCGGCTCGATCCGGAGTCACTCACCTACGTCCGGACTGTCGAGCAAGCAGGACCGTACGTGAACTTCCTCCCGGCCACGGCGTACTACCGCGAGACACTGCAGGCCGGCAATGCGAGCTACGGACAGTTGCCAAGCCAAGCGGAGTCGGTCGTCGTCGAGCACACCAGTGCGAACCCTACGGGGCCGGTGCACGTCGGACGGGCCCGGAATCCGATCATCGGCGACGCCTTGGCGAATCTCCTCGAGTATGCCGGCTACGAGGTTGACCGGCACTACTACGTCAACGATGCGGGCCGACAGATCGCGGTGTTCACCTGGGCCTACGAGACCATCGACGAAGCCGACCTACCTCCACCGGAGCGTGATCGGGTCGAGTACGACCTCGTCCGGTACTACCGCGCTGGGACGACGCTACTGGAGGAAGGCGACGAAGAAACCGTCGAGGAAGCCGAGGCAGCGATCGAGGCGATCATGCAAGGCCTAGAAGAGGGCGACGAGGCGGTCTACGAACGGGTCGGTCGGGTGGTCGATCAGGTCCTCGATGGAATGCGTGTTTGTCTCGAGCGGTTACCCGCCGAGTTCGACGCGTTCATCAAGGAGACACAGTTTATCCGCGATGGTTCTACAACGTCGGTCGCCCGCCGACTCCAGTCCTCCGATCACTCTGTCTACAAGGATGAGGCCTGGCAGCTCGACCTCTCGGATTGGGGCATCGACAAGAATCTCGTCTTCCTGCGGTCCGACGGAACGTCTCTGTACACAACCCGGGATCTGGCCCACCACGAGTGGAAGTTCGAGACCTACGACCGGGCCGTAACGGTCCTCGGCGAGGGCCACGGCTTGCAGGCGACCCAGCTCGAAGCCGCCCTCGAGATTCTGGGAAGCGACACTAATGTGTTGGATCAGGTGTTGTACGGCTGGGTGAATCTACCCGGCGGCGAGGGGATGTCAACGCGGGAGGGAACCGGCGTGTTACTCGACGAGTTGCTCGACGAAGCCGTTGACCGAGCACGCAAAGAGGTCACCGAACGCCTCGACGACCGGATCCGTGACGACCGGTTGACCGATGCAGACATCGACCGGATCGCACGCCAGGTTGGGATCGGAGCGGTCCGGTACGACATCGTTGCTAAACAGCCGAAGAAGGCCATCACGTTCGAGTGGGATCGGGCGCTAGACTTCGAGGCCCAGTCGGCGCCGTACATTCAGTACGCCCACGCCCGCTGTTGTGGAATCCGCTCGGAGGCTGCGGCAGCCGGCACGGCCGCACCAGAGACCCCACCTGTCGGAGCGATGACCGAGCCGGCGACCCGCGACCTCATTGAGACGCTTGCACAGTTTCCGGCCGAAGTCGAGGCTGCTGCTGCCGAGCGGACGCCACACACCATCGCAACCTACGTCCGTCGGGTGGCAGACCGCTTCAACCGGTTCTACCGCGACGCTCCGGTCCTCGATGCGCCGGCAGAAACACAGGCGCTGCGGCTTGCGGTCGTCAGAGCAACACAGCATACGCTCGCAAACGGCCTCGCAATCCTCGGCATCGAAGCGCCAGAGTCGATGTAACCGGGTGGGATTTGTACAGGCGGTACAAGGCGACTGCCTCGGGGCGACCCCGAGGGTGAAGCCGACATTCCCCATCCATCCATGTAATGGTTAATCCAGTTGCGGCCAATGAGTATGCTGTGATGGTCAGTGTGTCTGGCTTAGAGTCTGCTCACAACGGCGGTCAGACACCTCGAACCGTCCAACCCAAGTAGAGACGGGCCGTTCCGAATCAACGCCTGCTGAGACTGGCACCGCTGCGGGGTCACGCTCTAGCTCGTCTAAAGACGTGATTCCTGCAAGTGCCGTCGTTGACACAGGACGCCCCACCCTCAAGGAACGAGCGGCGGTAGCCGCGAGTGAGTAGGCAGGGGTAGTTCACTCGTGTGGAGGATGTCAAGCAGACCAAGAGAACACCCACGGTGTGCCGTGGGGAGGTATCAGGGCAACAGCCAGGAGAGAAACCCACCGCTGTCGTCTTGTTTTTCCTCGGCAGTCCCGTCTGTCGGTGGTGCCTCCGGTGTCGACGGCGAAGGGGGCTCTTGTTCGGCTTCGTCCCCATCGAGCTCGAGGACCGTCTCGAAGGACCCATCGCCGGCGGCTGCAACTGCCGGGGCGGCGTCTGCATCGCGGCTGCGATCGGCCTCGGCCTGCTCGATCTCGTCGACCAGGCTGTTCGGCACGACCGCGCCAGCGAGGTCACCGAAAGCATTGGCCGCCGGTGAGTCGGGGGCAGACAGAAAGACCGGCTGCCCGGCCTCCAAAGCATCGCGCACTGCGTCGTCTTCGGGGACCGATCCGAGCAGTTGGAGGTTCAACTCGGCAGCGACTGACGCCGGTGGAGTCGATTCGCCGGGGCGGTGTTGGTTTACGACCACACCGCCCGGTGTCGAGCCGGCACGGGAGACGATCGCCGCCGTCGTACGGGTGTTGTCGATCGCCGCCTGGTCGGGGGCGGTAACGAGAATAACGGCGTCGACGATTTCTAGTGGCAGCACCGTCTCGTAGCTGATCCCGGCACCGAGATCGAGCAACACGAAGTCGAACCGCTCTCGGAGCCGGGCAACGACCGTCTTGAGATGGTCCGTGTCGGTTTCGACGTACGAATCGAGGGCGCTAGCACCCGGCAACAACGTCAGGTCCTCACTCAGTTCGTACAGGGCTTCTTCGACAGCGGCCTCCTGTGCGAGAACGTCGTTGAGCGTGGGGCCAGACGGTGTCTCGCCGAAAAACTGCGCTAGATTCGCCATTCCCAGGTCGACGTCGACAACCGCCACCGAGCCGATCCCAAGCTCCGAGATTGCCACTGCTAAATTGGCCGCCACCGTCGTCTTCCCGACGCCACCTTTCCCACCGGCAATCGCGTAGACGGTATCCTCACTCATCGCCTACCTTGACCCACGAGTGGGGAGGTCTTAACTTTTGCAGGCCGTGACGCTGGAAAGCTACGGATTCGAGGGGGGCAACGCGCTGTCAACAGGTACTTATCCCGGGCGTGGGTAGAAAAACCGATGTCTGAACAGGAGGCCACGGACCGTGCTGACCGCCGGGAATACCAGTACCGGAAGGTCATCGAAGAACTCCAGCAGTACGAGGGCAGCGGGACACAGCTAGTGACGATCTACGTACCCCCGGACACACAGATCAGCGAGGTTGCACAGCACGCGACGACCGAGTACAGCGAGGCCTCCAACATCAAGTCGAAACAGACGCGAACAAACGTTCAGGACGCGCTGTCGTCGATCAAGTCACGGCTCCAGTACTACGATCGGCCCCCAGAAAACGGGATGGTGCTGTTTTCCGGCGCCATCGACACCGGCGGCGGCCGGACGGAGATGGTGACAAAGGTGTTAGACGATCCCCCACAACCGATCCAGTCGTTTCGGTATCACTGCGACTCCTCGTTTTACACCGAGCCCCTCGAAGAGATGCTTACCGACGACGAGCTCTACGGACTCATCGTCCTCGATCGACGGGAGGCAAACGTCGGCTGGCTCAAGGGCAAACGTATCGAACCGGTGAAGTCAGCTACATCACTCGTTCCGGGTAAACAACGCAAGGGTGGCCAGTCCGCCCAGCGGTTCGCTCGACTGCGCCTCGAGGCGATCGACAACTTCTATCAGGAGGTCGCAGGGATGGCAAACGACCTCTTCGTCCCGAAGCGTCACGACCTCAACGGCGTCCTGGTTGGTGGGCCATCGCCCACGAAAGAAGAGTTCGTCGACGGTGACTACCTCCACCACGAACTCCAACAGCAGGTCCTCGGAAAGTTCGACGTATCCTACACCGACGAGTCGGGCCTGTACGACCTCGTCGACGCCGCCGAGGAGGCACTTGCCGACGCAGAGCTTATCGAGGATAAACAGTACATGGACGAGTTCTTCGAAGAACTCCGCGCCGGGGACTTGGCGACCTACGGATTCGATCAGACTCGACAAAACCTGATTATGGGGTCGGTGGATACCCTCTTGTTGAGCGAGGACCTCCGCGAAGACGTGGTCATCTTCGACTGTGAGGAGTGTGGCACGACCGAGTACGAGATACTCGACAGCCGCCATGCAACGCCAGATGAGCACACCTGTGAGTGTGGGGAAACGGTGCAGGCGGCCGATCGCGAGGACGTGATCGACCACCTCATCGATATCGCTGACCAGCGTGGGACCGAAGTGGCGTTTATTTCGACCGACTTCGAAAAGGGCGAGCAGCTATACGACGCCTTCGGCGGGATCGGTGGGTTGCTGCGGTACTCCACGGGAGTTTGAGCGACCACCAGTTCGGGCTGTAGAAGGACACCTGTATTTTCATAGAAGAACCGAGGCGGATGCCACGGGGATTGACCCCGAGGTTGTTGACTCACAACCACACTCCTTCTCAGCCAGTCACTGGAAGGGGTTTTCACCACCGAGGTCGCCCATGCCGCCTTGGCCCTCCATCTGTTTCATCATCCGCTGCATATCGGCATCGCCCATGCCCTGGAACTGTGAGAGCATGCGGTCCATCGTCCGGTATTGCTCGAGTAGCTCGCGGACCCGCTCGTTGGAGGTGCCGCTGCCGCGGGCGATCCGTTCGATCCGGCGCTGACCGATCCGGCCTGGGTCCTCGAGTTCACCCTCGGTCATCGAGTCCATGATCACCTCGAAGTCACGCATCCGTTCTTCGGTGACGTCCATCGCATCGTCGGGGAGTTCGTCGAGCAGGCCACCACCACCGATGCCGGGAATCATATCGAGCACTTGATCGAGTGGCCCCATGCTGCTCATCGCCTCCATCTGCTTGCGCATATCGTAGAGGGTAAACTCGCCGGTCAAGATGTCGTCGGGCTCCCAGTCGTCCTCTTCGGCGTCGGTCGCTTCCATGGCCCGCTCGACGCGTTCGGCCAGCTGCTTCAGATCGCCCATCCCGAGGAGCCGGGAAATGAAGCCGTCAGGCTCGAACCGTTCGATGTCTTTGACACCCTCACCGGTCCCCAGGAAGCCGATCTTGGCATCGGCCTCGTTGACTGCGGCCAGTGCACCGCCGCCTTTTGCAGTCCCGTCGAGCTTCGTGATCGTCACGCCGTCGATGCCGATCGTCGCGTCGAACTCTTGGGCCTGTTCGCGGGCTCCCTTGCCGATTGCCGCATCGAGGACGAGAATCGACTGATCGGGCTGGACGGCCGCGTCAATCTCCTCGATCTCGTCGATCAGATCCGCCTCAAGAGCGTGTCGGCCGGCCGTGTCGACGATCTGTACGTCGGCGTTGGCCGTTGTCTCGAGGCCGGCTTCGGCGATCGCGACCGGGTCCTCAGCCTCGGGATCGCCGTAGAAGTCGACCTCCGCACGCTCGGCCATCTGCTTGGCCTGGTCGTAGGCACCGGGCCGGAAAGTGTCAGTCTGGATCACGGCCGGCTGGAGGCCTTTCTTCGAGAACCACCACGCGATCTTCGCAGCCGTCGTGGTCTTCCCCGAGCCCTGCAGCCCAGCGAGGAGGATGGTCTGTTCCTCAAGCGGGAGCTCCATCGATTCGCCGACGAGTCCAACCATCTCTTCATAGACGATGCGCAGGACGTGCTCACGGGCCGTCGTACCGGCCGGCTTCTCTTCTTCGAGGGCCCGCTGTTTGATCGACTCCGAGAGATCCTGCACCATCGACAGCTCCACGTCGCCTTGGAGCAACGACCGCTGGATCTGGCGAACGACGTCGTCGACGTCGCTCTCCTCGAGGCGTGTTTTGCCGCGGAGATCATCGAGTGTCTCACGCAGCGAACTGCCGAGATCGTCGAGTACCATTTACTCGTTGTACACAGTAGAACGGCTAAAGAGTTTGTTTCTGTTCGTTCGGGGGCGTTCACTGAGTCGGTGTGGCCTCGTCTTCGAGTAGACGGGCAACGAGCCACTCGGGGTCGAACGCAGTCAAGTCGTCGTACGACTGCCCCGTCCCCAAAAAGAAGATCGGTCGGTCGATGGTGTGTGCAATCGAGATCGCTGCACCGCCGTGGGCATCGGCGTCGGCTTTTGTCAGGATCACGCCGTCGATGGCGGCGGCGTCATTGAACTCACGGGCACGGTCTACGGCATCCTGGCCGGCGACGGCCTCATCGACGAAGACCGTGAGATCGGGATCGACGACGCGGTCGATCTTTGCCAGCTGGTCCATCAGTCCCTCACTCGTGTGCAACCGGCCGGCCGTATCGCCAAGAACGACATCCACGTCGTTGGCCTCGGCGTACTCGACGGCGTCGTAGATGACAGCCGCTGGGTCACCACCCTGTTGGTGGGAGATGACGGGGCGGTCAAGGCGGTCGGCGTGCTCCTCGATCTGCTCGTTCGCTCCTGCCCGGAACGTATCACCGTTTGCGAGGACGGAGCTGTACCCCTCGGTTTCGAGATACCGGGCGAGTTTTGCGATCGTGGTCGTCTTGCCAACGCCGTTGACGCCGGTAAACACGACGACCACCGGGCCGTCGGTCGTGTCGAGGTGGTCTTCGAACGAGGCGCCGTCGACGGTCATTACGTCGACTAGTGCTGTCTCGAGTGTATCGGTGACAACCTCGTCGATCGACTTTGTCACGGCGTGTGCTTCACCAGCGAGGTCGTCACGGAGCTGGCGGAGCAGTTCTTCTGCGACCTCCATCTCGACGTCTGCGGCCAGAAGCGCCTGCTCTAGCTCCCACAGGGCATCGTCGAGGTCTTCTTCCCGGATGATGACCTTGCCCGTTGCGAGACTCTTCGCTTTCTTCCTGAAGCTAACCTCGTCCGCCTGGCTGTCCGGGTCCGGATCTGCCTGGTCTTCTGTGTCGGCCTCTTCGGCTGCCGCTTCGGCGTCACTTCGGAACTTGTCGATAGTGTCTTTGAGGCCGTCGAACATGGCTACAGTTACTCTTCAGGAGGCTCTCCGCGACCCTGAAGCTGTTGTTGGAGCTGTTGTTGTTGCAGCTGTTGGGCCTGTTGCTCAAGGCGGTCTGACTCCGATTCGAGCTCAGCGATCTCGTCCTCAAGCTCGGCGATCCGGTCGTCAAGCACCTCTCGTTTGCGGCCGAGTGTCTCGATCGCACTGTCACGATCGCGCTCTGCTGCGTAGTCACCGCCGAGTTCGACGATAATCTCCTCGATGGCAGTGATCTCTGCCTGGACGTACGCGCCGCCACCGAGAGGAACTTGGACTGTCGAATCGGTCTCGAGGGCCTCGAGGGCTTCGACCGCCTCGTCAATCTCCGTTTGCTGGTGTTTGAGCGTCTCAACCTCGGTTTCGAGAGCCGAGATCTGCTGTGCGAGTTCTTGAATCTGGTCTGAAACGGCCTGAAGTTGCTGTTGTCCGCTACTCATTGGGGATCACCGTCGGCCACCGCGGGTGCGGCGACCGGAATTACGTACGTACTCGTATCCGCCGGGGCAAGAAAGTTCCTACTCAGACGCTGTATACTCGCCAACTTCGAGTCTATCACGGAGATTCTCGAGTGTCGTCTGCAGTTCCCGCTCGTTGTACCGGCGGATAAACGGCTCGGCGACGCGTGTCAGCACTGATCCCGGCAGCGTATAGGTCGCCGCATACGAGACCCGGCTACCCGTGTCTTCCGCCTGGATACGAAAGTCGAGTTCGCCTTCAAGCTGGCCGCGAAGCTCGAAGTTCAGCCGGTTGGGCTCGTTGTGAATTAGTTCGACGAGCTCGCCGTCAAGAGACACGCCAGCCATCCGGAAGGTGTGATCGGCCCGTTTACCACCGTTTTCGAGTGATTCAACGTTTCTGACTTCCACTAGACTCGGCGTAATCTCGACGTGGTGGTACGGATCGTCGAGGTATCCAAAGACTGTCTCTGGGGCGGCCCGGATGTGCAGAGACTCGCTAATCGTGACCATACGTCGAAATAGAGAGGGCGGAGATAAGGAGCTTTGGCTCCGTTGTAGCTTCCGGTCCCGACGGGAGTTGCTATTCTAGTTTGCTCATCTCGATGAGTCGTAACTTAGGATTTCGCTCATCCCGATACATTGTAACATAACAGTTTCTCGAACCAGCTCTCAGAAGAGTTGAGTTTCAGTGCAAGGAAGTTGAGATACTTCTGAAGATGCTGTTTCGAGACGCCTCTGAACTTCGCCAGCCACTGGCGAAGGAAGCTGTGGCGGTTCTCGCAGGTGTTTGTGTGGGCGTCGCCGATGACGTAGGTGTCGGAGTGGGTGACGGCCAGATGGCCGTCCACCCCCTCCT
>OBKM01000669.1_pt1 | contig 16410 bp, 10 predicted proteins | sample 1519691 | NCBI WGS metagenome assembly OBKM01 (sample SAMEA37050418, study PRJEB22526) | metagenome | biome: saline pan; feature: lake; material: water | place: Egypt | collected 2015 | depth 0.5 m | reverse complement strand
CGCCACCGTGCGCGGGGTACTTCACGAATCGTTAGACTCGGCCGCCGCTGTGTTGGATGCCGAAGCCACTGCCCGTGGGGAGGCGTGGCCCAAGCAGTCTCGGCCGCCCAACCGGTGAGGAAACGGGTTCACTCACTTTTGATCACGCGTCGCAGTTCGTACGCGAAGACCCAAATTCCCATCAGGATGCCAACCGGGACGACAATCCCCGCGATTTCTTCGGATACCGGCAGTTGGGCAACGTCGATTAACAGATGAATAGTGGTATCGCCGAGCCGAGCAAACACTTCAAAATGCTCCCGAATCGCGTCAGTGAGTACAGCGCCGACAATAACCACCCCCATCGCCGCTAACCCGTGAACCGTCCCCCGGACGTGTGGCATATCTCAAGAAGACGGATGCCTCGATATAATTTTTGTGACGACCGCCAGAAGCAACCCGCTGCTGATCGTCGGTAGTGGTCACGGTGGGCCTCCCCCAGGTTTAAAAACGAACGAACCGACAGGTGGTCGTATGCGGGACAACTGGGTTGTGGTTTTGATGAAGATGATGGGTAGAATCCCATTTATGCTCCAGTCACTGGGGGCCACTATCGGCGGACGCGGTCGAACTGAGATGAGAGGGCAGATGGCGGCGCGTCCGAACTGCTACCGGCCGCCCAGTTCAATCGACCGCGGGAAGGCGTTTCGTGACTCTCTATTTTCACCACGAGGGGATTACATACGCGCGACCCATCGCCCTTCGATTACGAGACCGGGGGGGACAGTCATATGACAGCCGGTTCAGCCGGCGGTATTGCTGTGGGGATACTTGGCGTTTCACCGTCTCCAGCCGTTGCCATCGGGGATTTACTCTCTATCGGAGCCGTTGGTGTCGTCGTTATTTTGACTCTCGGTGTGATCGTCGCCGCGTTCACGTTGATGTCCCGAAGCCCGCGTGGCGAGTCAGATGCCACGGCAAACGCCGATCCAGAAACTGCGGAAGGGGGCGGTTCCAGAGCGCAACGCCGGCCGGAAGATATCGATCAGGGGACACTCGACCGACTCCAGCGGCTCTCTCCGGACGCAGTCAGACGGGCTCGCGAACAACAGTCCCGCAACGAACCAATCGAAAGCATCGAAACGACTCTATATCGTGGCATCGAAGACGCCATCGCGGACGGAAAACTGAATTTGTCGATTCGATCGCAATACGGCGAACCATATGAAATCGTCAATCTTCCGAGTCGGCTCCGAGAAGCCGAACTCCCGGTGATGGGCGAGCGGGTTTATATTCAGGAAATCGAAACGCAGGTGCGCGACTGGATTAACGACGAAGAGACGCCGATTCACGAACTCGCCTACGCGATAGAGGCGATCCTTGATCATCGAAACGACCTCGAACGGTACGTCCAAGATCACGAGGAGGCCTTCGAAGAACTGCATTCGGATATCGAGTCGGATATCGAGTCGATTCGGTCAATCACGGGTGAACTCGACGGAACGGTCGGCGAGCGAACACAGATGCTTGTCGTTGAGGATCGACACGACGCGTTTGACGGCGTTGGCGGACTCAAAACGCGTGTCACGGAGGCCAAATCACAGCTTCACCGCTGTGGCTTTGCAGATGCGACGGGTCAAATCCGAACGATTCGGTCCGACACCGACACCCTGTTGACAGCTGTCGACTTCATTCGAAGCCTCATCGGTGGTATCGAACACAGACAGCAGTCGGCTCGAATCCCCACCCCGACTGCAGAACAGCTCTACACCGAACTCGAGCCGCTGTTGGAACAGCAGTACGGCGTGACACTGTCGCTTGAAGATAGCCGGGTGGTGATCGAACGCGATGAGCCACAGGCGTCGGCATCGTCGGAGACTCGAACACCCACCCGGGACGACCGGCCGACCTACGATACGGTAGAACCGGGGGAAGCAGCCGACGAAATCCTGTATACGCTTCGAGAACTCAAACGGAGCCCGACGACCGACAACGCCATCCAATATCAGACTGAACAGCTCCCGGAGGGTATCGCAACCCGCGGACTGCTTGAGGCACTGGCCGCGTTCTGTCGACGCCAGACGGATATCGTCGCCGAAGTGACGCTCCAAAAAGACGCCCCGTCGGGATTCCTCGAGATTCAGTTCACTGAAACGACGGAAGCCGAAGCTGGAATCGATGAACTCATCGACCGGTTTATTACTCGATATGGCGCCGCCGACCAGTAGGTCACTCGGCCCCGTTTCTGTCGCCCCACCGATTCAATCGTTGGGCGGATACTCACTCTTTAATATGTGGGTACGCTACCCCCTATCAAGCCGGGGAGACGATGACACGGGTATGTAAAATCTGTATGGAACGGACGGGGCAGTGGGACAGTGAGTCGCTCATCGAGCACATTCGCTCGAAGCATCAAGACGAGCGGGACTCCATCAAAAAAATGTACCCGGAGCTGGTGACGGAGGTGTTTACCGATGACGCCAACGATGCGGGGTCGGATGCATCCGATGGCCCCGGCATCGACACACTCGCCGCGGAAACGCCGACGGATGAGCATATGGACTCCACCTACGGCAAGAAATGGTATCTGCTCGGTGTCGGCGGGGCCGGAAACAACATCCTCGATGCGATCCTTTTGCGCCGGGAAACGCTCGAGGAAAACCACGAGCAACGGGCGGTCATCTGGAACGGTGGCCTGGCCGGCTATGGATCGCTCAATACGAACGTGAGTGAACTCGAACAGACGTACTACGCCCAGGAAGAACACGGCTACAGTCGGAACGATTTACTGCCAAACTGTATCATCGGCTTTGGGAAACACGACTATGCTGGGGCCGGATTCCGCTGGGATCTGGGCCGCGATCTTATCGAGGCTGACTTCGAAGACGATGCCAACCCGTTTCAGGAACGCTGGGATATCAAACAACAGCGACTGAAAGACTCACAGGCTGTGATGTTCATCCACAGCGTCACCAAGGGAACCGGTTGTGGCGCCACGCCGGTGCTCGCGGAGATGGTTCGCGAACACGTCCTTGGCGACGATTTCGTGGTAGAAAAGCCCTTTTTCAGCAGTATTGTGCTCCCATCGAGGGGCCGCCGATACGCCGATTTCGGCGGTCGGGCGAAAGTCAACGGCATCGTTGGATTGACGCGAGCGTCAAAAGCCGTTGATGCAATCATTCCGTTCGACAACCAGCGACTCGACAGCGTTGAAAGCGAAATCAGTCCGCGCATTCATCGCCTTGACGAATACAACCCGCCACAGTACGAGAAACTGAATCGACCGCTCGTCGCGTTTCTCGAGGCATTTACGATGTCGTCAGTGCCACAGTTCCTTGATCGGGAGGCGACGATGTCGATTATGGGTGATGTCTTCGATCCGGCCGACAGCTTCCGCCCGGTACAGGACAAATATCAGGTCGACCCCGATCGAGAGTATACGCCGGCGGTCATTCTAGCCCCGATTCTCGGACGGATGCGAGCTGATTCCGTCGACCGATCCAAACTCGAGATTTTGGCCCGGAACGCGCTTTTCCAGAACAAACTCGCCGAGTTTGACCCCACAAGCGCGTGGGGCGGCACCTTCCTGTTGTATGGCCCCGAGGAGAAGATGCAGGAGATCTCGACGTTCGTCAATGACGGCGTTGTCTCGGATATCTTGGCCGGTGAGGAATTTCTAGATGCGGGCGCCACGGTCGGCACGGAATCGATCGATATCCACGTCAACCAGCTTGTCACGCCATATCTTGATGATGTCTTCCTATGGGGGACACTCTGGAATCCGGAGATGCCACCGCTTGAGGAAATGTACGACCACGCAAAGCAACTCAAACAGGACGGCGACAGCGAGCAAGCCGAGAATATCAGAGACACCTGGGAGCACATCGAGCCGCTGTTTTCCTGTCTCGGACGCGAAAATATGCCGTGAAAGACTAAGTGGAGCGGAACTGATTGTTACAATGACGACAAACGGGGGTTGATATGATCGGGTCGGACGATATCAGGCTGGGTGATTCGACGACACGCTGGGGTATCACCATCGGTGGCAGCGTCATCTTGGCGACGGTATTGACGCTTAGTTCCCAGCCGGCTATCGGCGTCGCGTTCGGGGGAACAGCCGCGATCATCGCGGCGAGCGCCTTTGGATTCGATTATCTCAGAGCGGGGTGTGCATTTCTCGGCGCGTTCGGGCTTGTGAGTTACGCGCTTCCATCCGTCGGGTCAATCGGAACGATGGCGCTGCTTGCGACCGGAGCGGTTGGAGTAGTGTTGTCGTTCATTTTTGCGTCGATTGCTGCGGTCTTTGCAACAAACACGATTGCTTGGTTCATCTATCAAGCACTCACATTTAAAGGCAACATCGCGACGATGGTCAAGGGGTTTCTGGTCGCCCCGGTCGCGTTTTTTGCTGCGATTACGAACAACGAACTACCGATTGTCGGTGACATCGGCGAGTATGTTTTTGCGATTTTCGTCGTGGCTATCGCGTTTGCCTTCCACGGATTGAATCAGGGTCGCGATGTCTTTCGATTCCGCCGTACTGCCCGTGATACGGCGGACAACGCAGCCGCCCGAGCCCGAACCGGCGGTCTCAGTAGCTTCCTTGGTGGGTCTTTCCTGGGTGCCGCAAGCGAGGGGATGGGTGGTGAGGCATTCGGAAGCGAGCAGACGTTTGGCGCCGATTCGGAAACCTATGGAACTCCAGGGAGTGGTTCGACCGAACAGACGGCTGACGCCCAGCGGTCGGCCACCACCCCCACGACCGCAGAGACCACAGCGACGAATAGCCAGCCGAAGGGAGCAAACTCGGGAACGGCGGCCGATGCAGCTCCCGCTGACTCATCAGCGACCGAGCCAACAGCGCGGTGTCTCGCCTGTGAGGCGACGATTCCCACTGACGCGGCCTTTTGTCCGGCCTGTGGCACTGAATCACCATTTGAGCCGGGCGATGACGGGGTTGAGGGGAATGATTCGCCGGCGGTCGACGAGACAACGAGTGAAGCTGCCTCGGCCATTGCGCGGCGCTTCCGACCAACCTCATCGCCCGCTCAAGAGCTCTGTGATACGCTCTCGGACACATCAGCCAGCGATGCCGAGATCGAAACGGCGCTGACGGAGGTTGTCGAACGGCTAGAGGAAATCTCCGATGTGACCGACATCGCCGATGCCGCCAACCAAGCCGCGTCACCGGAGGAGTACGAACGAGTTGCCGGCCGGATCAAGCGAAATCGGGGCGCACTATCTGCGGCACTTGCTTCGGTAACTGCCCGACTCGAAGAGCAGACCCGGAAACGCCAACAGCGAACCGAAGCGAACGGGACATTACGCGCTGAGGCGGAGACGATTTGTGCGGTCGCGGAGCAATCCGATGCAGTGCCGTCCCGGAACAGGAGCATCGAACAGCGGGCCGGGACACTCGCCGCTGCGCTTCGGGATGGCTCGGTGACCATCGCCCAGCCTGCGACGCCAATTGAAACCGGTGCCACCAATGTGGAACACACTATCGGACACGCTGGTAGACCGGCCGAGCGGTTGCTTGCTGCGCTCAAAATGGGTGACGACCGATCGGAGGTTCAATCTGCAATCGAGTCGAGTGTCGAGGCCTTAGAAGAGCACGCGCAGACAGAAAAGATGCTTTCGGAAATTCGGGTGCGTGACGTTGAGACACGATTGGAGTCGCTCACGCGGGAGCTCCGAAGTCGTGACACGCCGATTTACACTCACCTGGGCGACCGGATTATGGAACTCGAGTCGATGATTGAGGACGGATCAGTCGACGATATCCAGTTGTACGCGATCTACCAGGAGGTTTCCTTCTATGACCGGACGTTGCTTCCACGGCTCGAACGTTCAAAAGCGGCTTCAACACCGGAAGGGGCGCGGTCGCCGGCCGACATCCGCCGACGAATTGACGCGATCGATTCGGAGTATGTCTCAGTCAGGCCGGATCACAACCACTCGATACCGAAGCATTTCGTTGAGTTGGCTGAGAACCTCGCCGCGCAGGCAGAGGAGATGTATGACGCCGCGCCAGAACGGGCTGATGGGCTAATAACCGTCGCCGATGGAATTCTCGATTACGTCGAGGCGCTGTATGAACGCAACGAGTATAGCGTGATGCTCCGACGGCTGCAGGGGTAACGGAACGCGTGTGCATCGGATGATACTGAAGTAGGCAGCGTGGTAACTGTTCCCGAAGTTTTTTTCTTGCTTCTCGCACTCAAACCAGCATATGGGTGCCGACGAAGACGTAAACGGGTTTGCCTGGCGGGTCGGGTGGAGTCCCTGGCTTACTGTTCTCGGAATAACGTTTGTTGTGACCGCCATCGCAGCGGCGATCACCGATGAGGGGGGCGAAATCGGGGGGGCCGCCTTTTTTGCTCTCGTCGCCGGGTTTGCCGTCTATTTTTGGGGCACCAGAGAAGTGAACGCCAATTACGAGGAGCTGCTGGAGCGGTTCGTATCCAAAACCGAGCGTCAAGCCGCGCGGGGAATCGACGTTGCCGAAGCCAGCACGTACAGCCTCACGTGGGGGAACGGTGAATCCCCAATTCTCGTCAAGCCCTCCCGGACGTATTTTACTACCACGCTCGTGGTGACCGGAACCTCTGTCAATATTAACGAAGGAGCTCAATACCGGATGGATAAGCGAAATCCGAAAAGCGGGGGGACGAACCGTGAGCTGTTTTATGACCAGATTACCGCCGTCGACTCACATCAGGATGGCGACTACTCGACAATGGAGATACGGACTGCTGGCGGGGAATCGATCGAAGTTGGGTCTGGGGTGACCGAGACCGTCGACGCCGCGATAAGTGAGGTGCGAAAACAGCTCCGGAAGGTCAAGGCCGGTCGTGATACGTCGATGGGACAGTCGACGAACCAACAGACAGCCTCGAATCCCCAACCTGGAACAGCACCCCCGAGTGGCGAGGCGGCGTCGGCGAACGCGACACCCACCGATGAACCAACCCAACCGGCGCCCGACGCGACAGAGCCCTGTCTCGCCTGTGGGGAAGAAATCGATCCGGATGCGGCTTTCTGCCTGGGCTGTGGCGTCGAATCGCCCTTCGAGCCCGGCACGGAAGAACCCACCACTGAGGCCGACGAAGTGAATCCAGATCAGCAGCCAGCAACGCCAGCGATCGTCGAGGTCGCCGACGCCGTCGAGCGGCAGCTCGGTCCGGATTCACGACCTGCGAGACAGCTTTGTCGCGTTCTCGGCGATGAAGCAGCGACGGAAGCCGACATTCGATCGGTTCTGGAAGAGGCTGTCGAACAGCTCGAGACCGCAGCTGCGGTCTCGACGACGCTTGAACCAATCGAGCGCCGCTCGTCGACGACGACGTATGAAAACGCAAAACAGGAGCTTAAAAGCCAGCGGGGCCAGCTCCCGGCGGCGGTCGAGCCGCTCGTCGGCCGGCTACTCGAGTTACACCGTGAGATCGATCAACAAGAAAGCCAACGCGATGAGATCGTCGCCGAGGTTGAGACGATCTGCTCGCAGGCGGCGAGTTCGGAGGCCGTTTCGTTCCGGAACGGCGACATCGAAGAGCGAGCCACCGAACTTGCCGCCGCCTTGGAGGCTGGAGACGTGGTCATTACCGAACCATCCGTCGCCGTCGAATCCGTCGCTGAAGATGTCAACCACCGCATCCGGCCTTCCAGTGAGTTGGGGCGAGAACTGATTGACCGACTCCGAGCGCCTGAGAATGAATCGGAACTCGAAGCGACGATTCGTGAAAGCGTGGAGGCCCTCGAGGAGTACGCAGCAACCCAGGAGATGCTTTCGGAAATCCGGGTAGGTGATGTTGAACGTCGGTTAACATCGTTGCAACGGGATTTGGGGAGCCGTGATACGCCGATTTATAGTCATCTGAACGATCGAATTATGGAGCTTGAATCGATGATCAAGGGTGGATCAGTCGACGATATCCAGTTGTACGCGATTTATCAGGAGGTTTCCTTCTATGACCGGACGTTGCTCCCTCGACTCTCGCGGTCACTCTCGGGCAACGAATCCGCCGATGTTGAAGAGATGCTCTCGACAGTCCAGCGACGAATCGACGAGATCGACGGTGAGTTCGTCTCCGTCAGACCCGATCACAACCATTCGATTCCGAAACATTTCATCGAGCTGGCCGAGGAGCTTTCAGCCGACGCCGAACAAGAGCTTCGCTCACGTCCCGAGCGGGCGGCTGGTGTGCTGTTGGCTGCCGATGCCATTCTCGACCACGTCGAGGAATTATACGAACGCAACGAGTACAGCGTGATGCTCCGACGACTGAGAGGCTGAGCTGAATTCGCCGTGATCGATCTTCTATGTTGTGTGAACCGGTAACTATTTTACTAAACGACGAAAACCGACCGCTGTGAGTCAATGACATACTTGTTTGTGGGGGCAGGACAGGCTGGTGGTGCCATCGTCGATGCGCTTTTCGAATATACCGACAATTCGTTTCTTGGCCTGTTCAGTAGTCCTGACATCTCGACGCTTGGGACACCGCTGGTATTCAACTCAACCATCCGCGATTTGGAAAATCTAAGCAACGTACCGGAGGAAAACCAATACGGGATCGCAGAGCAACACGGCCTAGTCGAACGATCCGAACCGGGGTTCGAAGAGAAGGTCACCGGGGGCTTCGGCCGCGATCCAGTGGCCGCCGATGAAGTGATGACACAGTATGATACGGAGATTCAGAATCTGCTCGATCGGCAGTTTGGTGGTGGCCCCACCACGATTGACGATGACGAAGACGAGGGCCAGGAAGCGGCCCCCGCCACGGCCTCCGGTTCAATCGATTTCGTGTTTCTGTGTCTCGGGCTTGGGGGTGGAACCGGGTGCGGAATCGGGCCACATCTGGCTCGCCAAATCAAGCAGTACGCCGATGGAACAACGAAAGTTATCGCCATTGCGATTCTTCCGAACACGAAAGGGTCGGCCGATGGCGGTGAGGAAGACGACGATGGAATCGCTGCTGGACGCCAAGCCTGGAATACGATGTACGGGCTTGATCGACTGGAAAACGAGGTTGATGGAATCGTCCTCGTTGACAATCAGCGAATCTCGTATCTCGATTCCTCGGCAGGGCAGTTCGGACAATACAACGAGTATGTTGCTTCAGCGCTGTACGATTTGATTACCGGGCCGGTCTTCAGTAGCGTCGACGCAGGTGACGTTGAGGGAATCGATACACCTGATATCGACGTTCAGGATATCGCTACGTCACTGTCATTCGGCGTTGGTGGGGGGTCGTCTCGTCCTGGGTATGCGGCAATCGGCCGCTCGGTCTCGATGACACAGACGTTACCGGGATATCTGGTACCACTCATCGGCAATCGAGAAATCGATAGCGCGGCACTCTCGCGTTTGTCCGCCTCAAAACAGACACTCGCGAACGCGGAGAGCCAACGGGCACAGAAGGCTATCTCGCTCATCCGGGCCCCAAGCTCATACCTCACCGGCGGAAGCTACAACATTGAGACGGCCACCGTCCAGGAGTTCTTACAACGGAGCTGTGGACTCAGCGAGGTTAACCTCGGGATTGCGCTCAGCAATCGGAATCTCGTATCGCTGACAACACTCCTAACATACCGCCGCGAAGATATTGATCGTCTCCAGGAGATCGATTCGATTGCCGACGCTTACGAAGACCAAGCGGAGCAGATGGCTTTATGATTGAGACCTACACCATCGACCCCCTTGTGTCCGCGCTGACTACGCCCAGCGCTGCCCGTCAGGCGGGCGAACTCGCAAGAGCATCCGAATCGCTTGCCGAGCAAGCGTTCGTGTTCGCCGGCGCGGGGGGACTGCTCGGACTCGGCCCCGGCATCGCGCTTTCGGGTGCTGGGGTATACCTGCTCAAACGACGACAGATCAATAATAAACTGCAGTCATGACCAACTCTGTCAGCCATCTTATGATCGTCACGCTCGCCCTCTTGATGTTTTTAGCTATCGGCGGTGCTATCCCGGCGGCGGGCGCGTCGAACTCGGGTGGGACTGTCGCTCCGACAGTAACGCTTTCTGAGGAAGGAGAGACCGAAGCGGCTGGCGGGGCGTTCGGCACCAACGTTTCGGCTCCGTCACAGTCGTTCGAACGGGCCCAAGACAATTTTGAGGCATCCAGTGAGACACTGGAGAACAGATCCGACTCGTTGAGAGACACCGCCGAGATGATCCAGGCGAACGACGCGTATACTGACACAGCCCACGAACAAGCGACCGACGACCTCGATGCGATAGAAGCCGAACTGCAGGCGCTCGATGAAGCCGAAAGCGACGCCAGAGGTGAGGTCGTGGCCGCAGACACGGATCTGAGCCCGATGGAGCAGTTTCTGATTCTCGAAGCGATCGATGAGGAACGGCACTCGACACAAACCACGGTTGATGAGGCACTTGGGGAGTATGAAACCGCCGTCGAGACACAACAGGCCGATATCTCCTCACCGCCGATGACTTATTTCGGCGGCGCGTTGCTTGTTGGACTGCTTGGTGGCGCGCTTCTGGGAGCCATTATTCCGCTCCGGGAAGCAAAAAAGACTGGTGATAAAATGAAACTCAGCCGGGACGTTTCGTACAGCAGATTGGCTGGCGTGATTCCCGTCGGCGTTGGCGTTCTGATCGGCATCGTCGCGGTGGGACTGCTGTGGTATCTCGGGGCGGTCAACCTCGTTCGGGTGATACTATGAACTTGAGTACGCGAACAATATTCAGTATTGGTGGCCTCGTTGTGGCTGCAGCTGCAATTGGTGCAGTCATTTTCCTCCTGACGGGAGTAACGGATATTTTCTGGGCGACGATGATCGGCATCCCCCTCGTCGTCGTTGGAGGCATTGCGCTGTACGTCCGCGGCCTCATCACGCGAAACAAGACAACCGAACAGCAGTATGTCCGGAAAGTTGGACGTGATGTTGCCGAAGAATTCCAAGCAGAACTCCGAGTTTTGAACGATCTTCGGGACGATTATCCGGGATGGGCCCCGAGTATCGATGCGCGGGTCGACTCACTTGTCGCTGATTTCAGCACACAGGGCGTAGAGTTTCACCCCGAAGCCGGATCGTTTGAGCTCACTGACGCTGTCGACGGTGCCGACGTCCAGGAGTTCGAACGTCTTGGAACCGAGATTGACTCGTTTCACGATGAACTCACCGAACAGTTCCGTGAATTCGCTCGAACGGAACTCGAGGACATAGAGGAGCACCTCAGCCGGCTTGAGGACGTCGGCCTTATCCGATCGAAACCCACGGTCACCGTCCCGGCCGCGACCGATCCGATTCCACCGTTTCGGGATGCTCTCGATGACGTACGGGAACAGGCAGCCGAGGATGTCGAGGCGGCAATCGAGGCACTCCGAGAGATGACCCGCGGGGATACTCGCCCAGAAGATATCGAGGCCATCGAAGCGAACCTCAAAAAAGCGACCGAGGCGGCAGCCAGACACGATTATTTCGCTGCCGCTGATTCGGTACTCGAGGCTCGTGACCAACTTCGAGACCAATTTTCCGGCTCGTTCGAAGTCGAGCGAGAACGACTATCGGCGCTTCTCGATGCGGTGTTGGAATCTGACGTCGAGCGATACGTCGACGCCGAGTATATCGACGACGTGACCGAAATAAAACACGAGGTTGATTCGCTTGATTCAGCGCTCGCACTCGCAGAACTGACAAAGAAGCGAGCGCGCCTCCGTCGGACGTGTGTTTCGATGCTCCGGTCGATGGAGCGCGACCTTGAGGATGCGACTCGAACGCTCCGCTCGGCCGACCTACCGGCAGGATACTACAGCGAGCCCTCGGTCGTCGACGAACGGCTTGCCGATCCTCTCTCCGATTTCGATGACCTCGAGCGATTTACCGCAGAGTGGGCCGACGGGGCTGCTCGGCTTACCGACGCACTCGAGACTGCAAGCACGAAAGCCTCGGTCGTCGAGGCATATGACGACTTCGCAGAGGAAATCGATCAGCAACTTCAGCAATCCGGGGAGGTGACTGCTGCGGATCTTCCGATCCGTCACGGCGAACAGTTCCTCGGGTTGTACAACCGGCGGAACCCGTCCGTGGAGTTTGATCCGGCTCGAGGAGTCCTGCGACGCGGTGACGTCAAACAGTACGACGTGAGCGTCGATCTTCGGTACGAACGCGGCGGCGAGCCCAGACAGGCGACCGTCGAACTCGACGGTGGGATGTATGACGAATCGGCGACAGTCGAAACCCGGGTCGCCGAGACGGTGGAGTTCGCTGACGTTCCCTCCGGGACATATACCCTCCGAGCAGATCCTGGGGCTGAGGCGTTCGGCACCATCGAGCACGAATTAACCGTTGACGGCGACACCACTGAAACGGTTGAATTTATCGAGCGATCACTTCGCGAGCGCCTCTGCTCGGAGTTCGATCAGGATATGGAAGAACACCTGCCGGCGATTGATTCGCAGGTCGCTTCGGCGTACGAAGAACAGGGGTTCGTCTCGACTGAAATGGATCTGCCGGTTCGATCCACGTATGCGCCCTGTTTGCTCGCCCTGTGGGGTGAGCGAAACGGGTACGATGTCGCGGAGTTCGACGATGACGTGATTGTGTACGACCGTACCCAAATCGAACGCGAACTCGAGAACACAGTTCGATACAATATCGACGCTGGCGAGGAGCTTCGGTTCGATGAGGCGAGAAAAAACTTCTTGTCCGTACCCGTGCCAGACGGAACCATACGTGATATGATTGCCGGGCTACAGACGGACAAGAACGTGACGACGACGGCGACGGCAATCAAGATCGAATAACCAACTATGGCAGCAACAAACACGTTTACGAGATGGAGTGTGATCGCGTCGGGGGAGGGCGGGGGGCGAATCGCCTCACAGTTCTTCGACCGGACAGAAAATCCCGGGATAGACGACCGTATCTTGGTGATGAACACGAACCGATCCGATCTTCGGAACACGATTGACCGACTTCAAGAACATATCGGGTCGACAAGCGATCAAGAGCAGATGATGAACGACCACGCTCTTGAGTTCGGGTCTCAACAGGGGGCGGGGAATTTTTTCCCGAATGGTGAGGCCTGCGCCAGAGAGGATCTCGATCGCATCGTCGGAGATATCAAAGACCAGATGGGGGGCACGGACGCGTTTATGCATATCGCGACGCTTGGCGGTGGAACCGGAAACGGTTCGATTCCGTACGTCATCGACCAGTTCAAAAACGGGCTTTCGGACGTCGAGAACGTCGACGCCGAAGACTGGATGAACAGTGTAATCCACGCCGCCTTCGGTGTCTGGCCCTACTATTATGAACAGCCCCAACGACATTTTAATGCAGTCTGCGGGCTCTCAAGGCTGTTGCGGACGGAGGATAACGTCCAAAACGCTGATATGGTTCTGCTTGGCGCGAACTCTCATCTGGATGAACTCAGCGGCGATGCGAACGGCGAGTATGACTCCATTAACAGGGCGATCATTCAGGCAATCGAACTGATGATCGGGGCCGGCCGGGAGACGAGAAGCGTGATCGATATCAAAGATTACGTTACCATCCCCTCCCAGATGGATGTTTACCACTTCACTCCGGCCGTCGCGACGGATCTCGATGGGTCGATATTCGAACTTGAGTATATGCTCGAACAGGCGGCTGAGAACACGTTCGTTCCGATGGACGTCGAGACCACACAGGTCGCCTACGCGATTGTCCGTGCGCCGGAGTCGATGATCGATAGTGGTGAGATATCCGAGCCCGATATCTACGATGCGTTCCACGAGTGGACCGACAGCCACGGAATCAATATCGCCGGTCAGGCGAGTCTGACACCGAAACGCGGCAAAGGAAGCGATGTCGACGTATTGCTTCTTTTGGGTGGGTTCGATTTAGATCCACTGTTGGATCACTCCTGGGACGACTTTGAGATGCTTGGTGAGAGCCTGGCCGGCTCTTCGGCGGGCGGCCAGGCCGACCTTTCGCATGCTGAGCTTGATCAACTCGTCGCGAATTTAAAAGAATACGCGGATCTCAACACCGTATAATATGACCTGGCCTATCCTTTGCTTGAATCGTCCCCGGGCCAGAGCGGGGGTTGTGGTCGGGGTTCTTATCGCCTTCGTTACGTTCGGGCTTCTCTTTGCCCCGCCAGCAGTCGCCCAAAACAGCGGTGACGCCCAGATCGAAATCACTGATTCGCCCACTCAGGCGACGGTCGGTGAGGAAATCACGATTGAGGCTAGTGTAACGAACGCTGGGTCAACCGACGACACTTTTGAGATCTCACTTGAGATCAACGATACCGAAAGCGATAGCCAAACAGTGAATCTCGAACCAGGTGGGATGGATACTATCGCCCTTGAGTATACGATTGAACAGGGTGATGAACCGGAACTCCGGTTCACTGTTGTGGATGATAGTGGCGACGAGAGAGCCGATGGTACTGTTAGTGTTACCGACGAACCTCAACTAAATATCATCGATAGCCCGCCTGAGTCAGTCACTGCCGGTGAAGATATCACCCATGAGGTCGAGGCCGAAAACACTGACGCTGCCGATGGGAATCTCAAATTTTGGGTTGGAAACACCCTGATTGCTACGGAAGCGATGAATGCCCAAACTGGGGATTCTGAAAGGGAGATGTTCTCTTATACAACCACTCGACGTGACTTGGGGACTCTCGATGTCCGGGTAGAGTTTGATGAGGAATCGATAGAAGAAGAGGTCAGGGTAACACTGCCTGAAAACGATTCCTTCGTGGCTAATCGGACAGGTGTGAATGAAGTTACCGTGACGCTTGATTCCGATGAGGTTGGGGAGACAGGAACTGTTCCCGAGGGAGAAATAAACGTTAATATTGACGGGAGGCTGTACCGGCTTTGGGATTTAGCCGATGCCTCTGGCGATGATATGTATCAGAATACATATAGTATGCCATCGGAATCGAGTGTGCACAAAAATGAGCCGTTGATGACCGCGAATATCGGGATTGCCGACACCGAACTGTCAGATACCGCTCATCTCCACACCGTTGAACAGACGACGATTGCGAGTTGGACTGATGAACATTTCATCTATATCCCCATTGACACGATTGGAGTCCCTGACGTCAACGAAGCGGATCTTTCAGTCACGCTCTCGGATGGGGATCAACTAAATGCTAATTTCGAGGATTCGAGCACCGTCACCATCGATCTCAATGAAGTTCGTGCTGAAACCGAACCCGAGATGGATGTGAGGCCAACGTTCGAGACAGACGGTGCCCCCGTCGGCTATGTCGATGGGTTCGAACCGGATATCCGGTTTCTCCACGGCGAGGTTGTTCTCTGGCATCCACACATCGAGGCCGGGACTGACTACACAGTCACTCTACAGGAAGTCGACGGCGAAATAGTTGATGACTCGATTACCGTAACCGCTCCCACACCTGGAACAGTTCGGGTTCCCGAACCAGAGACAGTCGCCGGTGCTGATACGGTTACGCTCTCTGTGACAGAAACTGGTGAAGAGGAAGCTCTATTCGAGTCGCTTGAAGTGACCGATATCTCTGAGGAGCACCAGATGAACGCGTCAGTTATTGATAGCCAAACACTCGAAAGCGACCACTCTTTCGAACGACTATCCGTTTCTGCTGTCCTTATCGAGACGGGAACACACCCCACCTCCGAGACACAGTATCTAACCAACGGGGAGTTCGAAACAGATGATGACCAACTCTCTGTATCGGGAACCGAACTCGAGCATGGAGATTCGGTTCAGGTGGCGACGAACGCTGGCATTATTAACGTTAATGTCAACCCGGGCGATGAGACGCCTCTCTCTGGATTTCTCCTCTCGATTATTATTTTTGGGTTGACGGGCCTTGGCGGTCTGGCTGGTGGGTTCCTCGGAAGACGAACCGGACTTCCCGATCTGAATTTTGCCCAAACCCTCGCCGTTGTGAGCCTCATCAGCATCGCTGGCGGGATTGTTATTATCCATTCGATAATTGGACTCCCGATTCCTGGCGACGTTTGGCCACACTACCTTGGGATATTCCTCTTGGGTATGGCGGTACTGATTGGGTATACAATCGGCGGTATGTTCTATCGTCCAAACGAAGAATATGCTCGGAAGGGTACCAGAACGACCCAGCAGCGACAACAGCAAGTCAGGAGACAGATTTCAATCACGGATGGGAATCGACCGATTCGAGAGGAAGTCGAAATAAAAGCCAAACGTGCGGATGGCGGTTCGCAAAAGACCCGCTCGTCAATCATTTCGGGGGGCAGTGGTGCGATTACGTTACCCGCCGGAACCTGGAGACTGCAGGCAACTCTCGAAACAGCCAACGGCGAGCACAAATCCGAGGTCGTGCGTGAAAAACTCTCTACACAAGGGCGTGCATCGAAAACCACCCTTGAGATTCCGCTTCCGGATATTTCGGTGTCCGTCAGAGACCGAACACGTAACGAGCCGATTCCCG
>OBKM01000668.1_pt1 | contig 16410 bp, 16 predicted proteins | sample 1519691 | NCBI WGS metagenome assembly OBKM01 (sample SAMEA37050418, study PRJEB22526) | metagenome | biome: saline pan; feature: lake; material: water | place: Egypt | collected 2015 | depth 0.5 m | reverse complement strand
GGTTGCTGCCGGCATTAGTAGAGACCCGTTGCTCAAAACCTTTCCCGAGGTACTAAGTCGTGGGAGTAGTCACAGACGAGGGGCCCCACTGTGTACGGCGTGGTGCCCTCCGGCCGTGGTCTGCTCGGTCTGTAACAGTCCCCACGGCACTAGCTGTGAAGTACCTCGGGGTCACGCCCCGAGGCACTCTGCCTGCTTTCTCTGTAGACGGATTCAGTCAAAGGCGATCATTGACTCGCCGGTCATCGACGGGGGCGGGCTGATGTCAAGCGCCGCCAACAGCGTCGGGGCGATGTCCGCGAGCCCCCCCTCGTGGGCCCGAACAGATGTCGTATCCGGTACTCGCTGATCGGTATATACGAACGGCACCGGATTCGTTGTGTGTTTCGTCCGTGGGTTGGCCGCGGTCCCCATGTCTTCTGCGTTCCCGTGATCTGCAATCACAAACAGGTGCCCCTCGATGTTCGCGATCAGACGACACAGTTCGTGGTCGACGGCCTCGACGGCAGTAATGGCCGCCTCGTACCCGCCGGTGTGTCCGACCATGTCGGGGTTCGCGTAGTTGAGGATAATGACGTCGGGATCCTCGGTAGCGACGATGTTGAGGGCCCGATCAGTGACCGTCGTGGCAGCCATCGACGGTTGTTGGTCGTATGTCGCCACGTCCGGGCTATCGACGATCTCACGGTACTCTCCAGGAAACCGTGTCTCTTGTCCGCCGTTGAAGAAGTACGTCACGTGTGGGTACTTTTCGGATTCAGCGATCCGGAGCTGCGTGTGGCCGGTCTCGGCGAGGACAGAGCCGATCGTCGCTGCGGGCTGAATCGGCGGATAGGCAACCGGAAACGGGTAGGTGGCGTCGTACTCGGTCAGGGTCACGACAGTCGTCGACGGGGGGTGTGTCTCCATGGGCCATGCTGGACCGACGTTCCCAAGCATCCGCACGAGCTGGCGGGCCCGGTCGGGCCGAAAATTGAACACGACGACTGCGTCACCATCTTCTAGGGCCGGCTGATCCTCGAGGATGGTTGGGGAAACGAACTCGTCTGTCTCCCCGCGCTGGTAGGCGGCCTCGACTGCGGCCTGTGGGTCCGGGGCCTGGTAGTCGGCCCGCCGGTTGACGATCGCATCGTAGACGGCCCGTGTGCGGGCCCAGTTTTCGTCCCGGTCCATCGCGTAGTAGCGGCCACTCACCGTTGCCACTGCCCCCGTCCCGGCGTCGTCGACGAAGTGTTGTAGGCTGTCGAGTGTCTCCTGTGCGACCATCGGCTCGGTGTCCCGGCCGTCGAGAACCGCGTGGGTGACCGCTGCCACGCCCTGTCTGTCGGCGAATTCGATGAGTGCACGGAGGTGATCGACGTGTGCGTGGACTCCGCCCTCGCTGGTGAGGCCGATCAGGTGGATCCGCCCGCCGGTCTCAGCTACCGCGGCCGCCGCCTCCAGTAACGCATCGTTTTGGTAGAAACTACCGTCTGCGATGGCTGCGTTGATCCGGGTAAAGGGCTGTTGCAGCACCGTGCCGGCCCCGATTGTCAGGTGTCCGACTTCGCTGTTTCCCATCTGGCCTTCGGGCAGCCCGACTGCAGGCCCGTCGGTACGCAACCGAGCGGTGGCTCCTGTTGCCCAGAGCCGGTCGAAGGTGGGCGTGTCAGCGGCTGCGACCGCGTTTCGCCGGTTGTGATCTCCGATTCCCCAGCCATCAAGAATCACCAACGCCGCCTTCATGGCTCCAGTATCGCGACCGACCGGTTTGATCCCTTCGACACCGCACAGATTATACCTCCCGCCACACTAGTTCAGCTATGGTGTCCGCCCCGACGTTGCTCCGTCGTGCGACACTCGCTTACACCCGGCATCTGGTTGCAGCCGTCGGGATTTTTACTATCGGGATCCTCGCTGGCGTGGGTCTCGTCGTCGGTGGCGTCGATCTACTCGCCGTGATCGGCATCGAGGACGTGACGGAGCTGTTCCCCGAGGAGCTGACGACGGTTGGGATCTTCGTGAACAACCTCCAGGCATCGTTGTTGATGGTCCTCGGTGGCCTCACACTCGGCTTGCTGACGGCGTTTGCACTCTTCGCGAATGGTGTGGTCGTCGGCTACGTCGCAACGCCCGCGGTCGCGGAGACCGGACTGTTCGGGACGTTGCTCCTGCTCGTTCCCCACGGAATCTTCGAGTTGCCGGCTGTGTTCATCGCTGCGGCGATCGGATTCTGGATCGCGGTCGTTCTCACTGACCGAATCCGCGGTCGTCGGGAAGACCTACGCCCCGACTCGGAGGAACAACGCCGACTCGGCGCCCTCGGAGGCACCGCTGTCCTCCTGCTCGGTGTCGCTGCTGTCGTCGAAGTTCACGTCACGCCGGCATTGTTCGAAACGGTCTACGGAGCCGATCCGGGAGGGCGGTGACCGTGCCAATGCTCCCCCGTGACGGTCACGGGCTGTACTACGAGGCAAGAGGCGATGGCCCGGTTGTTGTCCTTGTTTCTGCCCCTGGCTTCGGGTCTTGGCAGTGGGCCTGGCAGTATCCGGCCCTGCAAGGTCCGTTTCGGACCGTTGTCTCCCACCCGCGAGGGACTGGTCAGTCGAGCAGCCTGCCGCCGCCGGCGGATCTGTCTACACTCATCGGCGACCTAACCGCCGTAGTCGACGACCTGGCTGCGACCCGCGTCCACCTCGTCGGGCGTGGTTTTGGGGGGCGTGTTGGCCTCGAGTACACACGACAGAACGACCACGTCGCCAGTCTGACACTTGTACAAACACCAGCCGGTGCGCTCAAGCACGGTAGCGTCGACGAAACGCCACTTCTTGGACCGACACGAGACGGCGACGACGACCCGACGACGAGTGCACTCTCTTCTGCCTTCGTCCAGACGCATCCAGATGTCGTCAAGCAGATCGTCGGGTGGCGAGAAGCAGAAGACGCGCCCGTCTCGTACTGGCGGTCGTTCAACGAGATCCGCCGCCAAGCCACGCGCGAGTGGCCGCTGTATACGGTCACGACACCGACACTTATCGTCCACGGCGGTGCTGACCCGGTTGTGCCGGTGACCAATGCACGGACCCTCGCCGAGGGGCTTCCGCGAGCCACCGATTTAATCTTCGAAGATGCTGCACACCTTGTCGGTGTCGAGCGATCACGGCCGGTAAACGACGCCCTCGTTGGGTTTCTCGAAGACCAGGCCAACTGGGCATAACATTTATTACGAACCGCCCACATAGTGTCAAATGCAACAGGGTGATCCACCATGGCCCTGCCAACCACACCAGCAAGCTCGTGGCTACAGGATATGGATCTGCCGAGCCGCCTCTTCGGTGGCTCCGGTTTCGGCAACGACTTCGAACTGTACGAAGAGGAAGACGAGTTCGTGCTAACCGTTGAGCTGCCCGGGTTCGACCCGGCCGAGATCTCCGTCGCGTGGGACGACGGCACTCTCAACGTCGGTGCCGAGCACGTCGACGACGCCCGCGGAGAGCGCCGGACGTATCACCGACGCTTCCGGTTCCCTAGGACGGTCGACGACGACGCGATCACCGCCTCGTACAACAACGGTATCCTGGAGGTGCGGCTGCCGATCTCGACGGATGCTGCCCTCCAGGGCACCGAGATCCCCATCGAGGGTTGACGGGCGACGGGCCGGCTAGTAAGTCAGCCGGTCGATCCAACTGCTTATCCAACTGCTTATCCAACTGCTTATTATAACCCTGCGCGTAGGTAGTGGTGAATGATTCTCGTCCGCGGTCGTGCTGGTGGTACTGCGCTGACCGGCACGGTCTATGAGCCGACCGACGACCCCCCATCGTTCGCAGGTGCACCCGACCCACAGGCGCCGTACGTGTGGGTGTGTGATGCCTTCTACGCCGTCGAAAGCGGGGGCATTCCCCAGGAAATCGACGGATCGACCGTGCGGGTCGCCTTCGAGCCACCCTTCCCACAGCCGTTTCAGACACGGACACAGGCACTGACAGCTGCCGAGGACCACCTCCGTACGCAGTTCGTTCGCGTGGGCATCGACAGCGATGCCGTCGAGATCGAACGTATCGAGGACGTCGACCCCCAGCCTGCCTAACGGTGCTTTGTCTCGCCCCACCGAAGGTGGTTGTAGTCGACGTGTCTGTCTGCACTGAACTCGTCCTCGAGAGCCCGCTTGAGAGCGTCGGCACCGTCGGTATCGATCCGGGCCAGTGAATCGGCCTTCTGTACGGCGTGTGGCGGCCCGCGGTGGGTGGCTACCTCACTGAGTACCCACCGAGTAATCGTCTCTCGATGCTGTGGATCCTCGGTGATGCCGTACGGTGCCTCGACCCGGAAAAGGACGTCAATCCGTGGATCGTAAACCACGAAGAAGGTCACTTCGTAGGCACTTGGGTCGTACCGACGGTCGATGCCGAATGTCGCGTCCGCGATCAGCCGGTCGGCACCCCCCCGCGACCGAAACCAGTTGGTGTACGTGAGGCGGTCGGTATTTCGCTCGCGGAGTACTCGTTGCGTGCCGTCATCGCTGCGCATGCGGGTGTACGAGACATCTTCTAGAAGGCGAATAAACAACGCCGTGTCGTCGACCCAGTCGACGTTGACTACTTCTGTGAGCGCTCTGGTGAGTGCCTTTGTCGACGGGTTCTTGACGAACCCGACCAGTGGACGGTCGTCGTCGAGTGCTGCCTCCACCATAGCGATGTAGTTGCTGATCACGTCCCGTGGGCCCTGGCCGTCGTAGAGGAGCCCCTCCAACTCGGGGTCGCGGTTAGCCCAGTTCAACATTCCTTTCGGATACACCGGCCCATCCAGAACGAACAGGTCTGTCTTCGTGGGTAGGTACGTCAGTGCGTGTGTGCTTTCTGCGAGGTACAACGCAAGCTCGTGGACGACACTCTCCTCGAAGCGGCTCACATCTGGCGCCATCAAGAGTACATTCGTCGCGTTGCCATTGTCGAGTTGCTCTTCGCGGGACCGGATCATCGGCCCCTCGTCGGTGTGAACGGCCGTTACGAGTGTCCGTTTACGGTGTGTCTCGAGTGCTGAGGGAACGCCACCGAGGGCTGCCTGTGCGACGTCGAGAACGACGCCGTTTTTGAACGCCGTTGGGTTCATAGTCCCCGAATCGAGCCCGTAGACCTGGTCGTACGGGGTCTCCTGAAGCGCTGCGGTTTCGGTGTCGACGGCCTGCAGTGCTTGCTCGGCGAGTGGCTCGACCACGATGCGATTGTCGCCGTCGACGAGCGGGTCAAGAAACTCTTCCCAGACCGTCTGTGCGAAGGCCCGTTGCTCGCGGTCGTCGACGGCAGTGCCGATCCGGCGTGCGTGGCGGGTGATGCCATCGAAGTGTACCGGATCCAGCGGCATTACCCTCTCTTGCAGATAGGCAAACAAAAGCCCCTGGGTCAGGATGGGCGAAGCTCTTGTTCGGTAAAGACCTGTCCGCACGCACTGCATCGGTACCGGCCCAGGTCGACCTTCTCAACTGCCCGGCCCTCGCCACACTCCGGGCACCGTATGTCCCGTACTGCCATGGATAGAACTACTCAATCCGGCATGAAGAACGTATCGGCGCCACACTCAAACCCACCCGCGACCGATACTGACCCGTGGAGTTGCATATCCGGTACGAAGGCGACGATGATCCCGCGAAATGCACGGCGCGGGCGCTCGCTCGGCAGGACCACGCACAGCTCCACGACCGTGCGGCCACGACGCCCGCTGGGATTATCCTCGATCCACACGCCGAACAGGCGTTGTCACCCGCCGATCGCAGCCGTACTGACCGACTGGTTGCGCTTGACTGCTCGTGGGAAACGGCCACCGAAGAACGCTACCAGCTCGATGGGTGGCGCCGTGCACTTCCGTTTCTCGTAGCCGTGAACCCGATCAACTACGGCACACCGTTTCAGTTAACCACCGTCGAGGCGCTTGCCGGAGGACTCGTGATTCTGGGGGCCCGTGACCAAGCGGCGACGATTCTCGCTGAGTTTTCTTGGGGTGATACGTTTCTGAGTTACAACGCGGAACCACTGCGTCGGTACGCCGAGGCGACCGACTCAGAGGAAGTTGTGGCGATCCAGTCGGAGTACCTCGCCTCGGACGAAAGCAGTTAACCGGCTGCTCCGCTGGCAGTGTGAGTATGGACGCGGCACTGGGCGCCCCCGAGAAAATGCATGCGCGGCGTGAGGAGCTGACACCCATGCTCTCTCAGTACTACGACCTCGCACGGAGCTACGACGACTGTCTGTTGCTCTTCCAGGTTGGCGATTTCTACGAAGCCTTCTGTGAGGCCGCCGAGCGGATCGCACGACTACTAGAGATTACCCTCACGAAACGAGAAGACAGTACCGGAACCTACGCGATGGCCGGGGTCCCTATCGACAACGCAGAATCGTACATCGAAACCTTACTTGACGCCGGCTACCGTGTCGCCATCGCCGATCAGGTGGAGGATCCGGATCAGGTCCACGGCGTGGTCGAACGGGCAGTGACACGCATCGTCACACCGGGAATGGTGACAGAAACGGAGCTGCTCACCGAGGACGACAGCCGGTTCGTCGCCGCTACCGTCGAGCGTGGCGGGGAGTACGGTTTCGCCGCCCTCGATGTTTCTACCGGACAGTGTTTCGCGACGACCGTCTCGGCTGTCCCATCACTGACCGACGAGCTCGCCCGGTTCGATCCAGCCGAAGCCATCGCTCCGTCGGACGATCAACACCTCATCGACGCGTACTCGGTCGCGGAGTATGACGAACGTGCTTTCTCGGAAGCGTGTGCATCGGGCCGGGTCCAGGCCTACTTCGGCCCCCCGGAACGGGTCACCGTGGGTGACGCACAGACGCGTGCTGTTGGGGCGTTACTCGCCTACGCAGAGTACACACGTGGCGGCCGCCCGGCTGCTGAGGCGACCCAGGCCGAGCCGGTGTCTGACCCACTCGAGAATCCAACGTCCCCGCCGCGGTTGCCGTATATTACCCACCTCACGCAGTACGATCCAAGCGAGTACATGATGCTCGACTCGGTGGCGCTCCGGAGTCTCGAACTGTTCGAGCGTCGGACTGTCGACGGGAGTAGTGATGCGACGCTGTTTAGCGTTCTCGATGAGACGACAACGGCACTCGGCAGCCGTCGGCTCCGCGACTGGCTCCGTCGACCACTCTTGGATGTCGAGGCGACTCGGCGACGACACACCGTTGTCGGGGCGCTCAAGACCGACCCAGCGACCCGCGATCGCGTCGCAGAGTTACTGACCGACGTCTACGATATCGAACGACTCGTCGCCCGCATTACCCGCGGCCGCGCTGACGCGCGTGACCTCCGGTCGCTCGCGACGACGTTACGCGCCGTCCCGGATATCCGTGAGGCACTCGCCGATCACACGAGTGAGCCGGTGACAGCCCTTCGTGATGCCCTCGATCCGCTCCCGGAAATTTACGACGCAATCGAGGCAGCGATCACACCGGATCCGCCGCCGACACTGACCGACGGCGGACTGATCAAGCCTGGCTACGACGACCGGTTGGATGACCTCCGTGCCACCGAACAAAGCGGTAAGCAGTGGATCGACGAGCTTGAGACCCGAGAGCGCGAGCGGACCGGCATTGACTCGCTGAAAGTCGACTACAACGACGTACACGGCTACTACATTGAGGTCACGAACGCAAACTTAGACCGGGTTCCTGACGACTACCAGCGCCGCCAGACCCTGAAAAACGCCGAACGGTTCGTGACACCACCACTCAAGGAACGTGAAGGTGAAATTCTCCGGGCAGAGGCGGAAGCCGCCGACCGTGAGTACGAGCTCTTTCAGTCGTTGCGGGAGACCGTCGCTGCGGAAACCGAACGACTCCAAGCCCTGGCCGATGCCCTCGCACGACTCGACGTTTACGTGGGGCTTGCGACTGTCGCCGCAACCGAAGGGTACACGCGGCCAGAAATGACGACCGACCGCCGCCTCGAGATCGAGAGTGGGCGCCACCCGATCGTCGAATACCACCAACGGTCCTTCGTTCCGAACGATACCACCCTGTCGCCCGACCGCCGCCTCGCGGTCATCACGGGCCCCAACATGAGTGGCAAGTCGACGTACCTTCGGCAAGTTGCGGTGATCGTACTCATGGCACAGGCGGGAAGCTTCGTCCCGGCGGCGGCGGCAACCGTGCAGCCGGTGCGGCGGATCTTCACCCGGATCGGTGCTAGCGACGATATCGCCGGCGGCCGCTCGACGTTCATGATCGAGATGCTTGAGGTTGCAGAGCTGCTCCGCCGGGCCGACGATCGGTCGCTCGTGTTGCTCGACGAGGTCGGCCGCGGTACAAGCACGGCCGATGGGCTGGCTATCGCACAGGCATTGACAGAGTACCTCCACGACGAGTCGGCTGCCTTCACCCTGTTCGCCACCCACCACCACCAGCTCACCGAGACTGCCACGGCGCTTCCAAACGCGAGGAACCTCCATTTTGACGCGACCCACGGGGACGGTGAAATCACCTTTTCACATACGATCGAACCGGGGCCGGCGACGGCCTCCTACGGTGTTGACGTCGCTGCGAAAGCCGGTGTACCTGAACCGGTCGTCGACCGCGCACGGGAGCTGTTGTCCGCATCGCCATCCGGCAGTCCATCGGAGATCGAACGGCGGCTCAAAGACCTGGACGTGAGCCGGCTCACGCCAATCGAAGCACTGAACGAACTTGCCACACTTACGGCGGAAGTTGAGTAGGCGATACCGCGACGAACTCGAGCCCCGACCTGGCGAGCCGACGATGGGCGCGGTCTGTCACTGAGGGTGCGACTAGAATCCCCCGGACCGTTGCCTCTGTGTGCAGCTCTTCACGTAGCGCCTTGACGTACCGAGACAACTGCCCGACGGCTGCGGGACCAGCTCGCTGTCGTTTGAGTTCGACTGCAACCGACCGTCCTGCTTCGTCCTCGCCGTAGATGTCGACCGGTCCGGCCGCGGTCTGCCGTTCAGTCGCGACCGGCCGGAATCCTGATTCAACGACCGCGGGCTGTTCGAGCACAAGGGTCTTCAGGCCCCCCTCTGTCACTGTCTCGGTCACGGTCTCTGCCCCGGCACCTGGCCTGTTGATCACGCTGAGCCGGGTGATGGAGTCGAATGTGACGACAAGATCGGGGCCTGATTTGGGGCTACCAGCCCTGAAGACGACACCTTCTGCCGTCGTCGCGGCCCGTCGTGGCTCTCCCGGGGGCCGTGTGGCTGCCGGAGCGATCCCGGCCGCGTCGTGGACGACGACGGCCCCACCGGGCTTGATCAGGACCTGACGCTGAGCACACTCGGCCGCCTCGTCACCAGTAGCCACGGTGCACGCACCGACAGCAGTGACGAAGGCAGCCGCCTCGAGGCCAGACTCAATGAGTCTGACGGCATCTTCTGGCGCGGGTGACCGAACGGACGTGTGCACGCCCGGTCTCTTCGCGCTCGTGGCTCATAAGCCACTCACCTCCCGTCGGCGACGACGGTACCCCACGAGTCGAGTACGGTTTCGATAGCCGTTCGGATTACTTCGGCCGGAACGTCAGCATCCTGGTAGAGTACAGTGCCGGTCTCGTGGGCCCCCTGACTGCGGACGTGTAGGCGCAACAGTGAGTCGCCAGATGCGGGACTCACGAGAAGCCCGCCGACCTCGTCGGACTCACCGAACGCCAGAGACACCGCCAACGCCCGCCAGTACTCGTCGTCCGTGTAGACAAAGACCCCGGTGTCGGTCTGCCACTGGATGTGTGCTGTGAGCTCGTCGGACGAAACGCCCGTCGTGATCTCTGCACGCGACACTGCAAGCCCCGCAACCTGTTCGGGTGGTACGTCAAGTAGCGTCGGTACCGATCGTCGGTAGAGCGTGTAGCCAGTCTCCGATGCGACCGCCAGAACGATCTGGAATCCCATCCGGTGGTTGCTGCTTCGGATTCGTACTTCAGTCTCCGGACCGACAGGAGGTTTATTACCGCAGAGTGCCTGTACTATCTACGAGTATGAATATGCTTGTCGACGGTGAGTGGCGGACCGACAGGTACCAGACGACAAATGAGGACGGTGCCTTCGAACGACAGACGACCCCATTCCGAGACTGGATCGCGGGGACACCTATCCCAGACCACGTCAATGCGACTCCCGATGAGCGGTTCCAACCGGAGCCCGATCGGTACCACCTCTATGTGTCATACGCCTGCCCGTGGGCCCACCGGACACTGATCGCCCGCGCGGTACTCGGTCTCGAGGACGCGATCTCCGTGTCGGTTGTTGATCCGTTCCGTGCCGAGGACGGTTGGCAGTTTACCCCAGCGAAGGCGGGCTGTACTGTCGATCACCTCCACGATGCCGACTACCTCCGTGAGTTGTACGTGAAAGCCGACCCGGAGGCAACCTGTCGCGTGACGGTGCCGGTGTTGTGGGACACCGAAGAAGAGACCATCGTCAACAACGAGTCCCGCGAGATCCTCCGGATGCTCACGACGGCTTTCGAAGCGTACCAGGCACGTGACATCGATCTGGCGCCGGCAGAGAAGCGCACGGAGATCGACCGGATCATCACGGACATCTACGAACCGATCAACAACGGCGTCTATCGGGCCGGCTTCGCGACCGAACAAGAGCCGTACGACGACGCCGTGGACACGCTGTTCGACGCTCTTGATCGGTACGACGAGCACCTCGCCGACCACCGCTTCCTCGTTGGCAACCGACCAACGGAGGCGGATATCTGCATGTTCACGACACTCGTTCGATTCGACGCCGTCTACCACACCCACTTCATGTGCAACAAGCAGTATATCCACCAGTACGACAACCTCTGGCCGTATCTCCGTGACGTCTACCAACTTCCTGGGGTCGCCGAGACGGTCAACCTCGATCATATCAAGGAACACTACTACACGACGCATCCGGACGTGACGCCCAACCGGATCATCGCCGCCGGCCCGGAGCTTGAATTCGCCGCCTCGCACGACCGCGACCGCTTCGGCGAACTCCCGTCGGTTTTCTCTACACCGCCGTCGGCGCAGTGAAGGACCGCGTGGATACGCCCCGAGGCACTCTCGTTGTACAGGCGGTCAAGGCGACTGCCTCGGGGCTTGACCCCGGGGTGCGTTCACTTCTGTCAACTACCTCGCCTACTCCGCCGGGATCGCTCGTTGATCGCGGGGCTTTCGCGTGGATGTCCGTTTCAGGCCTCGGGTGAGATGCCCTGGCCGCTGCGGTCAAGGAATGAACCAGATCCCTTGCCGGTCCAGTAAGCCTCCAATAATGACGTGTGGGAGTGCGATAATACTCACAAAGACCGTATAGAAGACAACACCGGCAGCAAGGTAGACGGTCGTCGTACTCTCGTAGGCCCCGTCGGTGATCGCGATCGCTGACTCTGGCGCTAAAAACCAGAGGCCGGCCAGTAGCAGGCCGGTCAACACACCGCCGATAATAAACATACTCCAGTTCAGCACCGACGCCACGTGGCCGCTGCGATCGTCACCAGCCATCCAGGCGTTCTCCTCGACCGGTCGCTGGTCGTCGACCGCCGCCGACCGGGCGACCTGACGTGCGGAGTACCACAGTGGGAAGTACAGCCCGACGGCCAGGACGACCGGCACCGTGGCGAAGAAGACGACTAGCAACAGCGATTCGATCGCGTCGGCGATCCAGGTTCCGGTCCCTGGATCGAAGTAGTAACCCAGCCCAAGATGGGTGAAGACGAGTGCGCCGAAAGCCACTGGGAGAAGTTGATAGCTGAGCGGGTGGAAGGCATACGTCGCTGCTGCAAGGGCTCCCTGGTCGAAGATATCGACCATGAACGCGGTGTACTGCTCGAACGTCTCCGGGAAGGCGAGGTACGGCACCAGCATCGTCGCGCCACCGCGAACGCCGGCGCCAAGCCAGGTCTGGACCCGGTGCTTGATATGGTCGGATCCGGTGACGGCCTCGAGAACGGCCATGCCGCCGAAGCCGCCTTTGAGGACTAAGACGACGATCATCAGGAACACGCCGAGGACGGCGTTGAGCATCAGCAACCCGATGAACGCCGCGATCAACGCCACGAACCCGACCGCATAGCCCGCTTGGAACCGTGCCGAGCGGGTGCGGAGATTCTGAAGGTTCTCAAAGCCGCCGTGTGGGAGGTTGATCGCGACCAGGCCGACCAGATACCCCAATAACTGGACTGACATCGGGATTGAGTACCCCGCCGCGCGGAGGCCGCCGATCAAGAGTGTCACGACGCCGATGGCTACCCACGAGGGGACCAGAAGCCGCCACTCCCGTGGGAGACTCCTGTTCCCGTACCGGCGAAGAACGTTTGACATGCCGTTAGCTCACCTTGTTATCATGGATATTTCCGGTCCTATTATAAAGGCTATTCGATGCTGTCAGACGAGTAGTTTGACAGACGGTACGAGGCAGGTGCCCTGAACTGAACACCCTTAATATAACGGGGAAAATAGAACAACTGTGACTGGAGTTCGCGTCGAACTCGTCGTTGAAGACGTCTCTGAGTGCCCGGTTGCTGCGACCACCTCACAGACCGACGCAGCGGCACAAGATATCGCATGGAGTAGTGCAGACGGGGCCGTTCGCGAACAGTTCACCGCGGCCGCTGACCCGGACGCGGTTCCGGAGACATTCGACTCTGTGTTCGCCTACGACGACCAGCAGGTTTACGAGTTCACAAACGAGGGGTTCGACGACTGTCCTTGTGGGTGGATTGAGTCCCGCGGCCAGCCGATCGCCAACGTTCGCGCCGTGGACGGACAGCTCGTGTTGACCATGCACCTCGGCGATACCGATGAACTGAGCGGACTCCTCAATGGATTTCGAGATCGGTTCGGTCCGATATCGATCCGCTCGATCACCCACTCCGGAACCGCCGATACCTCCGGTGAGTTCGTCTCCGTCGACCGCGGCAAACTCACTGACCGTCAGCAAGAGGTCCTCGAGACAGCCCACGAGATGGGGTACTTCCAGTACCCGCGGCAGGCGAATGCGTCCGAGGTTGCCGCAGAACTCGGTATCTGTCCGTCGACGTTTGCCGAACACCTCGCGGCAGCACAGTCAAAGCTCCTGGGGGATCTCCTCGGCGGCACAGCAGAACCGTAGCGCCGCCACCAGGACTCGAACCTGGGACTACCACGTTAACAGCGTGGTGCTCTACCAACTGAGCTATGGCGGCACTTGTTTCAGTATATAGTACATCGTTATAATTGCGTTTCGTTTTCCCAGTGGCGATATCGACATCCTTTCGGCGGTGCCCCCGCTACCGTCTGGTGATGACTGACGAGGTGGCCGCCGTCCTCGACGAGGCCTACGACCACGTCACGCCGACCCCGGAGGAACGGGCGGCACTGTCGAACGCGACCGATCGGCTGATCGAACGCGCAGAGGAAGCTATCGACGACCTCCCGGTCGCCGCTGCGGTCATCCACGTCGGCTCGACAGCCCGCGAGACGTGGCGGGCTGGCCAGCAGGATATCGATCTGTTCGTTCAGTTTCCGACCACTCTGGACCGGTCACAGCTCACCGAGTACGGCCTCACCGTCGGCCACCAGACGTTGCCGGATGGCCGCGAGGAGTACGCCGAACATCCTTACGTCAAGGGTGAGTACGAGGGCTTCGATGTCGATGTCGTGCCGTGCTACAACGTCGACTCCGCGCGGGAGATCCGGTCTGCCGTCGACCGGACCCCGTTTCACGATCAGTACCTGTCGGAGCGAATCGACAAGGACCTCGCCGACGAAATCAGACTGACAAAGGGGTTTTGTGCCGGAATCGGTGTCTACGGGAGCGACCTCAAGACTCGCGGGTTTAGTGGGTACCTCATCGAGCTACTCGTCGTGCAGTATGGGTCTCTCCGTCAGCTGTTGACGGCCGCTGCCGACTGGACTCCGCCTGTTGAGTTGGATCCGGAGTCACACGGCCAGGGCTCTTTCGACGATTCACTGATCGTTATCGATCCAACCGACCCGAACCGGAACGTCGCTGCGGTCCTCTCCGACGAAAGCTTCTCACGGTTCCAGCACCACGCTCGGGCCTTCCTCGCCGCGCCATCGTTGTCCTTCTTTGCCGCCGCCGAGCCGCCAACCATCGCCGAGAAGACGTTGCGTACTCACCTCGACCGACGCGAGACGGCACCGATCGCTCTCCGGTTTCCCGTCCCCGACCTCATTACTGACGACCTCTACCCCCAGCTGCGGACCTCACAACAGGGTATCGTCGGTGGGCTCTCGCGAAACGGCTTCCCGGTGTTACGTTCGACGACGGCCGTCTGTGACGGCGAGGCGATCATCATCCTAGAACCAGCGGTAGAGACCCGTCCCAGTATTGAGCGCCACGAGGGACCGCCGGTCCACGTAGCTCAACACGCCCGAGCGTTCTTCGAGAAGTACGAAGACGACGAGACAATCTACGGCCCGTTCATCGACGGGACCCGGTACGTCGTCGAACGGCCACGCGAGTACACGACACCGATACAGTGGATCGAAAGTGACGAGCTAACCGAAGTCAAACACGGGGCTGCTCTTACCGAGCCGATCGCCAATGCAGACCTGTACCGGGGCCAAACATTGACCGAACTGCTTCCCACCTTCGAGACCGCGCTGTCGCAGTACTTTTCACCGCGGCCCTAACTCTCACGACTGCCGGTCAGTCGACATCGTGGACGTCAGCGACCGCATCGACCACCGAGCAAACCGCCGTTCCCGGGGGATTTGTTGGGTGGGCTGGCTCGTAACTGTGATGGACCTTGTGGATCATCTCGACGCTATCTGCCAGGACACGCAGGTTGTAGCCACCTTCGAGAATGAATCCGACGCCCGCATCGACGGCCTCTCCGACTGCGTTAATAGCAGCGGTCACCGCCCCGTACCCTTCTGTCGTCATCGTTTGGCGTGAGATCGGATCGTCTGCGTGAGCATCGAACCCGGCACTCACCAACAGTACGTCCGGCCCGAACCGATCGATAACAGGGCGCACAAGCTGCTCGACAGCGTGGAGATAGCCGGCGTCTCCGGTCCCCGGCGGTAGGGGAACGTTGACAGTCGTTCCGGCGCCGTCGTCGGTCCCGGTCTCCGTGTGGTCGCCGGTCCCTGGATAGATATCTGATTCGTGGAGGGAGACGAACAACACGTCCGGGTGATCGTAGAAGACCTGCTGGGTTCCGTTCCCGTGGTGGACGTCGATGTCAAGAATGGCGACCCGATCGACGCCGCTTTCGATGAGCGTAGCCGCGGCGACTGCAATATTGTTCACAAAACAGAATCCCATCGCGTCGTCCGCAACGGCGTGGTGTCCTGGCGGCCGGCCGAGTGCGAATGGTGTCTGACTCTGCGGCGGGTGCTCCCGGGCCGTTCGGGCAGCCCACTGGGCGAGTCCGGCGCTGTGTCGCGCCGCGGTGTACGTCTCGGGGACTGCAACCGTATCGACGTCCCACTGGCCGCCACCGTCTGCACAAAACTCCCGAAGCCGATCGATATAGCCCGGCGTATGGACACGCCGCAGTGCAGACTCGGGTGCCGGCTGGGCATCAACGTACCGGACGCCGTGGACTTTGCTGAACCGCTGTCGGATCGCACGCAGCCGGTCGGGCGTCTCCGGATGGCGTGGGCCGGGGGTGTGTGCTTGACAGGCGTCGCTGTACCCATACTGCATCGTGTCACTCGTGTTCGATCTCGAGGTACGTTACAATGTCCTCTGGCTTCACTGTCCGGCGGCCGGCGTGTCGCGTCAGGGTCACCGCAGCCACGGCGATGTCCTCGGCGTAGGCTTCAAGCTCTGCCGCAAGCACAAGCCGGGCGTTCATCGAGACGCGGTAGGAGTCGTCGATTTCGAGTCTGGCGATGCGGTCGATGGGTGCGATCGGCAAGGCGAGATCGCTTTTTTTGGGGATCTCCTCGTGTCCGAAGTCGACTGCCATTAGCGTCTTCCGTCCATCCCCGGTCGCCTGCCGGGCGGCTTCGACCGCACGGGCAGCACCACGGGCCTGAATCTCTTCGGCGAGGACCTCCGGGGCCTCGGCACTGACGCGTAAGTCGTCGGCATTGCGTCTGATGATGTCGTCGACCGGTGCGAACGGCAGTTCAACGCTCATACCAGTGCTTCGGACCGGTTATCGTCTTAATCTTTTCATCGAGAAGCAAGGCGGAGACCTCGGGGCTTGTGGGGCTGACGTCGTGCACAGGACCGGTATCGAGCCGTCGGATCTCGTCTGACAGGCGCAGCGTTTTGACCTCCTCCCACGGATTTAGTAACTCGGAAAAGCTATTGAGGAAATTCAGCAATCGAGGGAATAAGTGCTGTCACGTCCGGTGAATTTTGACCGTTCATTTCTCAGTTCCTCAAAAACTTCTACGGAGTACTACAGCCGTGGGATTCCCCGATGGGGATATTAGGGTTGCGCGTTTCCTCGGCGGCTCAAATACGCTTTCGCGTGG
>OBKM01000667.1_pt1 | contig 16410 bp, 22 predicted proteins | sample 1519691 | NCBI WGS metagenome assembly OBKM01 (sample SAMEA37050418, study PRJEB22526) | metagenome | biome: saline pan; feature: lake; material: water | place: Egypt | collected 2015 | depth 0.5 m | reverse complement strand
CCTTCGAGAACGTCACAGACGAGCGATCGCAGTTCACGAGGCCCACCGGGCTCGGATCCGGGTTCTTCGGCTCCCACGTCGGCCTTGGCCCCGACGGTCGGCGGTTGGTTCTCTTTCCTGCGGACACGTACGCCCCCGGGTTCGTTGATCAAGCCGAGGACGGCTGGTGGGAGACCGAGATTCTCCCACACGAGTCCGCTCGCCGCGGACAGAGCACGACCTCACGTGACCCCGACGAAACAGACACCCAACGGTTCGTCGTCACAGCCCATCCCGAGACAGCTCAGCCCCGCCACGGTGACGGATACGTGTTCGAACAGGGGCTTGGCGACGACAATGCCGACGTGATCTGGGGATTCGTTCTGTCAACGCTCGATCCGGAAGGTAGGTCCCACTGAACTGTCTCGGCCAGGTGAGCCTTCCGACTATTCCATTCTGACTGTTTTCGCGGGCGGCTTCCTATCCGGTATTCGAGGGATTTCCCAGCTACAGTAGGCTCAAACCAGAGGATCGAACTCTTGCAGGTATAGGATCCCCGGCCGCTGTCTATCGTTCCTCTTACCGCTGGTCAGAACGCCGCTCATATCGACCGCCCCGCCCTCTGGCTCACCGAACTCTCCGGCTTCGGTGCGTTCCAGCCACTCCCGACGGTCCTCCCGGTCGGCATCCTCGACTGTGGCGTCGGCGAGCGGGCCATCCTCGAATAGGTCCGCCAGGTCGCCTGCTCGATATGTCGCGGATCGCCGGCCGGTACGCTGTTGTGCTCATCGTCGAACCGACCGTGGTCGTCAGTCATGTGTCGCCACCGTCGGCAAGAAACACCCACTCGCCAGAACTGTCGGCCGGCTCGACCGCGTCGGAGTGCTCGGCGAGTGCGGCTAGTCCGGGGTACATGGCGTTTTTCCACCACCACCGGGCGGTCTCGTACCGCGCCGGGTGGTCGCGCGTGTCACCTCCCGGCCCCAGGTGGCTCTACCCGGCAGCCGGTGGTGACTCGACGCGAGACAGACAGCTGTCAGCCGTCGGCTCTGGTCACCTGGCGTCTGATCGCAACCAGCGTCGAGAGGTACAGCCAGTGGGCGATAACCGGGGCGAGAAGGTTTCCGGCCACGACGTACGCACCCCCCAGCAACGCGGCACCCATGGCCGTTATCGCCAGCCGGGAGAACCCGTCCAGGTCGAGTCTCCGCGGCCAGTCTTCGACGGCCGGGTAGTAGTAGAGGCAGTTCGCAAGCGCGGCGACACCCACACCGACCCCGGTGCCGAGCTGCGCGGCCACCGCCGGCTGGACGACACCGCGAAACAGGAGCTGTTCGCCGACACCAGCGACGGCGACGAGCGCGAACGCACCCGCGACCCCGGGTGGGTTCATATGTGCCCGGCCGCCGGTCGAAATCGTCCGGGGGAAGTGATCGAGCGGCAGTCGCAGCGTCGCGACGCCGAAGACTGTGCCGATAGAGAACAGCCCCGCCGCGGTGAACAGCGCGAGAACCAGCTCCTCGAACCCCGGGACAGCGATCGGAACTGACGGGGCCCCAGGGAGCAGCGCCACGACCCCACCAACGAGCACGGCGGCCACCGACACGCCGGTGACCAGCCCCCAGTTGTCCCTCGGGAGCAGTTCCGTCCGGGTGACAAGGCGGCTGTACAACAGCGGCAGTCCGAGACCCACGGCCATCGCCCCAGCTACCAGCCCCAGCCCGAGTACAATCGACATTCCAGCTCACGTGCGTTCTGTGTCCGTCGCCTGCTGCCCCGAAGACGGGTCCGGCGGCTCGTGCTCCAGGTACTGCTCGACGGCGTCACGGAGCCGGTCGAACTCCGGCCACGTCGGGACAGGTTCGGTCGGCCCCGGCATCGGGAGATCGCCGTCGGTGGTCATCCGTCCTGGTCGGATCCGGCGAGCCGGTAGGCGCGGGTGCTATTGTCGTACTCGGCCGCCTCGTTCAGCACCGGTCGGATGATCTTCCGGTACCACGCCCGGGGGTCCTGCCCCTCGACCGAGTGCTCGGGGTAGACCTGCTCTTTTGCCTCTTGTTGCGAGACAGTCCCGTGTTCGCGGGCGTAGTCCAGCACGGCGCGGGCGGCGGCCTTCCGGTCGTCGAGTCGATGGTCGGTCATCGCCACACCTCGCTCGGTTCACACGCGCGTCGTCGGTGACTGTGCCTGTGCAGTCCTGCCATCTCCACCACGAGTCCTATACACGGACTGAACATCGAACGCACTTCAAAGTATTCTTGTGGATGAAATTGGCCACCCGCTATGTTTCGATCTCGTCCTCCCAAACGGTCCGACGGGACAGTTTCAGACCGTGAGCGGGGAGTTCGTGGCGACCGGTCTCTGTCCCAGGACCGCCGTCCGACGCCCTTCTGGGCGTGTCGTGTCGGGAACGCTCACCGGGACGGTGGCCCCGCTGCAGTTTGTGCCTCGACGGTCGGAGTAGCCCAGAACGGATGCCCCGCAGGCTTTTGTGTATTCGATGGTTAGCATATCAGTATATGACCGACCTCCCCGACGACGAACTGTTCGAACAGCACGCACAGCTCTGTCAGGTGCTGTGCAACGCAAAGCGCCAGAAGATACTCCACGTTCTCCGGGACGGCGAGCGGACGGTGACAGAGATCGCGGAGGCGACCGGGGTGCCACAGCCGACGGTCTCACAGCACCTCCGCAAGATGCGCGACAGGAGTGTCGTCACGAAGCGGCCCGAGGGCAACCGGAGTTACTACAGCATCCGCGACGAGCGCATCCTCGAGGCCTCGATGATGCTTCGCGAGGTGTTGCTCGACAGCACCGACAGGCCCCAGGTGAACCCATGACGGCGAACTACCGCGAGCAACTGCAACAGCACCGCGAACAGAAGCAAACGCAGTTCGCGACCGCCGACAACTCCCCGATTCCCCCGGCAGACCGTGGCGATGCCTTTCCCGGGCTGGACTTTTTCGACCCCGACCCCGACTACCGGTTCGTCCTGCCGCTGCAGGAGTACGACGACCCGGAGACAATCCGCGTCGGGACGACCACGGACGGCGAGCAGACCTACCGCCGGTGGGGCGAGTTCGCGTTCACCGTCGACGGCGAGGACTGTCGCCTGCAGGCCTACCGGAGCGACCCCGACACGGCGCGGCTGTGGGTCCCGTTCCGCGACGAGACAAGCGGCACGGAGACCTACGGGGCCGGCCGGTATCTCGACCTCGAGCCGGACCACCACCTGACCGACGACGGCTGGGTGCTCGATTTCAACCTCGCGTACAACCCGACCTGTGCCTACAACGAGGCCTACGAGTGCCCGCTGATTCCGACGGAGAACTGGCTCGACGTGCCGATCGAGGCCGGCGAGAAGGATTACCCCGGCGACCCGGCGAGTGTCACGAATTCGACACCACAGCGACAGTCCACCGGCGACGAGTAGGCGGTCGAGGGCGTGCCCGGTTCCGTTGTATCCCTCGTGGTGTCGCTCGACGGTCCGGAACGACAGCGACTCCGGCGGCCGGAGAAAGCGTTTTGTTCGTCTGCATACAACCGTATGCACATGTCGAAGAGTATCCGACTCTCCGAGGATGCCTACGAACGACTCGCCGCGCACAAGCGCGATGACGAGACGTTCTCGGATGTGGTGTTGCGTCTCGCCGGCGAGCGGTCGCTGCTGGAGATTGCGGGGATACTCGACGACGACGAAGCGTCGGATCTCCGCGCAGCCGTCGAAACCCGCCGGGAACAGCGAAGCGATGACCTCGAACGGGTCGCCGACGACCTGGAGGAGGCGTAGGCGTGTTGCTGGAGACGGCCTTTCTCATCGACCTGATGCACGGCGACGAGGGGGCTGTCGAGCGTGCACGCGAGATGGAGCGAGCTCTCGTCCAGCAGCGCCTGTCGGCGATGACGCTGTTCGAACTGTACCACGGTATCGGCCGGTCGGGGCAGTCCGACACCGAGCGGCGGTAAGTCGAGTCCGTCCTCGAATCGAAGCCGGTCCACCCGGCGGATACAGCCGTCATGCGGAAAGCCGGTCGTCTCTCCGGCGAGTTGCGCGCCGAGGGAAATGCTGTGTCCGATGGCGATGTCATTATCGGCGCGACGGCTGCTGTCGTCGACGAACCGGTCCTGACGCGCAACGTCGACGACTTCGAACGGTTAGGCGTCGAAATCGAGAGCTACTGAAACCCGAGAACATCGTCTCCACGGGGATGGCGGCCCTCGGCGGCGGTGGGGGGTCTCGCTGTTCGGTGTCTACGCACCCATGCACCGGGCCGGCGACGACGAGACGGAGACTGGACGGGAAGGCCGGGTCGGACACTCCAAGCGCTCGAGCCGAGGGCAACGGGGTCGACCGAACGTGTCGTTTACTCGGCCCGAACCGTCCCCGCCCGTCAACCGCTCGCACACGCTCGGGCGGTTCGACGGGTTTAAACCTCGCCTCAGCCACGTTCGAGACGAGACAGGTGCGGTCCTGTTTCACTGACCCGTAGGAGCCACGGGCGCACTACGGAGGTGAACGATGGCAGATCAGGATATAGAGAACGCAGTCGCTCGCGCGATCGAGTCGTCACCGCCGCGGAACTTCCGCGAGACGGTCGACGTCGCGATCAACTTGCGCGATCTCGACCTCGACGACCCGTCGAATCGTGTCGATGAGAGTATCGTCCTGCCCGAGGGGACCGGCCAGGACACCAAGATCGCTGTCTTCGCGGAGGGTGAAACCGCCGTCCGCGCCGAGGAGGTGGCAGACCAGGTACTCGACAGTGACGACCTGGCCGACCTCGGTGACGACGACAGCGAGGCCAAGGACCTGGCCGACGATATCGACTTCTTCCTCGCGGAGGAGGCGCTGATGCAGGATATCGGGCGCTACCTCGGCAGGGTGCTCGGCCCCCGGGGGAAGATGCCCGACCCCGTCAGCCCCGACGACGACGTCGTCGAGATGGTCGAGCGGCTGAAAAACTCCGTGCAGTTGCGCAGCGGCGACCGGCGCACCTTCCACACCCGCGTCGGTGCCGAGGACATGTCCGCCGCCGAGATCGCCGACAACATCGACGTCATCATCCGTCGACTGGAGGCCGAACTGGAGAAGGGGCCGCTCAACATCGGCAGTGTCTACGTGAAGACGACGATGGGACCGGCCGTCGAGGTGGCCTGAGATGAGCACGCAACGACAGACCGAGACGATTCCCGAGTGGAAGCGCCGCGAGGTAGAGGATCTTGCCGCGTTCCTCGGGGAGTACGACAGCATCGGCATCGTCGACATCACGGGCATCCCGAGCCGACAGCTCCAGGAGATGCGCAGTGACCTGCACGGCACGGCGGCGCTGCGGGTCTCGCGCAACACCCTGCTGGAGCGTGCCCTGACCGACGCCGGCCTGACCGACCTCACCGGGTACGTCGACGGTCAGGTCGGTCTCATCGCCACGAACGACAACTCGTTCGGGCTCTATCGACAACTGGAGGCCTCGAAGACCTCCGCGCCGATCAACGCCGGCGAGACCGCCCCGAACGATATCGTCATCCCGGAGGGTGACACGGGTATCGACCCCGGCCCGTTCGTGGGTGAGCTCCAGACCGTCGGCGCGAACGCCCGCATCGACGGCGGCTCCATCACGGTGATGGAGGACTCGACGGTTCTCGAGGCCGGCGAGGAGGTCTCTGCGGACCTGGCGAACGTGCTCGGCGAGCTCGGCATCGAGCCGAAGGAGGTCGGTCTCGACCTCCGCGCGGTCTTTGCCGACGGCGTGTTGTTCGAGCCCGAGGACCTCGAACTCGACGTGGCGGCCTACCGCACGGACATCCACACCGCGGCGAGCCGCGGGCAGAACCTCGCGGTCAACGCCGGCATCGTCACGGCGTCGACCGCCGGGTTACTGTTCTCGACGGCCGCCGGCGAGGCGAAGAGTCTCGCCCTGCAGGCCGGCATCGCCGACCCCGACGTGATGCCCGACCTCATCGGGACGGCCGACAGCCAGGTGCGGGCGCTCGCGGCCCGCATCGACGACGACGAGGCCCTGCCCGAGGAACTGCAGGATGTCGAGACCGTCGACGAGACCGACACCGACGAGACCGACGAGACAGAGACCGAGACTGACGAGACAGAGACGGACGACGACGAGGCCGACGCGGACGACGATGACGACGATGACGAGGACAGCGGTGACGCCCTCGGCGCGATGTTCGGATAGTACACAGACAACCCACGACACAAACACTACCAATGGAGTACGTATACGCAGCACTCATCCTGAACGAATCGGGCGCAGAGATCAACGAAGACAACCTGACGGGCGTGCTGGAGGCAGCCAACGTCGACGTGGAGCAGTCCCGGGTCAAGGCACTCGTCGCGGCTCTCGAGGATGTCGACATCGACGAGGCCGTCGAGGAGGCCGCCGCCGTGCCCGCCGGTGGTGCCGCCGCGGGCGGTGCCGCCGCCGGGGCCGACGAGACTGAGGCAGACGACGAGGACGACGAGGAGGAGACCGAGGCCGAAGCCGAGGAGGAAGACGAGGACGACGACGAGGACGACGGTGACGCCGGCGAGGGGCTCGGCGAGCTGTTCGGCTGACGGTCACGACCGTCCTGCCGCGTTTTCCGGAGACACAGTCACCACCAGCCTACGTGTCGGTATCCAGTACCGACCGTGGAATCCGCTCCGGGAAGTACGGGCGACACTCGGCGAGGGCGCTCTCTGCTGCCCGCTGGACCCGTGGGACGTCGTCGGCGCGCACCCGCTCCAGTTCGTCGACCGCCGGTTCGAGTGTCTCTCTCACGGTGTCTCTCTCGACGTGCTGTCTCTGCCGACACCGGGTGGCGATCCCCCCGAGCTGGCGGGCCGCGACCTCCCTGTCGAGGTAGTACTCCGAGCGAAGCGACTCGACGAGCGTCGGAACGTCCTCGAGTCCGTGTGGCGTGCCGGAATCGATCTCCGGCAACCCGCGATAGGGGATGTCGTACTTCGCGGCCAGTGCGCGCCAGTCCACGTTCGGTGACTCCTCCTCTGCGTACAAAAGCCTACCTGGAAGACGACACGGCCGTCCGGGCTACCCATCACCGGAGCCGTCGTATCGCACGTCGACCCCGGTCGTTCGGCCGACCCGAATAGCCTTTTGGCAAGCCTAAACCTATTTTGCGATTTAGCAAATTACTTGCCGGGTGAGAGGCGACCGGTAGGTATGGAGGCGAGCAGTTCGACGTGGGCCCGGGTCACGTCGCTCGACGGGTTCCCCGACGTGTCCGTGCTCACCCTGCAGGCCGTGTCCGTCGTGCTCACGTTTCTCGGGATGTGTGGTGGGCTCCTCGGCGGGTGGGTCGGTGCCCCGTCGGAGTTCGTCTGGGCGTGTTACGGAACGGCGTACGTCTGTGGCGGCTGGTACGGGGTCAAAGAGAGCATCGAGGCGTTGCGAGAGCCGGCCATCGAGATTGATCTGCTGATGATTCTCGCCGCGCTCGGGGCGCTGGTCGTCGATGCCCCGTTCGAGGGCGCGATGCTTCTGTTTCTGTTCTCGCTCTCGACGGTGCTTGAGACCTACGCCTTCGGTCGCTCCAGGTCCGAGATCAGGTCGCTCATGGAGATGCGACCGGAGACGGCACAGGTGGTTCGTGACGGGGACGAAGAGACCGTTCCGCTGGAGGAGGTCGGAGTCGGCGACCGGTTTCGCGTCCGTCCTGGCGAGCGGATCCCGCTCGATGGCGTCGTCAGGTCCGGCGAGAGTTCGGTCGACCAGTCGTCACTGACCGGCGAGTCGGTCCCCGTCGGGAAGCAACCCGGGGACGAGGTGTTCGGCGGTACGATAAACGAGACCGGCAGTCTCGTCGTCGAGGTGACGGCGGCGGCCGACGAATCCGCCATCTCCCGGCTGATTCAGATGGTCGAGGAGGCACAGGAGCGGAAAGCACCGACACAGCGGCTCATCGACAGGCTGGAGCAGCCGTACGTGCTGGCCGTGCTGGCGATGACGCTTCTGGCGGTCGCGTTGCCGCTTGTCCTGTTGGATCGGCCGTTCGACTCGACGTTCTACCGGGCGATGACGCTCATGGTCGCCGCGTCACCGTGTGCCGTCATCATCTCGACACCCGCGGCTGTCCTCTCGGGCATCACGGCCGGTGCCCGTCAGGGTGTGCTGTTCAAGGCCGGTGAGCACATCGAAACCACGGCCGATGTCGACGCGGTCGCGTTCGACAAGACCGGAACACTGACCGAGGGGAACGTCGAGCTGACCGATATCGGTGTCCGTGATGGGGCGGCCGAACGGGTAACCGAGAACCGACTGCTGACTCTCGCCGCCGCAGTCCAGTCACAGTCCGAGCACCACCTCGCGGCGGCAACCGTCGACCTCGCCGCCGAGCGCTCGCTCTCGATCCCCGACGCGACGGCGTTCGAGGCCGTCGTCGGCAAGGGCGTCCACGCCGATGTCGACGGCCGCACCGTCCACATCGGGAACCCGCGCTACTTCGAGACCGTCACCGGGGACGCGACACTCGCGGGGCTGGATGTCGCACGCTCCGAGGTCCACCGACTCGAGACGGACGGAAAGACGGGGGTGATTGTCGCCGGCGAGACCGACGACGGGCTGGACGTGCTCGGCTGGATGGGTTACTCCGATACAATCCGAGACGAGGCCACGCAGGCGATACGGGACCTGCGCGAGCGCGGGGTCGACCGACTCGTCATGCTCACCGGCGACAACGAGCGCGTTGCCCGGTCCATCGGCGAGCAGTTCGACCTCGACGAGGTCCACGCGGAACTCCTGCCCGCGGAGAAAGTTGAGCTGGTCGAGTCACTCCAGGACACGCACGGCCGGGTCGCGATGGTCGGTGACGGCGTGAACGACGCGCCGGCACTCGCGACCGCGGATGTCAGTGTCGGGATGGGTGGGGCCGGAACGGACGTCGCACTCGAGACCGCCGATGTCGTGTTGATGTCGGACGACCTGAGCCGACTGCCGTACGCGTTCTCCCTGAGCCGGAAGACAAAGCGAACGCTGTACACGAACTTCGCAATCGCGTTCGGAGCGATCGCCGTTATGATCGTCGCGATTCTGGTCGCCGGCATCCCGCTTCCCGTTGCCGTGGTCGGTCACGAGGGGTCGACGGTGCTCGTTGCGCTGCTCGGTCTCCGGCTGATCGGATTCGACGGCTGACCGGTCACTTCCGTCAGGTCACGTTCGAGAGCGGAACCGGACTGCCCCCACAGGGCAGACACCGGAGCTATCGCCGGTCACGATACGCGTCGACGAACGCCGCCACGTCGAACGCCGATAGCTGTGCGTCGAACTCGCTCGCGGCGGTCTCGTCCTCGGCGTGGCTCACCGCGTGGTCCATCAACTCGACGAGTAGCTCGACGACGATCCGGTGGAGCTCCCGCGGGTCGAACTCGCTCACCCAGACCAGCGCGTAACCGACCGCCCCCTCGTCGGTACAGTCGGCGCGGACGACCTGGTCGGGAAACTCCTCCTGGACCATCGACATGACGTGCGCGATGCCGAACTGGTCGAACGCGTCGTCGGTCTCGACGACGGCCCGGAGCGTGTCGACGACCGCCGGGGGAACGAACCGCGCGAGCGCGTCTGTGTCTGTCACGACCGCGTGGGTTTCGCCACAGGCACAGTCGTGGGCCCGGGTCCCCAGGTCGAACTCGCGGGGACGAACTCGCTCGCCACAGGGCAACGCCAGTTCCTCCGTTGCCCCGGGGATGTCTTGCCCTCTCATTGCCCGTCGTAGGCGTGACACCAGAATAAGACCATCGAACGGTAGTCACGCCGGTACACAGCCGCAGGACTCGGTACGAGTCCATCTCCGTCGCCACCGCCTCCAGCCGCCGGATGCGGGTCTCGGTGTCTGGATGTGTGTTCTCTTACTTTTATGATGATACTTTCGTCCGCTCGTGGCGAGGGCTGGTCGCCATCCCGGTCGCCGGAACCGAAACGCAGTTTCCCCGGAGGCCGGTAGGAGTGGTATGCTCTCGCTCGCGCTGGCGGGGAAGCCAAACGCCGGCAAGTCGACGCTCTACCGGGCGGCGACAATGGCCGACGCCGAGGTGGGCAACTACCCGTTCACGACGATCGACGCGAACCGGGGGGTCAGTTACGCCCGGACGCGGTGTCCCTGTCTCGACCGGGACCGGCGGTGTGACAGTGACAACTGCCGGGCGGGCAAGCGCTACGTCCCGGTCGAACTGTACGACGTGGCGGGGCTGGTGCCCGGGGCACACGAGGGGCGGGGCCTCGGCAACCAGTTTCTCGACGAACTCACCGACGCCGACGCCATCCTGCACGTGGTCGATGCCGCCGGTGAGACAGACGCCGAGGGTGAACCGGTCGCGGTGGGCGAGCACGACCCCGTCGAGGATCTCGCGTTCATCGAGACAGAGATGGACCGCTGGCTGGCGGCAATCGTCGACCGCAACTGGGAGACCGTCGAGCGCCAGTCCCGCTCGCCCGAGTTCGACATCGACGAGGCACTGGCCGAGATGCTGACCGGTGTCGGCGCGACGCCCGCCGACGTGGCTGCCGTGCTCCGTGACCTCTCGTACCCGGCGGACCCGCGCGAGTGGACCGACGAGACCCGACGGGCGCTTGCGAGTGCCGTCCGCGAGCGGACAAAGCCCCTCGCCGTCGTCGCGAACAAGGCCGATATCGCCCCCGAGGAAACCCTCGACCGCCTGCAGGAACGGGCCGACGTGGTCGTGCCGGCAACCGCGGAGGGTGAACTTGCGCTCCGACGGGGAGCCAAGGCGGGTCTCGTCGAGTACGACCCCGGCGACGGGTCGTTCTCGGTTGCCGAGGAGGCGAGTGCCCGACAGCGCGCCGGTCTCGACCAGTTGCAGACGGTGTTCGACCGTCACGGCGGCACCGGCGTCCAGGCGGCCATCGACACCGTCGTCTACGACCTGCTCGACCACATCACGGTCTACCCCGTCGAGAACGAGACCCGCTGGACCGACGGCCAGGGCCGCACCCTTCCCGACGCCCACCTGCTCCCCCGCGGGTCGACGCCCGAGGACCTCGCGTACGCCGTCCACTCGGATATCGGCGAGGGCTACCTCCACGCCGTCGACGCCCGCGAGGGCCGGCGCATCGCCGACGACCACGAACTCTCCGAGGGCGATGTCGTGAAGATCGTCAGCACGGCGACCTGACCGAGTAGTGATCGGTGAACCACGGTGTCTCGCAACGCCTTCGTCTGTCGTCTCGCTACTAGCTGTGCCCTGTCTCTCACTCGAGAGCCTCCTCGATGCTGTCGACGGGTGCGTAGTATCCTCGGTTCTCTCGCCACGAGTCGAGCCACTGGTTTGCGGTCCGGATCGAGAACGTCCCACGGCGAATTCCTAACACGAGTAGTCCGACAGAGCCGGTAACGGGAACCTCGTAGTTCGATGCAAGTTGACGCGCGGCGAGGTCGTCCGTGGCCAGTGTCCCGTTTCCCTCGAGTGCTTTCGAGAGGGCTGCAGCCTCTCCCTCGTCGAGGCGTGTGCGAATGCGGGCTGTCGCCTCCCTCTCTGGCTCCTCGATGTCCCTGACTGGGATGGCCTCTCCGAGATGGCACAGCGCGTTGTCGAGAAACTCGTAGGTTTGGCTTCCCTGCTCGAGTTCGACCTGGACTGCCTGGACGGTGCGTGGACTTGAGCAGCGTCACGAGTTGGTCAACCGCCCCGCTACTTGCGAAATTGCTGAGCACAGTCGCGTCGAGAACGACCGGCTGGGCACCGCCATCCGTCATCCTGTTCACTCCAGGTTGGGGTCGAGGTCGAGTGCCACCTTGACCTCTGCCTGTAACTCGTCAGTCGAGCGTGGCCCGTACAGTGCGGTGAATCCCGACTCCTCAAGGAGTTGCTCGAACTCCCAGCGGGTCAGCCCGACCGTCTCTGCGGCCTTGCCGAGCGAGAACTCACCAAGGACGTACCGTCCGATCGCGGTCGCAAGCACGTCATCGTCGAAGCCACGGGTTGTTTCGGAGGCCATCGGCTATGCTAAGTTCTGGCCCTGAGCCGTATGAACCTACCGACCACTCGGCTCGTGGGATGCCGCGGGTCGCGTCCTGCTGGATGGGAACCGACACCTGCATGCCCGGAGCAGCTGGTCGGTCGCCGGCGAACAGATGCGCTACGGCGCCTGGCGGCACAACCTGATGGTGTACGTGCCGATGTGACGGGTCAGGACTACCCGAGCAGGTCGGCGACGAGGTCGGCAACCGCCGCGGGCGTGTCGCCGACCGGCACCCCGGCAGCCTCGAGCGCGTCGATCTTGCGCTGTGCGGTCCCGGCCCCGGAGTCGGCGACGATAGCGCCGGCGTGGCCCATCCGCTCGCCCGGTGGCGCGGTTCGGCCGGCGACGAAGCCAACGACCGGCGTGTCGACGTGCTCGTCGATGTACCGGGCCGCCCGCTGCTCGTCGTCGCCGCCGATCTCGCCACACAGCACGATTGCGTCCGTCCCGGGGTCGTCCTCGAACAGCCCGAGCACGTCGACGAAGCCACTCCCGACGATCGGGTCGCCCCCGATGCCGACCGCGGTCGACTGCCCCAGGCCACGCGCCCCGAGACTCTCGACGAGCTGGTAGGTGAGCGTGCCCGACCGGGAGACGAGCCCCACCCGACCCGACTCGAATATCTCGCCGGGGAGGATGCCAAGTTTCGCCTCGCCGGGCGTGATGACGCCGGGGCAGTTTGGCCCGACGAGATGGGTGTCTGTCTCGGCGAGGCGACGGCAGACCCGGCTCGTGTCCTGCGCGGGGATGCCCTCGGTGACCGCGACCACGAGGTCGAGGTCGGCCTCGAGCGCCTCGAACAGCGCGTCCGCGGCGACCGCCGGCGGGACGAACACGACAGCGGCGTCGGCGTCTCGCTCGCGAACCGCCCGCGCGAGCGTGTCGTAGACGGGCACGCCGGCGACCTCCTGACCGCCCTTGCCCGGGACCACGCCGGCGACGACGTTCGTGCCGTACGCGAGCATCCGCTCGGCGTGGAACCGCCCCTGGTCGCCGGTGATCCCCTGGACGACGACACGCGTCTCCGCGTCGACGAGGATGCTCATCGCTTTCCTCCGGCGGCCGTGACGGCGGCCCGGACGGCATCTTCGAGTCCTGCCTCGACCCGGACGCGGTCGGTATCGAGTATCTCCCGGCCGGCCTCGGCGTTCGTGCCCGCGAGCCTGACGACGACCGGCTTCGGGACCGTCTCGAACCGGTCGAGCGCCCTGTTGATACCGGTCGCCACCTCGTCACCGCGGGTGATACCGCCGAAGATATTGAACAGGACGACCTCGGCGTTGTCGTCGTCGAACACGATATCGAGCGCGTCCGCGACCCGGTCGGCCCCCGCGCCGCCGCCGATATCGAGGAAGTTCGCGGGCGTCCCACCGTACTGTTCTACCAGGTCCAGTGTCGCCATCACCAGCCCGGCACCGTTACCGACCACCCCGACCGTCCCGTCGAGTCTGACGTAATCGAACCTCTCGACCCGCCGGTCGGGGTCGTCACCGGCCGCGGTCTCGCCCATCTCCGCCAGCTCGGGCTGGCGAAAAAGCGCGTCGTCGTCGACGGTGAACACGGCGTCGACGGCGACGACCTCGTCGTCGGTCACGAGCAACGGGTTGATCTCGGCGTCGACACCGTCGTGACGCTCCCAGAGCTCGTACAGCGTGGTGAGCACCCCGGCAACGTCGCCCGCGACCGCGCGGTCGACCCCGGCCTCGAAGGCTGCCCGCCGGGCCTGGAAGTCGAACAGGCCGACCGCCGGGTCGACCTGCTCGCGCTCGATGGCCCCGGGGTCGTCGGCCGCGACGGTCTCGATGTCGACACCGCCGCGCGTCGAGACCATCGCGACCGGTCGGCCGGCGCTCCGGTCCATCGTCACGCCGACGTACAGCTCGGTCGTGGCCTCGACCGCCGTCTCGACGAGCAGGCTGTCGGCGCGGTGCCCGTCGATATCCGCATCGAAAATCCGCGTGGCGGCCTCGCGCACGTTCGCCTCGTCCTCGACCCGCTCGATGCCGCCTGCCTTCGCCCGCCCGCCGGTCCGCACCTGTGCCTTGAGAAAGACCGGGAAGCCGAGTTCCGCCGCCGCGGTGACTGCCTCGGCTGGTGTCTCCGCCAGTTGCGCGGCCGGCGTCGGAACCCCTGCCGTCGCGAACAGCTCCTTTGCCTGGTGCTCGTGCAGTCTCATCGTCGACCGTTCAGCCGACGCAGGGTTAGACCTGTCGACCGGCGGCCGGCGAACTGGTCACTCGACGAAGTCGATGTCCTCGTCGGACCGGCGGGTGGTCCCGCCGTCCTGCCCGTAGATCTGGGGGCTCTCGACGCCCGTGACGACGATCATCGTCTCCATTTTGCCCTCGAACTCGCTGTTGACCGACGCCCCCCAGATAATGCGGGCGTCGGGGTCGATGCGGTCGTAGATCTCCTCGACGACACCCTCGGCCTCCTCGATACTCATGTCGGGGCCGCCGACGACGTTGACGAGTGCGGAGTTCGCGCCGTCGAACTCCACGTCCAGCAGTGGCGAGCGGAGTGCTGACCGGATGGACTCTTTGGCCTTCTGGTCGTCGTCGGACTCGCCGAGCCCGATCATCGCGACGCCGCCGTTCTCCATAATGGTGCGGACGTCGGCGAAGTCGACGTTGACCAGGCCGGGCTTGGTGATGAGTTCGGTCATCCCCTTGACCGAGCGCATCAGCACGCGGTCACAGATCTTGAACGCGTCCTGCAACGGCATCGAGGGGGCGTACTCGAGCAGGCGGTCGTTGGGCACCACGATAACCGTGTCCGAGACCGAGCGCAGGCGCTCGAGACCCGCGTCGGCGTTGGCCCGCCGGCGCTCACCCTCCGCCGTGAACGGAATCGTCACGATGGAGATGGTCAGTGCCCCCTCGTCCTGTGCGACCTGGGCGACAATCGGGGCCGCACCGGTGCCGGTGCCGCCGCCGAGACCCGCGGTGACAAAGACCATGTCCGACCCGCTGACGGCCGCGCGGATGTCGGCGATGTTCTCCTGGGCGGCCTCCTCGCCGATCTTCGGGACCGACCCCGCGCCGCGGCCGCCGGTGCGCTCGCGGCCGATGAGTATCTTCGAGTCGGCCTCGACCTCGTCGGCGAGGTGCTGGGCGTCGGTGTTTGCCGCGACCAGGGTCGCACCGTGGATGCCCTCCTCTGTCATCCGGGTGACGGTGTTCCCGCCGGCACCACCACAGCCGACGACCGTGATCTTCGTCTCCAGTTCCTCGACAACTGCCGCGAGCTCCTCGTCGCTCATCTGCCCCGACGGCCCCGACGGGGACGCGCCGCCAGACTGTCTCGTCTCTGTCTCGGTCTCGTCCTGCTCGGCCTCGTCGATCGCGTCGTCGATGATCGAGTCCATAATTTGTGGTGTGATTGTAACGCGGCTCTTATAGTCGTTCCCCATTGTCTGACGCCCGTCAGACGCCCTGGTCAGCCCTCGGCGGGCTCGACACCCTCGGTGCGGAGCAACATCGCGGCGAGCCCACCGATGACGAGCACGCCGAGGGGAACCGGGGCGCCGACGGTGTCACGCGCGAGGTAGTGGAGCCAGCTCGCCCCCGCGGTCCCGAGCGCGCCGACCGCGAGCAACGCCCCCATCAGGCGGACGGGGCTGACCAGCAGGGCGGCGACGACCCGCGTCTCGCGGGTGTAGAGTGCGAGACTGAACGCGAACGCCAGGCCGATGGCGAGCGCCGCAACCGCCCACAGCAGCGTCGCCTGCCAGAGCGTCCCGCTGTAGACCCCGAGCGACGAAACCGGGGAGGCGACGAAGAGGTTCCCGAACAGTTCCGTCCCCGGGTAGCTGTTCGCCAGCGTCTCGACCTCCCGCCTGCGGTCGCCGATCTCGAGGACAGCCGGGTCGCGAAACTGGAGTTCGAAAAGCGGGAACCGAACGAACGTGACCTCGCTCGTCAGGCCCGCCTCGGTCTCGGCGTGTCGCGCGCCGCTCCACGGGACGATCACCGCCAGCCACGCCGACAGCACCGCCAACTCGTTCGCGTACTCCGAGCGGACCCACATACCCGTGTACTTTCGACCATCCGAGTGAAGCGCCTCGGGGTCAAGCCCCGAGGCTTCCTGTTTCTACGACAGAACTTGCAAGAACAGTATCTCGGTGATACTGTCTCACAGCGGTTCCAGTCTCCGCAGGCGTAGATTCGGCCTCTCCCAGACCTACGTGGTAGCGACGGTGGAGCGTCTGACCGTCCGTGTTTTTGGACTTGAAGCCAGACGCGAGTAGTACCGTCACACCTCATTGTTCGAGATGCTTTGACTTAATGATTTGGTTCAATTCGTGTCGGCTTCATCCACGGGGTCAAGCCCCGTGGCATTCGCCTTCTACCGCTTGTAAAGACTGTCGACCCGTGGCTCACGTGACCTCGGCCCGCCACTCGCCGAACGCGGCGAGCAGGTCCGTCTCGTCGAACCGCTC
>OBKM01000666.1_pt1 | contig 16425 bp, 11 predicted proteins | sample 1519691 | NCBI WGS metagenome assembly OBKM01 (sample SAMEA37050418, study PRJEB22526) | metagenome | biome: saline pan; feature: lake; material: water | place: Egypt | collected 2015 | depth 0.5 m | reverse complement strand
AGCGGCGCACCGAGGGTCTGTTTGGCAAAAAGAAAACGCCGCACCGGCCAGCGGGCCGCGCGGCGCTCCATAACGCTTAGCTACGATCTCTTCTCATCAGGCCTCTTCGCCTGCGAGCGGATATCCGGCATTTCGCCATCCTGCATAGCCGGCATCGAAGTCCGCTACGTTCGTGTAGCCCATCGACTCGAGTTTGCGAGCCGCCTTGGGAGACGCGTCGCAGTCTGCATTTGCACAGTAGACCACGACGCGCTCGTCTTTATTGGGAACTACACTTTCGATCTGGCTAATGTCGTCGACGGGAATATTAATGGATCCCGGTATGTGTCGTGCCAAATGCGCTTCGGGGGGAAGCGTGTTGATTACGACTGGCGGATGATCGCCTTCCAAAGCCTCCTTCAGTTCGTCAGCCGTAATGTGCTCTAGGGTAGTAGCCATGGTGCGCACCTCGCTTCATTTTTCATTTTTTCTACGATGCTGTGCATCTATGCGTAGGGTGTGACGGGGAAGCCGTTTCAGGACGTACAAGACGAATACGCCGCGTAACGAAAGAATCAAACTTTCAAACCGCCTTCGGCATCCGTTGTGAGTTGCTTGTGGATAACTTAGTGGGTATTAAACCCTCTCTTCCAATCTGCAACAATAACGGATACACCAGTTCTCGTGAGCAGCTCTCGCGCGCCCTCAGCGTCGCTCACTCCTATCTCCGTTATTTTTTTCGATTTTGAGCGGTGTGCACGACCTGTTGATAACTCCGTGCACATAACGGATATCTTCTCTATAAAGCGCTAGCAGATGAAAGAGAGAAAGAGGAAAAGCCGATGCCACGCAACGTCCCATCGGCTTTCCTCTATGAAATAAACCACGCGTATAAAGCGTGCGGCTGACGCCTACTCACGCGCTCTACTCGCGATTCGCACTCACGATGTGCTTAATTCGACGCTGCACGAACTCCGACTCTTCCTCTGTAAGCGAGCGTTGAAGTCGAGCCATGATCATGTCATCCCCGATGGCATGCAATCCAGCAAGTGCCAAGAGACGCCGCCCCTGTTTCTCATCCGTCTCAAAGAGATGAAGCAGCTTCGGTGCGGCTTTCTCGAAGTCAAAGACAGGATCGCCTGACGCATCTTCGTATTTCGCGTGCTCTATAATATGCAAAATGGCTTCTTCCTGCACGTCCTCGCTTGGCGATTCGAGCAGCTGGGCCATCTGATGATCGAACAACTGGACCCATGCAGCTCGGTCCATCGGCCACGTATCAGCACCCTGCTGCGTCTGTGCCTCTGCCGAGTGGAACGTCGCCAACCCAAAAATAAGTGCAATAGCGAGAGAAAGAACCTTCATCATCAACCTCCAGTCGTGATCCGTAAAACGATTATCGGTGAAGCAATTGCAAGGCAGGTCGCAGCCGCACGTTTTGCACATGCACTGCTCGACTACGAGCCAACCTCTTCACAATTCGCCGACCTGCAACAGAGCGATACTGGCAAGAGTTCGTCCCGATATTTCGTGTAAGCGCTTTTGATTCAAAAACTTAACAACAAGTTGAATTGGCACCGCTTCCAGGTTTATCAGTCCTTTACAGCAACGCGCTTCTGCTTCTTGCTGATCGGCTGCGCTCGGTGCCGCTGATCTGCACAAGGCGGGGCTCTTGCGCTCGTCCACACCTGTTCGATACTTTGAACTTAGTCCCACCTGTGTGTAGTAAGCACACACTCCCTGCGAAATAAATTGCCTGGCGTATGATTAAACGCATTCTCACTGGTCTTGGAATTGTACTCATTCTGATGGCGTCGATCGTCATCATTCGTACGATCCGCCTCTCCTACGACCTACCCGCGGTGGATACGGTCGAGCAGCACGACTTCAACGAGGAGGCTGTCGTCGACCGGCTCTCTCAAGCCATTCAATTTCAGACCGTCTCCCGGGACGATCCGGAGGACTTCAATTATGATGAGTTCGAGGATTTCATTGCGTTCATGGAAGCGTCCTTCCCGAACATGCACGACGAGCTCGAACGTGAGCGGGTCGGAGGGTATACGCTCCTCTTTCGATGGGAGGGGACCGACCCGGATCTCGACCCGGGCATGATGATGGGCCACTACGACGTGGTGCCCGTCGAGGAGGGCACCGCGGATGAGTGGACCTACCCGCCGTACGCCGGAGAGGTGGCCGAAGGCTTTGTTTGGGGCCGCGGCGCGCTCGACGACAAGAGCGGCCTAATGTCAACCTTTGAGGGCGTCGAATACATGCTCGAACAGGGCTTCGAACCCGAGCGCACCATGTACTTCGCTGCCAACCATGACGAAGAGGTCGGCGGCCACCGCGGGGCCTCGCAGGTGGCCGACCTCCTCGAGGAACGGGGCGTCGAGCTGGCGTTTTTGGTTGATGAAGGGCTGCCCATTGCTGAAGAAGTGATGGAGGGCATCGAGTCGCCGCTAGCGATGATCGGCGTGGCCGAGAAGGGACGCGTGAACGTCGAGCTGTCGGTGACCCGCGAGGGTGGCCACGCCTCGATGCCGCCGCGCCAGACGGCGATCGGCGACGTCGCCGAGGCCGTCCGCCAGGTCCAGGAGAACCGAATGCCAGGTCGCTTCGCCGATCTCGTGCAGGATACGTTCGAGCCTATCTCGGCGGAGCTACCCTTCGTCTACCGAGCGGCATTGGCGAACCTTTGGCTTACCCGCCGGGCCATTGGGTGGCAGCTCTCGCAAATCCCGCACACGAACGCCGCGCTACGCACGACCTTCGCGCCCACCCTCATGCGCGCTGGCACGGCGACAAACGTGCTTCCGGCCCGCGCCACAGCGAACCTAAATGTTCGCATTCATCCGAACGACTCGGTCGACGACGTGCTCAACCATCTTGAGGATGTGATCGAAAACCCCGACATCGAAATCACGGCGCGTCCGGGCGCGGAAGAGCCGTCGATCGTCTCCGACACCGAGGCTGAGCCCTACCAGCGGCTGAAGAAGTCGATCTGGGAGACGTTCGGCGAGCTCCCGATCGCCCCGTCCATTTTCGTGGCCGCCAGCGACACGCGGCACTTCCAGGGCCTCACCGACAACATCTACCGGCACCGGTCCATCCGGGCCACCCCGGCCGACCAGGGGCGCATTCACGGCACCGACGAGCGCGTGGGCGTCGATAATTACATCGAGATGGTCCAGTTCCAGATCCGCGCGCTCCACAACCTGACCTCGGGTTTCGAGGAGAGCGTGGACCTGTCCGCCGACTGACCAACCGGCTTATGCTCTTCAGTTATCGCTCGATCTCGTACTCGTGCGGCGGCTCGGCGTCGAGCAGATGCCGGACGAAGTGATCCCACGTCTGCCGGATGTGGTACGGCTCGCTGGCATATCCGTGCCCGCGATCCGGCATCACAACGAGATCAAAGTCCTTGTTGTGGTCAATCAGCTGGTCCACCACGAGCAGCGTCATATTCGGATGGACGTTCGCGTCTCCCGTGCCGTAGGAGATAAGCAGCTCGCCCTCTAGATTTTCCGCGTCGAGCTGATTGGCCTGGTTGGTGTAGGTGTCCTCATCGTTTGCCTCTTCGAGGAGTCCCTGATACTTCTCGCCCCAGTAGTACGTGTATCCGCGGTTGTCGTGGTTGCCCGCGCTGGAGACGCCTGCGTGGAAGAAGTCGGGCTCCTGGAAGAGGGCCGTGGTTGTGGCATAGCCGCCGCCGGAGTGGCCGTAGATGCCCGTCCGGTCGAGATCAATCCAGTCGTAGCGATCGGCGAGCTGTTCCATGGCTGCTTTCTGATCCGGTATGCCGTTGTCGTTCATCTCCCCGTACCAGGCGGTGTGGAACTCCTTCGAGCGCAGCGGCGTGCCGAGCGCGTCAACCTGGATCACGATGAAGCCGAGTTCGGCCAGTGCCTGCGCCTGTCCGCGCTGGCTGGTCGAGAAGCTGCGCGACCCCACGCTGCCCGTCTGCGGCCCCGGATAGATCGAGTTGATGATGGGATACGACTCGTCCGGGTCGAAGTCGGACGGCTTGTGCATGATGCCGTAGAGATCCGTCTCGCCGTCGCGCGCCTTCACCGTAAACGGCTCGGGCGCCGACCAGCCCGTCTCGTAGAGCGCGTCGGCCTCCGCCTGCTCCAGAGGCATGATCATCTCTCCGTCGCTTGTGCGCACGACCGACTCGGGCGGCGTGGAAAACGTGGAGTGCGTGTTCACGATGTGCTCGCCGGACGGCGAAACGTCGACAGTGTGATTGGCCGCTTCCGGCGTCAGCAGCTCTAGGCCGCTCCCGTCAAAGTTCACCCGATACAGGTGGGTATGGTAGGGATCGCGCCCGTCCTCTTTGCCTACGGCCGTGAAGAGCAGCGTCTGCGCCTCTTCGTCTACGTGAAGCAGATCGAGCACATTCCAGTCGCCGGAAGTGATGCGATTGATCTCCTCACCGGTCTCCAGATCGTGGAGATAGAGGTGCCCCCAGCCGTCCTTCCGCGTGAACCAGATGAACCGGTCGCTGTCATCCAGCACGCGCCAGTTGGGCACGCCGCGCGACTGCAGGTTCGATTCGAAAAACGGCTCATCGGTCTCTTCGTAGATGTTGGTCACCTCGCCGGTCTCCGGATCCGCGAGGCGGAGAGTGACCGTGTTGTAGTCGCGCGAGGTTGAGACGAACGCGAGCGCCTCGCCGTCTTCGCTCCACTTGTTGTCGGCCAGCTGCTGATTGCGAGTCAGGCCGCAACAGTTCGAGGTGCGCTGGTGGTCGGGCTCGACGTCGAGGAACGTCTTCGTCTCCTCCTCTACGTCAATCACGACGCGCTCCAGCTTGGGCACCTCATCGTCCGAATCGCCGGGGGTGGCGTAGGGCCAGGACTCGAGATCCGGGCGCCCCACGTTCGTCTCAAGTAAATGCATCTCAGGCGTGTCGCGCTCGTCCTGCCGAAACGTGGCAATGCGCCGGGAGTCGGGCGACCACTTCAGAATCGGCATGTTGCTGCGACGCCACCCCTGCGAGTCGACGGCGTAGGCGTAGCGCTCTTCGCCATCCTCCGTAAGCTGAATGTCTTCCCCGGTTTCCAGATCGCGCACCCACAGATTGTGCTCCTTCGTGTAAGCAGCCAGCGACTCATTTGGAGAGAGAATCGATTGGGGCGGTTCTTCCGGCAGTTCCTCGCCCTCCTCGCAGACATATTCCTCCAGGTCGCAGTGCCACCGGTGCCCCTGATATGCAAAGCTAATGGCAGAGCGGTCGTCTTCATAGTCGAACTCAGCGAAGGGCAGGTCATACGGCTCTACCTCCTCGTCCATGGCATCACTCAGCGCATCCGCTAGCCGCTCGTGGTCGAAGGCCGGTTCGCGCACGGACTCGGCGGGGTCGGCGAACATGAACTCGTGTCCTTCTTCGATGGAGATGCGGTACCAGAACGCGTCGTCCTCCATCCATCGCGGCTGAACACTGCTTCGATGCACCGTATCCTGCAAATTCCAGCTGAGCAGCTGTTCGGCGCGCTCATAATCCGACTCGGAAACATCTTCCGCCTCATCGTCCGCTGCCTGGCTGGTCGGAGGAGCAACCAACAGAGCGGCAATCAGCGAGACCAGGAAGAACGAGGGGAGGGTACGCACGGAGAAGAAATTAACACGCATGCCGATTCGAATAGTAAGAGTCGCTTCCAGCGAAATGGTACTCTTAACGATAGGAAGAAATGATCAGGGATGCCACCGCTGATACATGGCCCATACAGGGTACTCAGCCCCTCTGGAAGAAAAATAGAGCGAACACGAAGCCTATGGGCATGGAATTTGATTCAGGTATTAAAGAATATTCTCCCAGTTCAAGCAGATTCCTTTCGCGATGTCTTCCTCCCCCGAAGCAGGCGTCGAACATCTCGGCGCGCCACAGCCCGACCGCGTCCTGGGCGGGCAGTCCGCTGGAGAGGAGATCGGCCGCATCGTGCGTCTGGTGAGGCGCACGTTTGGCATTGCTGCAGCCTACGTTAGCATAACTGACGGGGAGCGCTCTCACCCCATTGTATCGCAGGGAATCAAAGACGAGGCCCTGGATGAGCTGTCGCGCATAACTGCTTTTCCGGATGCCGAATCAGAGGCTGTGATCGTCGACACGGCGGCTGACGACCAGCGCCTGATCAATCATCCGCTGCATGACCTCATCGCTGGCCTCCAGTTTTACGCTGAGATTCCGCTGCGTGCGAACGGCATGTCGATAGGTGCGCTTCATCTTCTGCATGACGAGTCGCACGCGGTGACGGAGAGCCAGAAATCAGAGCTGGACGATTGGGCCGACCTTCTCGTCGACGTCCTCGAGCTTGAGCGCGCGGAGACCGATCTGCAGCGCGCCCGAACGGCGATGGAGCACGCAGAGGAAGCTCTCGGATTTACCGACAACGAGGGACGCTCTCTGTACCACAACGATGCCTTTGAGGAGCAGCTGGGCTATTCGCCGGCCGAGCTTAATACGCGAGGCGGTCCTCTAGCTCTCATCTGCGACGAGGAGAAGCGCCGCGACATCCTAGATGCCGTGGCGGCAGGCACGACCTGGCAGGGCGAGGTCAAGCTGCAGCGCAAAGCCGGAGAGTGCTTCCCGGCCGCACTACGCGTCGCCCCGGCTACGGAGGCGAATGGGCAGGATGCGGAGCTCGTTTTCGCTTTCCAGGACGCGCGCCGCGCGCAGCCGCATCAGGAGAAATGGAAAAACGCCCTGGAAACCTCGATGGAGGGCATGGCCATCCTCGACGAGGAAGGCACCTATCAGTACGTCAACCAGGCGCACGCTGAAATATACGGATACGATCGTCCGGAGCAATTGCTCGGTGCGCCCTGGCGCGTGCTGTACGACGACGAGTACGTGCGCTGGTTCGAAGAGGAGATCTTCCCCATCGTAGAAGAGCAGGGCGAGTGGCGCGGCGAGGCCATCGGCGTGAGAAAAGAGGGCGACAGGTTTCCCCAGGAGCTGTCGCTGACCGTCCTCGACGATGGCGGGCTGATCTGCGTCGTGCGGGACATTACCCATCGCAAGCAGGCAGAGGCCGAGCTCAAACGGCGGGAGGCGCGGTTTCGGCAGATGTTTGAGCGGCACACCGCCGTCATGATGCTTGTGGAGCCTGGGGACGGAACGATTGTCAACGCCAATGAGGCGGCCGCCCAGTTCTACGGCTACTCTAGGGAGGAGCTCACCACGATGTCGGTGGACGATCTCAACACGCTTTCCTCGGAGCAGAGCGAGGCGCGGCGACGCGAGGTCCAGGCCGGCGACCGTAAGCAGTTCCTCGTCGAGCAGCAGCTGGCGTCGGGCGAGACTCGCACCGTCGAGGTGCGAAGTGCGCCTATCCAGGGCGAACATCGCACGCTGCTCTTCTCGGTCATCTTTGACGTTACCGACCGGGTCGAAGCAAAAGAGGAGCTGCGACGCAGCGAAGAGCTCCTCTCCTCGATCAACCAGAACATCACGGAGGGGCTATACCGAAGTGTCCCCGACGAGGGGCTTGTGTACGTGAATGAGGCGTTTGCCGAGCTCTTTGGGTACGACAGCCCCCAGGAGGTGCTGGAGACGCCTCCGACGCGCCTCTATGCCAACCCGGAAGACCGCGAGCGCCTGCAGCGCATCGAAGAAGAGCAGGGCGCCGTTCACGGCGAAGAGGTAGAGTTTCGGCGACGCGACGGTAGCACGTTCTGGGGACTGCTCAGCGGGACGACCACGTACGACGAGGACGGATCGGCAATCTACTCCGACGGCGCCATTGTCGATATCACCGAGCGCAAGAAGGCCGAGGAGGCGCTGCGCAAGGAGCGCGACCTGCTCGACGGCATCATGGCGACCAGCGTCGCCGCCGTTATCTTGCTCCGGAGAGATGGCACTATTGAGTTCGCAAACGAGCGGGCGGGCGACATCCTAGCGTTCAACAGCGACACGCTCGAAGACCGCGCGTACAACGACGCCGCCTGGACGCTGACTGACCTCGATGGTGAGCCCGTTCCCGATCACAAGTACCCGTTCCAGCGCGTCGTGGACACGGGAAAGCCGCTCTTCGACGCGCAGTACCGCATCGAGCTACATACCGGTGAGGCGAAAATCATCTCCGTCAATGCTGCCCCTCTCCAGGATGACCAGAACGGCGTCGAGCGCGTGGTGCTATCGCTGATCGATATCACCGACCGCAAGCGCGATGAGAAGGCCCTCCGCGAATACGCGGCTGAGCTGGAGCGGGCGCGCGAGGAAGCCGAGGCGGCCACGCAGGCCAAATCGGAGTTTCTGGCCAACATGAGCCACGAGATCCGAACGCCGATGAACGGCGTCATCGGCATGACGAGCTTGCTGCTCGATACGGACCTCGATGAGGAGCAACGCGAGTACGCCGAAACGATCCGCACCAGCGGAAACACACTGCTCGATCTCATCAACGACGTCCTCGACTTTTCGAAGATCGAGGCCGGCAAGCTGGAGCTCGAAGAGCAGCCCTTCGTCGTACGCGACTGCGTCGAGGAAGCCATCGCTCTCGTTTCCACGAAGGCGAGCAAGAAACAGAACGTCGAGCTGATCCGATGGGTGGGCGAGAGCGTGCCCGAGGAAGTGATCGGCGACGTGACGCGGGTCCGACAGGTGCTCACGAACCTGCTTTCCAACGCAGTGAAGTTTACCGACGAAGGTGAGGTGGTGGTTACCGTTGAAGCGAGCCCCCTTCGCGATCCGGACGAGGCGACGCACGAACTTGTCGTTTCGGTACGCGACACGGGGATCGGCATCCCTGAGGAGAAGCAGGGGCAGCTGTTCGACTCGTTCTCGCAGGTCGACAGCTCCACGACGCGCCGGTTCGGCGGAACCGGGCTGGGTCTGGCTATCAGCAAAGAGCTCGTCGACCTCATGGGCGGAGACATCGACGTAGAGAGCACTCCGGGAGAGGGATCCACGTTCACCTTCACCGTGCCCGTAGAGCAGGTGGAGGACGCGGAACCGCCGGCCCATCGCACGGAGACACCGCCGGAATCGCTCGCCGGCAAACGCGTGCTGATCGCCGACGACTCACCCACCAACCGCGAGATTCTCACGACGCTCGCGAAGAAGTGGGACATGGATCCCGTAGCCGTCGCGTCCGGCGATGACGTGCACGAGGCGCTAGGCGCAGACTCCTTCGACGTGGTGCTACTCGATATGCACATGCCGTCTCAGGACGGCCTCGATACGGCCAGCACCATCAGAGAAACATTCGGACGCGCCGAACTGCCCATTATCCTTTTGTCTTCAGTAGGCGAGGGAACGATTCGACGGGCCGCCCGGGAGTCGGAGTGCAACGCGACGCTCATGAAGCCGGTCCGCCCCGGCGATCTCCATGAGGTCCTGATCCACTGCTTCGAAGAGGGAGAGGTGTCGAATGGCCTGACCGACGACGACTCTGAGTTCGACGGTCAGATGGCGCAGGAGCATCCGCTTCGCATTCTCGTCGCCGAGGACAATCCGGTCAATCAGAAGGTGATCGATCAACTGCTGGAGCGACTTGGGTATCAGTGCGACATCGTTGCAAATGGTCACGAAGTGATTAGCGCGCTCCGCCGCCGTCCCTATGATGTGGTCTTGATGGACGTGCAAATGCCCGAGATGGATGGACTGGAGGCCACCGAACGGATCCGCACTGAGCAGCCGTCCTTGGAGCGGCCGTATATCATCGCCATGACGGCCGCTGCGACGGAGGAGGACCGGCTGCAGTGCTTTGAGGCAGGCATGGACGACTACGTGAGCAAGCCCGTTGAGGTGAACGCACTCGTTGAGGCGCTGCACCGGTGCATCGACCAAGAGGACCCTCAGGCGGCTTCGGACGAGGGTATTGAGAGCACGCTTTGCGGCAACGGAGCGAACGACGAGGTCATCGATCCCGACGCGCTCGACCAGCTCATTGCTGCCACTGACTCGAACGAAGCTTTCGTGCGAGAGCTGATTACCGACTACCTGGACGACGGAAGTGACACCATCGAGCAGCTGCGGCAGGCCGCCGAGGAGGAGAACGCGGAGGCGCTGGAGCACCATGCTCACGCGCTGAAGTCGAGTAGCGCTACGGTAGGCGCCGCTGAGCTGTCGCGGCAGTGCCGTCGCATCGAGCGGCTGGCTCACGAGGGGCGCACCGTCGAAGCTGCTGAGTACGTTCCAGAAGCCGCTCAGCAGTTTGATCGCGCACGCGAGGCGCTCTCCGAGCTTTGTGACAACCTTCCTGTGTGACGATTTCTGGGCACGATCCTAGCGGGCCAGTTGCTGCTCGGCGATCTCCCCCACGTACGGCACGTGGTAGCGATCGCCCTGGAACGCCTTGAATATGCACACGACCCAGAGAATGAGTCCAAGAAGCCCGAGAAGCGAACTGATCAGCTGGCCCAGAAGGGGCACAATATTGACCACAGCACTAATCACGAAGAGCCCCCCGAAGAGAATCGTCGACTGCATGGCGTGAAACCGGACGAAGCGATTTTTCTCTTCGACAAGCAGAAAGATGATACCCGTGACAAACCCGAGCAGGTAGCAAAGCGCGCCGAATACGTTTTCGTTCTGATGGTTGATAGCCATTGGGAGCCCCCGATGAAGTGGTCTAATGCGCTTCGACAAAATTATAAAATTCTGGTACCTGCAACATAGACGCAGGGAGGGAAATGTCAAGTGGGGCGATCCTGAAAAGAGAATAGACGTCCAAATTTTTCCTCAATCGAACAAAAGGGGCGCGACTGGTTTATGTACGGCCCGCACTCGGACATCCGAGACGGGCCTCGATTCTTCCACCATCGGTCTGCAGTCCAGTGAACATCCTTATCCTCAACGGTCCGAATCTGAACTTACTCGGCACGCGCGAGCCCGACACGTACGGAACGACAACACTCGCCGACCTGGAGAGGGATCTGGAATCCTCATTTTCCGACGTGACGTTTACGTTCGCGCAGCACAATGGCGAGGGAGCGCTCATCGACCAGTTGCACGCTGCTCGGAAGCAGGCGGACGGCGTTGTATTCAATCCCGGCGGTTACACCCACACGTCGGTCGCCCTGCGCGACGCGGTAGCCGCGATTGACCCGCCGGTCGTCGAAGTGCACCTCTCGAACGTGCATGCTCGCGAGGCTTTCCGGCGCACCTCGCGCATCGCCCCCGCCTGCATCGGACAGATCAGCGGGCTGGGCCCGACCGGCTACCATCTCGCCGTGCGGTATCTGGCGCGTGGGGAAGAGGGAGGGGACTGATGAGGCGAAGAAACGAAACAAGGAGGCGAAGAAACGGGAAGACGAGGAATCGAGGCCATCTAACTCAGGCTCAGAAGCCCCGCAAACTGACCACTGACAACTGACTCCTGACAACTGATCGCCAGCCACTAACCGCTCGAAACCCGCCACTCGAAACTCGCCACTCGAAACTCGACATTCCCCTCATGGCCAGCTATCGCGGACATATTGCCGGTTCCACCGTTTCCGGCATCGCGTACGTCGGGCTGCTGGGGTACGTCTACTCGATCAACGCCGCCTACGAGCAGTTCTCCGCCGTGGAGCTTGTGGGGTACCCGGCGGCGCTGGTGGCATTGGCCGTCATGTTTGGGCTCTGGCCGGATGTCGACACCAACTCCAAAGGTCAGAAGTTCTTCTACGGCATCTTCCTCGCCGTCGATCTTTTCTTGATTGTGACTGAGCACTACCGGGAGGCGGCCTATTTGGGTCTTTTTGCGCTCCTTCCAGCGCTGAGCAAACATCGCGGTTGGACGCACACGTGGTGGGCGATGCTGATCATTCCGGCGCCGCTTTTTATTCTACCTTACATGCTTATGCCCGAACAGCCGTTCGTCGGCCTGCCCTTCTATGGCGCAGCCGTCATCGGCTACTTCAGTCATCTGCTTATGGACGGCCTCGTCGTGCCCTTTCGCCGCCGACGCCGGTCGTCCTCGTAACGCCCGCCCATGCCTGACGCTTCTGATACCGACGCTTCCCCCTCACCCTCTTCGGAGGCATCGACCGATGCGTCCGACACGGATGCGTCCGAGCGCACGAGCGCAGCGAGCACAGTGGCAGCCGGCATTCTGGCGAGCCGGCTCGTGGGCCTCCTCCGCGAGCGCACCATCGCTTACTTCTTCGGCGTGAGCGCGCACGCTGACGTCTGGCAGTTTGTCTCGAAGGCGCCTAACCTCCTGCAAAACCTGCTCGGCGAGGGCACGATCTCGGCGGCCTTCATCCCCATCTATTCGCGCATGATCGACGAGGGGCGCGAAGAGGCGGCCGGGCGATTTGCCGGCGCCATCTTCGGTCTGCTGCTGGCCGTAGCCGGCGGCCTCGCGCTGATCGGCATCCTGCTTGCCGAGCCCATCGTGACGGTCCTAGCGCCGGGCTTCACGGACGATGCCGCGCGCGTGGCGGCTGGCGAGCTCACGCTCAACCGATTCGACCTCGCCGTGCAGACGATCCGCATCATGTTTCCGATGGCGGGTCTGCTCGTGCTGGCGGCCTGGGCGCTCGGCGTGCTCAACAGCCATCGGCGCTTTCTCATCCCCTATATCGCGCCGGTCGCCTGGAATGTGGCCATCATTGGCGGACTGGCCGGGACGGCGCTCGTGTGGCTGGGCAATCCGTTTGACCTCGCGCCCGGCGACCTGCCAACGGAGACGCTGAACACGCTTCTTTTCGCCACCTGCGTCGGCGCGCTCGCAGGCGGCGCGCTGCAGTTCATTGTGCAGCTGCCAAGCGTTACGCGCGTGCTCTCCCACTTCCGGATCTCGCTGTCGACGCGCGTCGAGGGCGTCCGCGAGTCGGTCCGCGCCTTCGGTCCGGCCGTCGCCGGGCGCGGCGTTGCCCAGATCTCGGGCTATATCGACCTCTTCCTGGCGTCGTTTCTAGCCGTGGGCGCGCTTAGCGCCCTGCGCTACGGGCTTATGCTCTACATGCTGCCGGTGAGCCTCTTCGGAATGTCGGTCGCCGCCTCGGAGCTGCCTGAGCTTTCGCGCATCACCGGCGACAAGGTGAAAGCCTTCCTGCAACGGCTGAAAGCCTCGCTCCGGCAGATTCTCTTTCTCACCGTCCCTACCGCCGTGGGGTACCTCGCCTTCGGCTTCCTGATCGTCGGCGCGCTCCTGCGCACGGGGACGTTCGATGAAGGCAGCAACTGGCTCGTCTATCTCGTTCTCGGCGGCTACACGCTGGGGCTGCTCGCCACCACTATGTCGCGTCTCCTGCAGAATGCCTTCTACGCGTTGCAGGACACCAAGACGCCGGCCAAGATCGCCGTTCTTCGTGTCGCAGTGTCGACAGCCATCGCCATCCCTCTCATGTTCTGGCTCGACGCGTTTGCACTCACCGATGCAATCCCTACTGTGGAGGGCGGCGAGACGCTCTACCTCGGCGCGCTGGGCCTTGCGCTCGGCAGCTCCGTGGGCGCCTGGGTAGAGCTGGGAACGCTGCGCTGGGCGCTGGATCGCCAGATGGAGACGTTCAGGTTCCCCGTGAAGGGGACTCTTCAGATGACGGCCCTCGCCGTAGTAGCCGCGGTGCCGGCTGCCGGCGTGTGGTGGCTTCTGCCCGCGTGGCACGTGATTTTAGAGGCGCTGATTGTTGTGAGCATCTACGCGGGATGCTATTTGGGAATGGCCTATGGACTCGGCTTCGAGGAGATGGAGCGGTGGGCCGGGCGCCTAGCCGATCGCCTCCGGGGCTGAGAGCCTGTTGTAAGCATCTTCCAGGCCAAGCGCCGCGGCGAACCCAGGCCCGCGCTTTGCATTGTACTGTCTGATGTTCTTTTTGCGTACTAACTATGGTGAATGGTTGCGCACATCGCAGAACCGCCCGACGCAGACCGCGACGGTCCCATCCGACGGTGTTCGGGCATACGGCCGCACATTCTGTGAATAGACCTCCGGTAGCAACCGCTTGAGCCGCAACCCTGCACTTTCGACAACCAGTATAACCTCCCCTCCGGTATGTCTGCGCCCGACCTCGATCCCGGCACGCTGCTTATCGCACCGCCCATGCTTCAGGATCCGAACTTCCGGCGGACGGTGGTACTCCTCTGCGAACACGGTCCGGAGGGCAGCTTCGGGCTCATCCTAAACCGGCCGCTCGATCTCCAGCTCAACGAGGTGATGGAGGGCTATCTGCCCTACGACGATCAGGTTTGCCTCGGCGGTCCGGTGCAGCGCAATACCCTTCATTTTGTGCATCGCATGGAGGCTGTCCACGAAGGTGTTCAACTCCCGAACGGCGTGCAGTGGGGCGGCCGGTTCGAAACGATCAAGTCGGCCCTGCAGCAGGAAACGGTGACGGCGCAGGAGCTTCGGTTCTTCATCGGCTACGCCGGCTGGTCGCCCGGACAGCTCGAAGACGAACTCGAAGCCGACGGGTGGATTCTGAGCACCGCGACGCCCGATCTGGTCTTCACCGACGAGCCGGAGGAGCTCTGGCGCACGGCGCTCCGCCAGATGGGCGGCGAATATGCCATCCTCGCCAACTTTCCCGAGGACCCGCGCATGAACTGAGAGTCTCCCTCTTTCTTCTTCGAGGCCGCGCGCCTGTCCTTTCCAACAATCACACGATCCCATGTCAACGCTCGACCCGGCGCGCCAGGACGCCTTTACGCCGCTCTTTACGGATCTCTACCAGCTCACCATGCTCCAGGCGTACTACAAGGAGGGCATGGATCGCAACGCGGTATTCAGTCTTTTCGTGCGGCGGCTCGGCGAGCGCAACTACCTCCTTGCGTGCGGCCTAGAGCCGGTGCTGCAATATCTGGAGTCGCTCGAATTCTCCGACGAGGAGCGCGCCTTTCTGGCCGAGCAAGACGAGTTCGACGACGACTTCATCGACGCGCTCGCCGAGTTCGAGTTCACGGGCGATGTCTACGCCGTACCTGAAGGCACGCCCGTGTTTCCCGACGAGCCGATTGTGGAGGTGGAGGCGCCAATCGGCGAGGCGCAGCTTGTGGAAACGTTCATCCTCAACCAGATTACGTTCCAGACAGGGCTCGCCTCGAAGAGCGCGCGCGTCGTGCAGGCTGCTCGGCGCGACGGCACGCACCGCCTCGTGGCCGACTTCGGGATGCGGCGCATGCACGGCACCGATGCGACGATGAAGGCCGCGCGCGCCTTCCACATCGCAGGCGTCGATGCCACCTCGAACGTATGGGCCGGCCACGTCTACGAGCTACCCATCACGGGCACGATGGCCCACAGCTACGTTGAGGCGCACGAAACTGAAGAGGCGGCCTTCCGCGCGTTCATGGACCAGTATCCCGAGGCGGTGCTGCTTGTCGACACCTACGACACGCTCGACGGCGTGCGCAGAGTGGTAAAGTTGGCCGACGAGTGGGGCGACGACTTTCAGGTGCGCGCCATCCGGCTCGACTCGGGCGACCTGGCCGACCTTGCCAAGAAGTCGCGCGAGATTCTGGACGACGCCGGTCTAGACGAAGTAGAGATTTTCGTCAGCGGGGGACTCGACGAGCATAAGATCACTGAGCTCCTCGACCGCGGCGCACCGATCGACGGCTTCGGCGTGGGCACGAAAATGGGCACGTCGGCCGACCAGCCGTACCTCGACAGCGCGTACAAGCTTTCCGGATACGCCGGCAAGCCGCGCATGAAGCTCTCCAAAGCCAAGTCGAACCTGCCGGGGCGCAAGCAGGTGTTTCGGCAGTTTGACGGCGGCACGGCTGCGGGCGACTTGATTGCGCAGGCCGATGAAACGGCAGACGGCATGCCGCTGCTGAAACCCGTCATGCTCAACGGCGAGCGCACCGAGTCGGGCCACCCGCGCCCCCTCGACGAGATCCGCGACTACGCTGCCGAGCAGCGCGCTCAGCTACCCGATCGGCTTCACCGTCTCGAGAAGGCCGAGCCGCCGTACGACGTATCTCTCAGCTCCGCGCTGGAGAAAGAGTACAAGGAGACGCGCCGGGAGCTCAAGGAGAAGATGGAGGCCTGATGCGGAGGAAGACCGCACAGGTCACGAATCGCGCAGCACCAGCGCTCACACATCGCCCTCCTGCGGCCGCAGAACGATTTCTTCGACCACCGATCGGTCGGAGAGACGATACGTGTCGACGACAGTTCGAGCGACATCGACCGGGTCCATGAAGCGCTCGTCAGGGAGTTCCGTGCCGTCCCAGCTCGGCGTGCGCGTAGCACCGGGAAGGAGCGTCGTGACGCGAAGGCCCTGGTCTTTGGTTTCTTCGCGAACAACTCGCGCCAGGCCTAGCAAACCGTGCTTAGACGCGCAGTAGGCCACGCTGCCCGGGTATGCTCGAATGCCGGCGACGGACGACATGTAGAAGATGTGGCCCGATCCGCGCTCAACCATGTCGCTTAGGAACGCCTTCGTGACAACGAACGACGCGTTGAGATTCACGTCGACCTGCTCGCGGAAGGCGTCGGGCGTCGTCTCGTCGAGCGGGGCGGGCGTAAACGCGCCGGCATTGTTGACGAGCACGTCGGGCGTGCCCCA
>OBKM01000665.1_pt1 | contig 16429 bp, 17 predicted proteins | sample 1519691 | NCBI WGS metagenome assembly OBKM01 (sample SAMEA37050418, study PRJEB22526) | metagenome | biome: saline pan; feature: lake; material: water | place: Egypt | collected 2015 | depth 0.5 m | reverse complement strand
TGTAGACGACGGCGTCTGCGGTCACCGGCGAGTTGTCCCGCGTGATCGCCTCCTGGCGGGGAACGTCGAGCGTCTGGGTCCGCATATCGAACCGGTAGACTTTGGTCACGAACGGCAACACGACGTTGGGCCCCTGTTCCAAGATGCCTTGGAACTTCCCGAAGCGGGTGTAGGCGGCCTTTTCGTAGGCTCTGACGATGACGATACTCTGGTAGGCGGCGACGACCGCGATCAACAACAGAACGACCGCGATGAGTGTGCCTGTAGACTGCGTCTGGAGCACCAGTTCGGGCAACATTAATGAACGATACGAGCCGTGCCGTCAAAAGTGTTTGCGACGGTATACGAGCCAGCGGCTACGAGTCGGCGCTCGCTTCCCGCTCTTTCTCTGCCGTCTCTCTGCGGTCGGCTTCGAGCTCGCGGTCGATATCGTCTGTGACGTTCGCGAACGACTCGACGGTGAGAACGTTCCCGCCGCCGGGGTCGACGACGAGCACCTCCTCGCCTTCGGCGATCTCGCCGTCGACACTCCGTGCTTTGAAGTACGGATTGAACCCGCCCTCGGCGAGTTTCACCTCGCCCTCGGTCGGCGTGACACGCTTCGTGACCCGGCCGGTCTTCCCGCGCAGCGACGACGAGTCACTCGTCTTTCCTTTGTTGCCGCCGCCCATGATGTCCATCTGTCGGTAGACGTACAACGTCGCCGCGGCCGCGGCTAACACGACCATTGCCAGCGTGGCGTACAGGACCGCTCCGGAAACGACTCCAGCCAGGGGGATACCGACCAAGCCGGCCGCGAACAGCGCCACCCCGACGACGAAAAAGTGTGCGCCGGGGGCAAACGCCTCGGCGATGACGAGTGCGGTCCCGGCGAGCAACATCACCAGCGGGAGGTTGCCCAGGATCGCGTCGAGTACCATACCCGTAGTATGACAGACGGGCGGTTAACAGTTCCGGGGCGATGCTACGACGGCGAACGCCCCGGTGTGGGCTGTCACCAGTACCGCGTCGAGAGGGCCTGTCGCCACGGTCGACCGATCAGGAAAAATACCGCGAGGAGGCCGCCTGCGAGCCCGATCGCGGCAAGAGCAGCCAGCCGCCACGACGCCCCGAGAAGCGCTCCGTCGGCGACCACCAGCGAGAGCGGTGCTCCGATCCCGAGTAAGACGGCGATCGCCACCGCGGCGACCCCTAGAAGTTGCATCCAGTGCACGCTCACGCTGTGCGGGCGAGTAACAAAAACGGTACGCCCGGGGAGACGACGACAGATAGCAGGCACGGCTCCGTCCAGATCACTCGAGCTCGTTTGCCACGACTCGCCGGGCGACGGTCACGGCGTTTTCGATCCCAGTCGCGAAGCCGTTCTCGAAGGTGTCGCTGAAGAAACTCTCCCGGGCGGAGCGGCCGTCGGTCGGCCGGTCGTGGTTCGCGACGCCTCGCACGCTCAAGTACTGGTCCAGTCGGTCGACCCGCGCGAGCGCCGCTGCGGTGCCGGCGTCTTCCATCTCGGTGACACGATACGGGCCGCGATCGTACTGCTCGACGAGCCAGGCCGCCTGGTCGGCGAGCTCGGTGCCGTGCCAGAGCTCGTCGCCACAGAGGTTGACGCCCACGGTCACCGTCGGAGACTCGTCGCCAGGGTGGTCGTCAGCGATTGGGGGGCCGTCGGGGGCGTCTTCTCCCGGATCGCGGAGGGAGACGGCCTCGGCGTGGCGGCGTGCGCGCTCGAGTAGCGTCGGATCGAGATCGTAGACGCCCGACTCGTCCGTGTACGGGTTCCTCGCCAGGGGCGTATCGGCGTCGTCGGGATCGAACCGACACTTGTCGTCCCAGTCGACGATCGTCTCGGCAAGCACCACCGATCCGATCGGGAGCTCCGGCGGGGCGCCAGCGACGCCGACCGTACAGAAAAGCGTCTCGTCGAGCGCGAGCCGGTCGCTGTGCAGTACTGCGGTCACCGTCGTCGCGGCTGCGGTCTTTCCGACGCCGGTGGGAACGACACCGAGTCCCGATCCGGTGTGTCGAACCGGGTGGGGCACGCCACGGACCGCGACCGACTCGGAGAGGTCGTAGGCCCGCTCCCAGGGAGTCAGCTCGCCCGGGAGTCCGGCCAGGTTTTCGAACGCCGGCAGCACCAGAACATCGAGCGAGAGGGGCATGCGGTGTGCTCTCGGCGGACGATCAAGAAGGGTTCGACGGGTCGCCCTGCTCCCTGTCGGAGCTGCGTTTCGACGCGGAACGATAACTTCTACTGTCTTCGCTGGTTTTCATCGGGCAGGGCCTCGCCCGGTAACGGGGACAGGCTCGAACGGAGGCCCGAGGCGGTGGGGTGGCAGAGCGGCCTATTGCGCCTGCCTTGAGAGCAGGTGTCCGAGAGGACTCCTGGGTTCAAATCCCAGCCCCACCGTTCAATCTCTTGATCCCGAAGAGTCGCTACAGCGGCCGACCCCGACCGCGTGCGCCGGGCAATCACGATTTTCGCTGAAAGATGGAGACACGTGAACAGATCCATGGCCACTCGGCGATGATCTCGCGGTCGGCGAGAACGCTTATGCTCGCTTAGACCTAACAATGTGGTACACGCACTGTGCCCATCGAAAAGAGACAGACAGTAGACGGGTTTTGACTGAGCTGGAGACCTGACCTAACCTGACCGGATGGGACAGGACGGGGCAGTCCCGGTCGACCATGGGCTACTCACGAGATGCTCTGAGGATGGTAGTCGAGGACAATGAAGGTGTACACACTCTCCGGGCTCTCGGGGTCGGGCAAGACAACCGCTAAGGCGTACGCCGACCGGCTCGGCTACGAAACTGTATCCGTCGGGGCCACCGTCCGGCGGGCCTATCGAGAGCGTGGCCGTGCGGAGTCTATCGGCGAGTTCGTGCTCCGTGTCCACGAGACCGACGGGCGAGCTCAGTTCACCCGTGAAGCTGTCACGACTCTCGCCGACCGGGTCTCCAATCGCCCCGAGAGTCCGGAGGGAATCGTCGTCGAAGGCGTCCACTCACCGGCCTCGGTGCGGACGGTTCGGAACGAATTCGGGACGGGACGAGTGGTGTGGATCCATGCGCCGCTTGCCGCCCGACTCGAGCGACTCGAGCAACGCGAGTCTACGTGTAGGCCCTCAGAACTGCTTGCCCGGGATCTCCGAGAGCTAAACAGTGGGTTAGCAGAGCTCGCAGCGCCGTTTGGCCACGATTACTACCTCTCGAACGGAAGGACACGGGGCGAGTTCGAGCGCCAGCTCGACGCTCTCCTCGGGTAGGAAGTACGGTATCCGACCAGAAACGGAATGGACCATCCTGTCGCGGCCGGCCGCGGCGAAGTGGGTGAGCGGATCAGACACGGCGCTTGACCGAGACAGTTACAACAGGAACCGGTCGGTGTCGGCGCTCATGTCTGTGAAATCGTCGGCTGCCTCGATCAGGCTCTCGGCGGTCGATTCCTCGAAACAGGTCACCTCGACGCGGACCCCCTCGTGCTGGAGGTGTCTGGTCAGCCGGACGAAATCGCCGTCGCCGGTACAGAGCACGATCGTGTCGACGTGGTTGGCGAGGGTCACGGCGTCGAGACTCATCCCGACGTCCCAGTTTGCCTTCTTCGAGCCGTCGGCGAAGGTACGGATCGGCTTGATCCGGGTCTCGAAGCCGATGTCGGTCAGGGCATCGAAGAAGCTCTCTTCGTCGTCGGCGTCGGCCCGCACGACGTAGGCGATCGCGCGTGTGAGTTCCCGTCCGGCGACGGCTGCCTCGAGCATCGCGGCGTAGTCGATGTTTCGGGTGTACATCGTCTGGGCCGAGTGATAGAGGTTCTGTGAGTCTGCGAGCACCGCCACGCGCTGGGTAGAGTGGATCTCGGACATGGTGGTGTTACACGAAGCAGGGAAATAGTAGTTCGCACGTCCGGTCAGACGACCGCGTCGGCGACGGTCTGCCAGCCGGCCCGCACCGCCGGGCTCTCGAACGGGCTCTCGACGGTCGGCACGCGAGCGAGAACCTCGAGCCCCGCCAGCGAGCCCGCCGACGTCGACTCGGCGGGGACTTCCCGGACCAGCGTGCCGGCCGGAGGTGTGTCCAGTCGTCGGGCGAGCGTCTGGGTCGAGCGGGTGTCCGCGAGCGCTGCGGCGGTCGTCGTGGTCACGAGCAACACCCGGTCGGCCTGGGCGAGCGGGCGTGTGACCCCGGGCGAGAGACCGGCTGGCGTGTCGAGCACGACCGTGTCGCTGTACGCGTGTGCCGCGGCGAGTGCAGCGGGAAGTCGGCGCCGACCGCCGGCGGTCAGCAGCCTGATTCCTGGAAAGTCGGGTGGACGGACCGCGGCGTCGCGAACCGACGCTCCGGCCGCGAGCCTGTCGGTTCCGCCACGGTCGTCGACGCCGGCTGACTGCCCCAGATCCGGCATGTCGACGTCGGCGTCGACCACGAGCGGCGTGTGTCCATCTCCCGCCAGCTCTCGGGCGATTCCGAGAGCCGTGGTGCTCTTGCCACACCCGCCTTTGCCACCGGCGACGGCGATCACGGCGGGGGTGGTGCCCCCTGATACAAGAACGTCCCCACGAGCGTCGGGACAGTAGGTTCAAGGGGGACGCGTGTGGCTATCGGTCTGAATGCGCCGGGAGCACATCACGAGCGCGAACGCGCTCTCTCGTGGCGATATCGAGGCGGCGCTAGATCGTGCGGCCGAGTTCGCAGCCGACCCGACCGCCCACACCGACCGCCGGCCAGGTGCGTTGCTCGGGCTGGCGTTTTTCGAGCCGAGCACGCGCACGCGGATGAGCTTCGCCGCGGCAATCAAGCGCCTCGGTGGCGACATCGTCGACATGGGACCGGTCGAGGCCTCGAGTGTCTCGAAAGGCGAGAGTCTCGCCGATACCGTCCGAGTGATCGAGGGCTACGCAGACGCCGTGGTGTTGCGGCACCCGAGCGAGGGGGCGGCAACGATGGCAAGCGAGTTCGTCGACGTGCCTTTGATCAACGCCGGTGACGGCGCCGGACAGCACCCAACCCAGACGCTGCTCGATCTGTACACGATCCGGGAGGCGGCAGGGTTAGACGGGCTGACGATCGGAATCGTGGGCGATCTCAAGTACGGCCGGACGGTCCACTCGCTGGCTCACGCGCTGACGAACTTCGACGCCGAGCAGCATTTCATCAGCCCCGAGACGCTCGCGTTGCCCGAGAGTGTCCGCTACGATCTCGACGCGACCGGCGCCACGATCGAAGAACACACCGCCATAGAGCCGGTGCTCGAGGAGCTCGATGCGCTGTATGTCACCCGGATCCAACAGGAGCGGTTCCCCGACGAGAGCGAGTACCGGGCGGTCGCCGGCGAGTACCGGATCGACGCCGCGACCCTCGACGGCGTCGATGATCTGCCCGTGTTACACCCCCTGCCACGGGTCGACGAGATCGCTCCCGAGCTCGACGGAACCGACCACGCCCACTACTTCGAACAGGCCCACAACGGCGTGCCCGTACGGATGGCGCTGCTTGATCTCCTCCTGGAGGACCACAGATGAGAGACGACAGCCCCGAACTGCGCGTGAGCAAAATCGAGAGCGGCACCGTGATCGATCACATCCCGGGCGGACTGGCGCTGACCGTGCTCGGGATCCTCGGTATCGACGGCGAGACCGACGCGACCGTCAGCGTCGGCATGAACGTCCCCTCCGATCGGCTCGGACAGAAAGACATCGTCAAGATCGAAGGCCACGAGCTGAGCCAGTCCGAGCTGGACGTGCTCTCGCTGATCGCCCCCGAAGCCACTGTCAACATCATCCGCGGGTACGAGGTCACGGAAAAGTCCCGCGTCGAGCGGCCCGAGGCGGTCGTCGGCGTGCTCGCCTGTCCGAACCCGAACTGCATCACGAACGCCGGCGAGCCGGTCGACACACGGTTTACCGTCCTCGAAGACGGGATCCGGTGTACCTACTGCGCGACGATCCTCCGCGAGGACATCACCGACCACGTCCGGGTGTGAGAGCTCTAGAGGCCAGACACCGGACGCCAGGCGACGATCGACGACTCCCCGAAGAGAACAGACCGAGCGTCTCGGGCTCGACCCCGACGCGAGGGAGTTTGTGCCGATCAGTACTTGTAGAACCCGCGGCCGGTCTTTTTCCCGAGGTCGCCGGCTTCGACCTTCCGCCTGAGGAGGTATGCCGGGCGATACCGATCGCCCAGTTCCGTTTCGAGCGTTTCGCTCGCGTCGAGGACGACGTCCAGTCCGATGTGATCGGCCAGCTCGAGTGGCCCCATCGGGACGTTCGTGCCCAGGCGCAGCCCGCGGTCGATGTCCTCCTTGCTGGCCAGTCCCTCGTCGTAGGCCCGGATTCCCTCGTTGATCCAGGGCATGAGCACGCGGTTGACCACGAAGCCGGGCTTGTCGTCTGACTCCCAGGTGGTCTTGTCGAGGGACTCGGCAAACGCGTGGGCGACCGCGACAGTCTCTGCGCTGGTCCGCTCGCCGTCGACGACTTCGACGCCCTCCATGCGGGGCACCGGGTTCATGAAGTGGATCCCGACGACCCGCTCGGGGTGGTCGGTCGCGCTCGCGATACTCGTGATCGAGAGCGTGCTGGTGTTGGTCCCGAGTACGACCGGCTCGTCGGTGATCGCCGCGAGATCCGCGAATACGTCCTGTTTGATCTCGAGGTTCTCGATCACGGCCTCGACGACGATGTCGGCGGCCGCCAGCTCCGCGAGGTCGGTCGTGCCGGTGATCCGGTCACGTGCAGCCCGCTGGTCGCTCTCGGTCAGCAGGTCGTTGTCGACCATCGCCGTGAGACCGCTCGCGATCCGGTCGAGCCCGGCCTCGACGTACTCCTGTTCGACGTCGCGCATCACCACCTCGTAGCCGTTCGTGGCCGCGACCTGTGCGATGCCACTGCCCATGGTGCCGGCGCCGACGACACCGACGGTCTCGATCTCCGATACCGAGCGCATGCGAGTAGGTTGCCCAGCGCGGGCCTAAGTCTGCCGGTCTCACCGGCCGTGAGATCAGAGGTGATTCTCCTCGAGTACCCACCCGAGCGCTCGCTCGTAGTAGCTGAACATCTCTTCGACGCCGTCGTGGCGCATCTCTTCGGCCTCGAGCTGTTCGCGGAGGAACTCGTACTGCTCGCGGATCTCCTCTTCCGAGCGCATACCTGCTGTACGGCTCCGGAGACAAAGGCTTCTGGGGGCATCTGGTTCGAGACAGCGACTCCACCCTCACTCGACGAGCAAGCGGGGCCGTTCCCCCGAGCGACGTGGGAGAGGTTACTCCCAGAACGACCGGGTCCGGGCGTACTCTCGCTCGCGGGCCAGGATGTCCCGGTAGAACTCGTCTTCGTCCTCCCGGAGCTTGTTGATGATCCGGGCAGCGTTGTGCGGCCCGACTCCGCGGGCGGCAAGCGCGATCACGGCCTGCTTGCCGTGGCTCTGGACGAGACTCGCCGCCCGATACGCCCGTTCCGTGCGGCGCTGCTGTTCGTCGTCTTTCTCGGTCGCCTGCACCGCCGCGACGGTCTCCTCGTCCCAGGGGTTCAACGCGGCGATCCGCGTCGAGCCACACGCCGGACACTCGGGCTGGTCGCGGACGCTGCCGACCGTCCGGGTCCGCTCGTACTCCCGGCAGTGGAGGCAGAACAGCCGGATCCGGTCGTCCTGGAGGCGTTCTTTGACCGTTTTGATGACGCTCGCGTCGGCGTTCTCGGGGGTGAGCAGCTCCCGGCCGCTGGTTCGGCCGCCAGTTCCCACGGGCGTGTGCTCGCCGACCGTCTCGGTCGCGAGCGTCCCCGCCTGGATGGTGCCGAGGAGCTCGGCCGTGCGTTCGACGGCCAGCTCCTCGTGGAGCAGCTCCCGGAGCGCCTCGTCGTAGATCGGCGTGTCCTCGAGGGCGTCGAGCAGCCGGTCCCGGCCGAACCGACTGGGCGAGCCCCGCCAGCGCTTGAGCGCGCCGAAGGTGGCCGCGACCTGCGCGAGCCGGAACTTCAGCGCGTCGGCGCGCTTGAGGCTCAGCTCGATCAGTCCGCGGACGTGCTCTGGGTCGGTCGTCTCGAAGATCCCGAGGACATCGGCGGCTGCGACCCCGCGTGGCACCTCGAGCTCGATCCGGTAGGGGTCGGTCTCCATGCCGACCGACGACCCCGTCTGTTGGCCCAGGAGTGCGGAGAGCAACCGCCCGAGGGTCTCGTTGATGGCGTGGCCGAGACAGGCGTTGATCACGATCGACCCGCCGCCGGATTCGACGACGAGCTGCTCGTCGGTCCCCACCGGCCGTGGGACGTGCTCGGCGAGGGGATCGAGTCCGCCGGTCAGCGTCTCGACGGGAACGTCGTACCGGGGGCTGAGGTCCCGCGCCACCGCGGTGACCGAGGCCCCCTGTCTGAGCTGGTCGGCGGCGACCCGGCGGAGCTCGCCGACCTCGCGGGCGACGGCCTCGGGGACGGGAATCTCCTGGCCGGTCCAGGAGGGCACCTCGCCGGCTGGATCCTCGATCGGCGAGACGGTGACCAGCTCCTCATCTTCGTCGACCTCGGTGATTCGCCACATCTCACCGCGCTGGATGAACACCTCGCCCGGTGTCGCGAAGTTGACCACGAAGCGCTCGTCGAGGGTACCAATCTGGCTGCCGCTCGCGACGTCCTCGACGTCGTAGGTGGTCTCGTCGGGGATCATCGAGAGGTTCCGGTAGAAGTACTCCCAGGTACCGCGGCGCTTCTCGAGTCGGTCGGCCTCCCGGTCGAGCCAGATGATGTCGTTGTCCGCGAGCTCCCGGACGATCGTCTTGAACTCTGTCTCTCCGAGCTCGGCGAACGGGTAGGCTCGCGTGAGCAGCTCGTAGGCCCGACGCGCCGACAGCTCGCCGTGGCCCATCACCAGCCCCGCGATCTGGTTGGCGACCGTATCGAGGCTGCCGTGATGGACCGCCGCGGGTTCGACCTGTCCGGCACGGGCACGTCTGGCGATCACCACCGACTCGAGCACGTCGTCCGGGTGACTCGCGACGATCGTTCCCCGCGATGGTTCGCCCTCGCGGTGGCCGGCCCGTCCGATCCGCTGGAGCAGACGAGTCACCTGGCGCGGGCTGTTGTACTGGACGACGTGTTCGACGTGGCCCACGTCGATGCCGAGCTCCATCGACGAGGTACAGACCAGGGCGGCGAGCTCGCCGGCCTTGAACTGTGACTCAACCTCGACGCGGGTCTCGCGGGCCAGCGAGCCGTGGTGGATGCCGACGTCGGTGCCGTATGCTTTCAGCCGCGAGCCGAGCGCCTCTGCGGTCTGGCGCGTGTTGACGAACACGAGCGTCGCCTCGTGGGCGGCGACGAGCTCGTCGATCGCGCGGACGTGACTCGCGACCTCGGCGTCGGTCACGAGTTCGCGGGCCAGCTGCTCGTCGTCGTCGGTCACCGTCGGCCGGCGGACGTCGATCGCGAGTCGCCCTCCGACCTCAACCTCGATTATCTCACAGGATCGATCGCCGGTGAGCAGCCGCGCGATCTCTTCGGGGTCGCCGACCGTCGCAGAGAGGCCGATCCGCTGGACCGGGCCGGCGCGTGCCCGCAGTCGCTCGAGCCCGACCGCGAGCTGTGCGCCTCGCTTGGAGACGGCAAGCTCGTGGACCTCGTCGACGATCACGTGTTCGACGTCGTCGAGCGCCCGCCGGAGCTTCTTGCCGGTGAACAACGCCTGCAGGGTCTCTGGCGTGGTGACCAACACGTCCGGGGGGCTGTCTGCCTGCTTGCGGCGCTGGTAGTCTGAGGTATCGCCGTGTCGGATCGCGATCTCGAGATCCAGCGTCTCACCCCACCACTCCAGGCGATCGCGCATGTCGCGGTTGAGCGCTCGGAGCGGTGTCACGTACAGCGCGCGGATCCCAAACGCCTCGTCGCCGGCTAGCGCGTCGAAGACCGGCAGCATCGCGGTCTCTGTCTTACCGCTGCCGGTCGGGGCGACGACGAGCCCGTCGTGGCCAGCCGCCAGCGGCCCGATGGCGCGTCGCTGTGGCTCGGTCGGCGCGTCGAAACCACGCTCTGCCAGGGCGGCCCGGACTGCCGGACCGAGCGCCGCAAACGCGTCTCGCCCCGTCGCCTCTGTCATCAACCGCTGTAGGCCCTTCTCCCGATTAAGACCGTCGGAGACCGGCGACGGACGGTCACGAGCAGGCAAGCGAGGCCGCGATCTGCACCAGCTGGTCGCGGTCGAACTCCCCGACGACGTCGTACCGGTCGCCGCCACAGGTCCAGGCAACTGTCGGGACCGGGTCCTCGCTGTAATATCCGGTTTGCTCGTCAAGCTCGACGGACTCGCCGTCCGGCTGCTCCGGGCCGTCGGCCGGGGTTCGGGAGACGACGAGCTGTCGCTGGTCGCCGGTGTACGAGAGCGTGATCCCGCCGGTCTCCCTGTCAACCATCGCCTGTTTGAAGGACACTCCGTCGGGTAGCTGTGGGTCGGGCAGATCGGCGACGGTCGCCTCGAGCGCCCGACGATTCTCGATGGTCTCGAACCGTTCGGTTGGATCGACGACCGTTGCACTCTCCGGGGGCTCGAACTCGAACAGTCCCGGCTCGATCTCGGGATCGAAGTTGACGGACTCGGCAACGTACTCGGTCCGGTACGTTCTCTCGCCGGTCCGAGTGACCGCCTCGATCTTGAGCGGCACGTACCACTCGGTGTCGAGGTAGATCGACTGCTCGAACTGAGAATCGTCGACGAGACTGACGTCTGACTGGTCGGAGTGCTCGGCTGCGATGACGTGTGTCTCGCGGCCGGCGACGGTCTCTGTGCCCTCGTAGCTGACCGCGGCCACTGTCGAGTCGCCGAGGGTCGTCGCGGCCCCTGTGTCGGACCCTTGCCCGCTCGTCGCTCCCGGGAACGCGGGGAACAGCCGGGGTGGATCGGTCCCGCCAGTGCTTTTCACCGCCTGGACGAGGTCGTCGACGATTGCGAGACGCCGTTGGGAGTCGGGCGCGGGTTCTCGTGTGACTGTCTGCTGGCCCTCAGTGTAGACCCACCGGGTCGTCCCGTTCGACACACTGATCGACCGAGTCCCGGATTCGTTGATGATCTCCTCGTACACTTCTCCGGCGCCAGGACGGACGATCGTAGTCATCACTGCCCGAAACGAAGACTCGTTTTCGAGCCCCGAGGAAGTGATTCTCCCCTCGAAGCTGTATGCTTCCAGCGACTCGTGTGTCTCGGCGATCGTCTCGGGGTCGGGCAGCTCCGGCTCTCGGTCGTCGGTAAACACCACCACGCCCGTACACCCGGCGAGGAGGACGGCGCTGAGGACTGCCAGCACGGGACCGAGACGGAGACGGCGCGTCATACCCACGTCGCTCATCGAACTGAACGTTCAGGACTACAGACAAGACTGTTTCGGTTACGGACGGCGGCTACGGGCAACGGCCGGCAGGACAGGTCAGCGGCCGTGGGCCTCGATGTTCGTCCACACCTCCTCCATCAGCTCCCCGGTGAGTGCGACCAGCTCGTCGATCTCGGCCGTGGCCTCGTCGGGACCACAGCCGAGATCCCGGATCGCCTTCGTGACCGAGAAGTGATGCACGTGCACCTGGTCGTCGTCGGGGCGCTCGTAGACGACCGTCGTACACGGTAACATGCCCCCAAGCGCGTGGTCGATCGCGAGCGCGTCGCGGGCGATCTCGGGGTGACAGACGACGATGAGCGCGGTCCGCTCGACGGTCTCGTCGAGCATTCCTTCGATCATCTGATCGAGCCGCGTCACCGTGACCGTCTCGAAGTCCCCGAGCTCGTGTTCGAGCTGGACGAACGGGACTGCGTCCTCGAAAGACATCTCCAGGGTGGTGTGCATCGCCTCCTCGGCGGTCGGCGTCGCCTGGCTCATACGTGATGCTGCAGGCGCCAGTATAAAATATGCGTGTCGTACGCTCCGCGGTGGTCACATCCCGAAGATGAGCCGGCCGTCGGACGATATCACCGTCCTCGACCGCTACACAGGAGCGTCCGCTCCGACCCGAGCCGACCGTCCGGACAGGTCAGGCCGCCCGCCGGGCGGCCGCGATCGCCGCGTCGATGTCGTCGTCGTCGACGTCCCAGTGGGTACAAAACCGCGCGGTGTGCTCGCCAAACGGCACGCCCTGGAGCCCTTCGCGCTCGCAGTCGTCTAAGAACGCCTCGGCCGGGCGCTCGGTCTCGACGAGGACGATGTTCGTCTCCGGGGGCTCGACAGAGAGGCCCTCGATCCGGTCAAGCCCGGCGGCCAGCCGGTCTGCCCGCCGGTGATCCTCGGCGAGTCGATCGCGGTTCTCGAGTGCGCGCAGCCCTGGCGCGGCGATCATCCCGGCCTGGCGCATCCCGCCGCCGAACAGCTTCCGGTGGCGCCGGGCAGCCTCGATCGTCTCCTCGGGCCCGGCGAGCACCGACCCGACCGGCGCGCCCAGCCCTTTCGAAAGACAGGCCAGTACCGTATCGACCGGGTCGACGATCTCCGAGACGTCCACGTCGTGGGCGACTGCGGCGTTGAACAGCCGCGCGCCGTCGAGATGGACGGGAACGCCCAGATCGTGGGCGGCATTGGCGGCAGCGCCGATCCGCTCGGGGGCGATCGCCCGGCCGCCTCTGCTGTTGTGGGTGTTCTCGAGTGTCACCAGGCCCGTGCCGGGACGGTGCAGATCCTCCTCGACGTAGCCCTCCCGGACCTGCTGGGGGGCGATCACGCCACGCTCGCCGCCGTCGATCGTCCGGGGCTGGACGCCAGAGTGCTGGACGATCCCACCCAGCTCCCACTTGTAGACGTGGCTCTCGCGTTCACAGAGCAGCTCCTGGCCCCGCTCGGTGTGGGTCCGGATCGCGACCTGATTGCCCATCGTCCCCGAGGGGACAAACAGCGCCGCCTCCGTGCCGAGCACCGCCGCGGCCCGGCGCTGGAGCTCGTTGACCGTCGGGTCCTCCCGGTAGACGTCGTCACCGACGGTCGCGTCCCTGGCAGCTGTTCGCATCGTCTCGCTTGGCTGGGTCACGGTGTCGCTGCGGAGGTCAATCATACCATCTGTAGCGGAGACGGGCTCAAAACTCCGGCGGCTCCGTCGTCGCTCGACGATGCAGTGACAGGTCACAGCGCCTTTGCCACGGCCGCGGCGACGCTCCGAGCCTTCTCTGCGAGCTCGGCGGAGACATCGTCGGCCTCGACCGCCGCCGTGAGCTCGTCGTCGTCGACGCGTTCGACCGTTCCGTCGGCGTGTTTGATCACGTCGACGTGAAGATCGACGTACCGAGCCTCGTCCGGAAACAGCTCGACGGGCGTACAGACGTTGACGTAGGTTCCCCGGCGCGTGCCGTCCTCGCCACGGTAGACGGTCGGGTACCACCACCGCCCCTCGGTGAGTTTCGTGACCGCGGTGTCACCGGGACGAATCTCCGTGCCGAGCGCGTCGTAGGTGCCACCGGGCGTGAGCTCGCGCTCGACGGTCAGGGTGCCGTCGGGGGCGCGATCTGTCACCTCTGCGGGCCCGAGATCGTACCGCCTGCCGTCGGGCTTGCCGTGTCCGATCGACACGGTGTCGCCCTCTCGGGGACCGAACTGTCGGGTGACAGCCGCGAACGGGAACGCTCCGTCGGCCGGCTCGCAGACACTCTCGACGAAATCGACCGCCGCGCTGGCCCCCGGGTCGCCGGCCTTGATCCGGTGGTGGCCGGGCATCGTCGTCGTCACCGACCGCCGGCGCTCGTCGAGGACCCCCCGGGACTCGCGGCCGAACCAGACCCACCGGGTGGCCGTGTCGGCCCAGTACCGCCCCGGGGCGATCTCTGCCGGCGGGTCGGTCAGGGCATCGTCGATCGCGCCCGCTCGCTCGGCGGCGGCCTCAATCGCCCGGCCGAGCGCGTCGAACTCGGCCGCCTGGGCGTCCCCGCCCCACTCGACGCCCCAGCCAGTGGGCGGATCCGCGGGCACGACGTCGGTCAGAGACGGGCCGTTGCTCTCGGTCGATCCGTCACGAACGAGCGTCGCCAGCGCATCCCCGACCCGGATCGTCGTGTCCACGCCCGGACGGCGGTCGCTCCAGGGTGGAACTGGCTCGTCGACCTGGACCCGTAGCCGGTCGCCGGTCTCGATCCGTCGGCTCGTCGCCGCGTACGGGAGAAAGGCTTCACCGTCGCCACACGCGACGACCGCGCCGCTGCCGAGCGTGTCGGTCACTTCACCGGCGTACACGCCGCCCCGGGGGAGCTCGGCCGTCCACGCGAACGTGTCTCGGCCGACCGTGAGCTGTTCCGTGACCCTGGCGACGGCAGACGGCGGCCCGTGGACGCCGACGCCCTGACGGTCGCGGGTGGTCTCGACGAGCACCGTCGCGGGCTCGACCGGGAACGAACGGTCGAACCGTCGCTCGATCGGTGCCGAGGCCTGGACGATCTCTTCAAGACACGCAGTCAGTGCGGTCGCGTATATCCCTCTGACTCTGGTCCGTGGGGACATCGACTCGCCCGTCGCTCCGAGGCCGGCGGTCAACTACCTTTCGAGAGCAATCGGATCGGTCCGGCGATCGAACGTCCGATGCTGTGACAGAAGAGTGAGTGGCGCCGGACGGAGTCAGACGAGTAGGCGAAACAATAGTCCAGACGATCCGGGTCCGGAGAGTCAGGCGAAGGCGTTGAAGAAGATGACGAGGATACCGATCAGCGTGCTGAGCGCGACCACGGTCTTTGGATCGAGACGCAGCCCGTTGTTGTCCTCGGCGTCGAAATACCGGACCAGTCCGGCACTCGACATCAGCCCGGAACCGTCCTGTGAGCTCATACACGATGATTCTCCGGCGGAGCTACTAAGCGTTTCGCACTGGGCGAGTCTCGATCTACTCGCTGGCGACGGCACGGCGGTGAACACGAGACCGGAATTCTCAAATTGGCGGCTGTCTCGGTACGGATATGGACACAGAGCGGTTCGACGTCCGCCCCGAGGTGGCCTGGGTCGGGACGCTCATCGCCGGGATCGTCGCGCTCGTCGTCGGGTCGATCCTGTTCACCCAGCGCGTGTACTGGGGGTTCATCTGGCAGTACTTCTGGGGACCAGTTCGTGCCGACGCAACCGGAGAGACGTGTGTCGGCTACGCCGTCGGAGACGGAGAGATCCTCTCGCGAAGCGGCGCGTTGACGAGCTGTAGCGAGGCGGCACTCGACGCCGAGTTCGGCACCGTCTACATCGCCGAACCGGGGTACACACTCGTCTCGACGGCCGGGTACATTCTCGTGCTCGTCTTTATGCTCGCCGGCGTGTATCTCCTGATCGATCGGTTCGACCTGCGGCCGTACCCGCTGTTTTTCTTCGCTCTGGTGCCGTTCATGCTGTTTGGCGGTGTGCTCCGAGCCATCGAGGACGCGTTCGTGGCAGCACTGGACGCGGGGCTGACCCCCGCACTCGAGTTCCCGGCCAGCGCGCTGTTGATCAGCCCGCTGATCTACTTCGTGGTGTTTGGCGTCGTGCTCGCCGCACTGATCGCGAGCACGTGGCTACAACGACGGGGCGTGACGGACACGTTCCAGTACCCGCTGGGCGCTGCCGGCGGGGCCGTCCTCGCCGGCTCGTTTGGCTATCTGTTGTATCTCGCCGCCACGACCGAGTACGTCACGCTGTATGCCGACATTCTCGCGATCGTGCTCGTCATCGCCACGGTCGCGACCGTCGCGGCGTACGTGCTCGTCGACCGGATCCGACCGGCCGTCCACGCCGGGACTGGCCTGATGGGACTGGTCCTGATCTGGGGACACGCCATCGACGGGGTCGCCAACGTGGTGGCTAACGACTGGGTCGACCGGATCTGGGGCTTTGGCGAGTACAGCCCCAAACACCCGCTCAACCGGTTTATCATGGACACCACCAACACGCTCCAGGGCGGGACCGACCTCGCCGGCGTCTACGTCGGCGAGACCTGGCCGTTTTTCATCCTCAAGATCGTCGTGCCGGTGGTCTTTCTCGCGGTGTTCGACAGGCGGTTCATGGAGGAGAGCCCGCGCTATGCCGTCATGCTGCTGATCGCGATTCTCGCGGTCGGGCTCGGCCCCGGGACCCGGGATATGGTCAGGATCGCCTTCGGCATCTAGGGCCTGTATCCAGTCGACCGCAGTCTACCGTCTTCCGTCTTCCGTCGTCTGTTGCATCGCCCGTCGTCTGTCGTCTGTCGCCGCATAGCTCCTGGCAGTTCACAGGCGGTACGAGACGGATGCCCCGACCCTTGAGGTCGGGGAGGAAGCCAACAACCGATGACACAACCCACGCTACGATGGCAGGCGTACTCCCAAACGTATAGGTAACACCATATGCATGTGTGAAAACACAGTGGAATACCGTCGAACCGCCGTGATCAAACTCGACACTCCCGAAGGAGCCGACCCGCTCCTCCGAGAGACTGTCGAGCAGTTCAAACACTGCGCCAACACCGCGAGCGACTGGTGCTGGCACGGCG
>OBKM01000664.1_pt1 | contig 16447 bp, 22 predicted proteins | sample 1519691 | NCBI WGS metagenome assembly OBKM01 (sample SAMEA37050418, study PRJEB22526) | metagenome | biome: saline pan; feature: lake; material: water | place: Egypt | collected 2015 | depth 0.5 m | reverse complement strand
CCGCCCCCTCGGCGCCCCTGTCGGTTTCGCTCACCGTACGCCCCCGCGACCGCTCGGACTCGATCGGCGCGTACCGCGGTGCCCGACCCACCGCTCGACCGCCGTCGGGCCGACGCATCGACGTTGCATGTGAGGCTGTACGCGGCCGGTCCGCAAATAATCGTCGCCGCGACGGTCCCGGCGTTCACACGCCGCCGGCGGAGCGGCGATGCGACGGGCGCACGGAACCGCAGCAAGGTTTAATTCGGCCGTGTGCGTACGAACTCGTATGAGGGAGAAAGAGACCGAAGCCTGCGGCCGGTGTTCGATGTCGACGGTCGTCGACGCCGCCGTCGAGGAGGGCGAACACGACCCCTTCGGCGACGAGCGGATCGAGGTCGACGGCGAGGAGTTCCGCCGTGTCTCGCCGGCCGTCTGGCTGTCGGGGATCGGCCAGCGCCTCAACGCCGCCGTCCGAAAGCTCACTTACGGGCGCTAACGAGCCCTTTCGACCGTTCAGCTCTTCGAGACCAGATACGTCAGCGCGAAGATCACGATCGCCGCGGTGGCGACGTTTACCGCCGACAGCTCCGCCGCGCCCAGAAACGACAGCCCCCAGACGATCGTCGCCCCGAACGACGCCGACAGGACGGCGTTCATGAGGATCAACACCCGGGGATCACCGCGGGAGGCGGCGACGCCCTCGCTGAACCCCTTCCGGTCGCCCTCGTCCATACCCCTTCCTGCGCCGGAGGGTTTATTTTTCTGTCGTCCTCCCGACCGGTATGGCACTCCGGAACCGACACGGGGTCCCCGTCGACCCGGTTCCCGTCCTCGTCGTTGTCGGCCTCGCGTTCATGCTGTTTTTTTCGTTCGGCCCCCTCTACGGGATGGCGCTCGGGGTGTCGCTCCCGGCGGCGCTGGCCGCCTCGACGGCGGGTTTTCTCGCCGCCAGCGCACTCGCGTTCTACTGGCAAGTGTGGGACGCCCACCCCTCGGCGTCGACCCCTGCCGGACTCCGCGCCGAGCAGCTGTTTTATCTGATGGTCGCCCTCGCTGTCGCCGTGATCGGGCTGTCGATCCCGCTTCTCGTGTGAGCGGCTGTCGTCGACGCCTCCCTTTTCCGTGAGGTGGACGGCGTTCCGGCGACTCATCTACTGAGTTCGACCCCGGGATATTCAAAAACCCGTTCGTAGCCCGTCGTGCCCGGAGACCGGGCGAACGCGGAAGTCACGGGGGGACCTGTGGGGGTGGGAGAGTTGGGTGGGTCTCCCCCGTGGCCGGAATCACGACGACCTCCGAGCCAGGTGCCCGGTATACGCGGGCGGCCGGGTTATCGTTTTTCGAATCCCTGGGTTTTATACGGAAGATGTGCTCAGGTCGCCGGGTTTCGACCGATCCCCCGCCGATTTATGTACGTCCTCCCACATGGTCGAGCTATGCGCGAAGTCGAGCGGCGTCGCTTCGTTCCGGCGACGCCGCGCGATCTCGAAGGGTCGCTCGACCCCACCCGGATCGTCGACCTCGAAGGGAGCTTCTCCGTCCAGTCGACGGCGGAAAACGACGGCTCGACGCTCGTCACCGCGACCGGCCCCGGGATCGCCTTCGAGCTCCGGTTCGAGCCAATAGAAGGCGGCTACTACTACACACAGGCCGGCGACGCCGGCCCCTTCGAGTCGATGGAGACGTGGCTCACCGCCGAACCGGAAAACGAGGGCTCGCTCGTCTCGATGCGGTCGCTGGTGTCGATCGGGGTGCCGCTCCCCTTTGCCGACCGCCTCGCCGCCTGGAAACGGGGCGGGGAACTCGATCGGGCGTTGGAGCGACTCGCCGCCGAGGGCTGAGACGCGCCGTCCGCCCCGGCTATGCGCCGTCGTCGCACACCCACGAAGACGTTGTATGCGGGCCGTGATACGGTATCGTATGGGACTTATCGACAGTGTGAAGGAGGCGTTCGCCTCGCCGTCGCCGAAGGGTCGCCCCGACGACGGCTCGAAAGGCGCGTACTGGTGTGACGACTGCAGCGTCCGCATCCGGGACGTCGAGACCGACGCCGGGTCGGACGGGGCGGTGACCTGTCCCGACTGCGGCGACGAAATGCGGTTCGAGCGCTCGGCCGGCCGGGACTGTGCCTGCTGAGGGAGTTACTCCCGTAACACCGTCTCCGCGCCCGCCGCCGTCGGAAACAGCCCGCCCGCGTCGCCGGGGTCGGCCTCCGGCTCGACCAACGCGTCGTCGAGCGCTTCCGTTATCGCCCCGCGGTCGTACTCGGTGCCGATGAACACCAGTTCGTTCCGTCGGTCGCCGTGCTCGTCGTCCCAGGGAAGTTCCGGCCTGTTCGAGCGATACATCTCCCGTTCGACCTCCGGGAGCGACGCGATCCACGGCCCCTGTGCGGTTGCGCGCACGGACGGCCCGGCGACGCTCACCGACACGCGAAGCTCGTTTCCCGCGATCCAGGCGGTCCCTTTCGCCCGGACGACCCCGGGCGGCAACGCCCGAAGTACCGAGGCGAGTTCCGCCGGGTCGAACGGTCGTCGTCGACGGTAGGTGAACGAGCTGACGCCGTAGACCTCGTCCGGGTGGGCGTGATCGTGTCCGTGCTCGTTGTCGTGTCCGTGTTCGTTCTCTTCGCTACTGCCGTGTTCCTCGCCGTCCAGCAGCCGCTTCCAGGCGGGCAGCGACGCCGCCGACTCGCGGTCGAACAGCCCGGTCCCGAGCACCCGACCGGGATCGACCGCCGAGAACTCGGTCGTGATCGTCTCCGCGTCGGGCTGGAGCCCGGCGACGAGCTCCGCGGCGCGTTCCAGTTCCGCCCCGCTACACCGGTCGGCCTTGTTCAACAACACGACGCTCGCGGTCTCGATCTGCTCGACGAGGAGATCCGAGAGCGGTTTCTCGCCCGCCTCGCCGCGCCGTTCGACGCCACCCTCGGAGAAGGCATCGAGGAAGTACGGCGTGTCGAGCACGCAGGCGATACAGTCGACGTCGTAGCGGGCGGCGACGCGGGATTCGGTCGTGAAGAGCCGCGCGATCGGCGCGGGTTCGGAGATCCCCGACGGCTCGACGACGAGGTGATCGAACGAGCGCTCCCGCGCCAGCCGGACGACGGCCGTCTCCAGATCGTCCTGGAGCTCACAGCAGATACAGCCGTTCGACAGCTCCGCGACGCCGTCGTCGACATCGAGCTCGGACCCGTCGGCGACGAGCTCGGCGTCGACGTTCACCGTCCCCATGTCGTTGACCAGAACCGCGATCCGTCGGCCGCCGCCGTTGGCGAGCAGGTGGTTCAAAAGCGTCGTCTTTCCGGCGCCGAGGCTGCCGGAGAGGATCGTCACCGGAATCGTGTCCCGATCCGTACTCATACCGAACGAACGGGGCCGGGGGTTTTCAACCCGCCGGGGGACGGTGAGCGGACCACAGGACCGGGACGCGACGGTTGGCGCCGCCGGTCACCCGCCGGGTCGGCCGTCCGACCGCCCGATCGGTTCCGCGCCCTGGCGACGACCCCGCGATAGGTATTTGTCGCCGGAGGGACTCCCTCGTAACGAATGACGCTCGCCGACCGGATCGAGTCGTTCCGGCATACCCTCGAAGAGTGGCTCCGCGGGCTGTATCACGGCATGGTGACCCACCCCGCCTACGAGAAGATCGAAAAGGAGGCCGAGGACGCCGAGGACGCCTTCGTGCTCGCCTGCTTCCCGGACGCCTTCGGCATCCCCTCGCCGGTCTCCTACTACACCGCCGAGCTGCTCCCGTACCTCGAAGACGAGTTCGAGGCCTGGGAGCGGCGGCTGTGGGATCGGGACTCCTACATCGAACGGAAGGGCCAACAGTATCACTTCTGATGACACGACACGACTCCGGGGGACGCTGACGGTGGAGAAGTTCGTTTTCTTCGGCGGCAAAGGCGGCGTCGGCAAGACGACGGTCTCGTGTGCGTACGCCGTCCAGTCGGCCCGTGACGGCCACCGGACGCTCGTCGTTTCGACGGATCCCGCCCACTCCGTCACCGACGTGTTCGACCAGGCGTTCGGCGACGACGCCGCTTCCGTCGAGGGGTTCGACGGCCTCGACGCGATGCAGATCGACCCCGAAACGGAGGTCACGAGACACCTCGACGAGATCAGACAGGACCTCTCCGAGCAGGTCTCGGCGTCGATGGTCAACGAGATCAACCGCCAACTGGAGATGGCCCACGACACGCCGGGCGCCTACGAGTCCGCGCTCTTCGATCGCTTCATCGAGGTGATGCGCTCGGCGGACCCTTACGACCGGGTCGTCTTCGACACCTCCCCGACCGGGAGCACGCTCCGGCTGCTCGGCCTCCCGGAGCTGCTGGAGGGGTGGATCGAACGGCTCATGTACAAACGGCGGACGAGCATCGACCTCTTCGAGAAGGCCGCGATCGGCAACAACGAACCCCGGCGGGTGATGGACGGCGATCCCGTTCTCGCCCGGCTGCAGGAGCGCAAGGAGTTCTTCGAGTTCGCCGGCACGACGCTGCGGGAGGATTCGGCCTTCTTTCTCGTGTTGAACCCCGACGAGCTGTCCGTCAACGAGACCGAACGCGCCGTCGAAGCGATGGCCGACGCCGGGCTCTCGGTCCGGGGGCTCGTCGCGAACCGGCTGACGCCGTCGCCCGACGACGACGAGAACGGCCGCGGGGCGCGGTATCTCCGCGAGCGCGTGGCGACCGAACACGAGCGGCTCCGCCGGGTTCGCGAGGAGTTCGACGTGCCCCTCGTCGCCGAGATCCCGACGAAGACCTCCGAAATAAAGGGCGAGCTCCTGACGGAGGTCGCCGACGAGCTCGCCATCGGGACGACGCTTCCGGATCCGGCCGCGTGACGGCCGACGACTACGGCTCCCCGCGCCCGTCGAGATACCGGAGCGCGCCCGCGACGTTCATCCGTATCTCCTCTCTCGTGCTCTGTTCTCCCCATACGTCGGTCGCACCGGAGCGCTCGACGAACCGCTCGACGATCGCGTCCTCGTCGTCGAGTTCGGCACGCGCGGTTTCGACCGCGTCGATCCACCGCTCCGTCACCTCGACGTACTCGTCGATCCGCCCGTCTATCGGTGCCGGGCCGAAGTGTCCATAACAGATCGTCTCCGGGTCGAGCGACTCGATCATCCGCGCGTCCTCGATGACGCCGTCGAGGTCGAAACTCGGCGGCGGCGACGTCTCGACGACGCCGTCGAGCTCCGGGACGTAGATCCCGGCCGCGTCGGCGGCGAAGACAGCCCCCGCGTCCGCGTCGTGGAACACCGCCTGATGGAAGGCGTGGCCGGGTGCGTGGTGAACGTCGAGCGTTGCCCCGCCCAACCCGATCGTGTCGCCGTCCTCGACCGTCGTGATGCGGCCCTCCGGGACCGGTTCGGGCTCCGTGTAAAACCGGATCCGCTCCCCGACCGACTCCTTGGTCCCCTCCCAGAGCCGTGCCGGGTCGGCGAGGAACCTCGCGCCCGACTCGTGGACGATCACCTCCGCGTCGGTCGCCTCGGCGAGAAAGCCGGCCCCGCCGGCGTGATCGAGGTGGACGTGCGTCGGCACGATGTGCGCGAGCCCCTCGGCGCCGATCCCGATCTCGTCCAGCGCGTCGAGGATCAGCTCGTAGTTGGTCCCGATCCCGGTGTCTATTATCGCCGGCCGATCCGTGTCGTATATGTATACCGCTCCGTACTCCTCTCGGTCGTACAGCCCCACGTCGACGTAGTAACAATCGGGCACCGTCTCGACCGGGTACACGTCACCTACTCCCATACCGACCGCTTCTCCGCCCGGGAATAAAACCCCCTCGGCAGGGCCGATGGCTCGATATCGCGTCAGTCGGGGGAGCCTGCCGCGCGCGTTCGACCGATCGCTCCCCGGCCGATCGCTCCCCGGCCGATCGCTCCCCGGCCGATCGTCCACCCGACCGATACGACTTTCAGCCGCCGTGGCGAACCGCGAACAAATGCTATCCAGGCAGTTCGTCCGGGAGAACCCGGATGAGGTCCGCCGGGCGCTCGAAACGAAGGGGGTCGACGCCGACCTCGATCGCCTCCTCGATGTCGACGAGGAGTGGCGCGAACTCAAGGCGACGGGAGACGATCTCAGGCGACAGCGCAACGAGATCTCGGGCGAGATCGGCGAACTCAAACGGGCGGGCAAAGAGGAGGCGGCCGAGGCGGCGATCGAACGATCGAGCGAGCTGAAAGCCGAACTCGACGAGCTCGAATCCCGGGCGGACGAGCTCGAAGCCGAACTCGAGGCCGCCCTCCTCGAACTCCCGAACCCACCACACCCCGACGCACCCGTCGGCGAGGACGAGTCCGACAACGTCGAGGTCGACCGCTGGGGCTTCGACGACCGCCGCGAGCTTCCCGATCCGGTCGTCCCGCACTACGACCTCGGCGAGGCGCTCGGGATCCTCGATTTCGACCGGGGGGCGAAGGTGTCCGGCGGCGGCTTCTACTTCGCGACGGGTGAGGGGGCGCGCCTCGAACACGCCCTGATCCAGTTCATGCTGTCGTTGCACCGCGAGGAGCACGGCTACACCGACGTCTTCCCACCGATTCCCGTCAACTCCGCGTCGATGCGGGGCACCGGACAGTTCCCCAAGTTCGTCGATGACGCCTACCGCCTCGGCGGGACGAACGACGACCCGTACGATGACGAGGACCTCTGGTTGCTCCCGACCGCCGAGGTCCCCGTCACGAACATGTACCGCGACGAGATCCTCCTCGACGACGATCTCCCGATCAAACACCAAGCGTACACGCCGAACTTCCGCCGCGAGGCCGGCGAACACGGGACCGAGACGCGCGGTATCGTCCGCGTCCACCAGTTCAACAAGGTCGAGTTGGTCAACGTCGTCCGCCCGGAGGACAGCGACGATCGGCTCGAAGGGCTCGTCGAGGAGGCGACGGCGGTGCTGGAGCGGCTCGGGCTTCCGTACCGCGTGCTCGAGATGTGCACCGGCGATATGGGCTTCACGCAGGCGAAAAAATACGATATCGAGGTGTGGGCTCCGGGCGACGACATGGACGAGGGCCCCGACGCCGGCGGGCGGTGGCTGGAGGTGTCCTCCGTCTCGAACTTCGAGGCGTTCCAGGCGCGTCGGGCTGGCATCCGGTACCGCCCCGAGCAACACGAGTCGGCGACGTACGTTCACACGCTCAACGGGTCGGGGCTCGCCATCCCCCGCGTCGCCGTCGCGATCCTCGAATACTACCAGAACGCCGACGGCACCGTCGATGTCCCGGAGCCGCTACAGCCGTACATGGGCGGCCTCGAACGGATCGAGGGCCACGACGCCGTCGGCGAGTCCGCCCTCGGCGCCGGCGAGTAACCGCCACACCGCCCGGACGCTCCACGCTCCCGGTCGAAATCAGGAGCCGGGGTGGGTGTACGTCCGGACGCGTTCGACCCCCGCCTCGCCGATCTCGAAGACGTCGACGAACCGGAACCACGGCTCCCCGTCGGCGTCGAAGAGTTCCCCCTCCGCGGCGACGTTGCCGCCCGCCGCCGCGTAGACGGACTCCACGACGTGCGTCGTCTCGCGGTCCGGCCGCTCGTCACGCATGAACGTGACGAACGCCTCCCGTCCCTCGATCCGCGTGTCCGGCCGGTCGTGGACGAACCCCTCCGCCAGGATATCCGCGAGCGCCCCGTACTCGTCGTCGTCGATCGATCGGTAGTACTGCTTGGCAAGCGACACGGCGTCCATACCCTACTCTCTCGCGCGGTCGGGATATATCCGCCGCCGGCCGAGCGACTTTTTACCGGCCGACGGCAACCGTCGGTGTGGAACTACACGTCCGGTACGAGGGGAACGACGACCCGGACAAGTGTTCGGCCAGAAAACTCGCCAGGTTCGATCTCGCGACCCTCCATCGGTCGGCCCGCGCGACGCCGCCGGGTATCGTCCTCGATCCCCACGCCCAGCGGGCGCTCTCGCCGGCTGACTCCGAGGGGGCCGCGGCTCACAACCGGTTGGTCGCCCTCGATTGTTCGTGGGAAACCGCCGATGCGGAGGCGTTCCGTCTCGACGGTCCACACCGGGCGCTCCCGTTTCTCGTCGCCGCGAACCCGGTCAACTACGGTACCCCCTTCCGGCTCAACACCGTCGAAGCCTTCGCCGGCGCGCTCTGTATCCTCGGCTTCCGTCCCCGCGCCGAACGGATTCTCGGCAAGTTCAGCTGGGGACACACCTTTTTGGAACTCAACGAGGAACCGCTTCGGCGGTACGCGGACTGTACGGACTCCGCCGAGGTGATCGACGTGCAGTCGGCGTATCTCGACGCCTGAGTTTCCCGTCCGATCGTTTATATACCACGACGGCGCCAGCCCGCGGTGTGATCTGACCGCGTTCCCGCGGCGAACACGGCGGGCGTCCGGCACACCGCCGCGGGCCCGAGCGAGTGCCGGCTGTCAGCCCAGACGGATCGGCTCCGCCGCCGGTTCGATCCCGACGGTGACATCGTCGCCGAGGGCAAACCCGTGACCGTCGGCGAAAACGAGTTTGACGCCGAACGGTACCCGTGCGGCAAAAAGCGAGATCCCGGTCGCCCGATGGCCGTTCACTGTCACCGCGATATCGTTCCAACTGACGTTCCGGCCGTCGGCCGTCCCGACCACCGTCCCGAGAAGCGACCGCTCCCCGTCCGCCTCCGTGAACGTCCCCCCACCGGCGTAGTGCGTGAGGCCGCCGTCGAGCGGAACCCCACCGTCGTCCGCCAACGCGGTGAACCCCGCCCGCCCGGCGTCGGTCGGCGAATCGAGCCGCACGTGTCTCGGCCCGGTTTCGACGACTGTCCCCGTTCCGTCCCACGTGAGCCCGGTCACTGGTGCGTCGACATCGAGCCGCATCGAGCCGCTCGCTCGATACGGGTTCCGATCACCGTCGCGGAGCCCGAGGTGAATGTGGTTGTCGACCCATTCGCCGAAGAACCCCGATCTGACCAGCGTCCCGATCCGGTCGCCGACCGCGACCTCCTCGCCCGGTTCCACCGTCGGTTCGACGTGGAGGATCCTCGCCGTGTACGCGCCACAGTCGACGAGCAACAGGTAGTCCTTCGGGGCGGCGTACGGCCGCGTCGGACACTCGACCGCCCGAACGTCACGGACGACGCCCGAAACCGGTGATCGCGCGTCGTCGGCCCCCGGGTAGAGATCGACGGCACAGCCCCACTCGTGTGCCCGATACGGCGAGTTGTAGAGCGAGAACCGCTCGTATCGCTCGATCACCGGTTCCGCTATCGTCGCCATACGACCTCTCGTTCCCGTGTCGTTTTATTCCCGTCGGCACGTACCGCCACTATGCGACTCGTCCGGGGTTCGATCGACGACGTCGACCACGACCGGGCGGTCACGGCGGCGCTCGCCGATGCGGCCGCCGGCGCCGATGCCCCGGTTCTCCGGGTCTGGACGCCGCCACGACAGGTCGCGTTCGGTCGCCGTGACACGGCCGCCGAGGGCTACGACCGGGCCAGACGGATCGCCATCGAACACGGATACGAGCCGATCGAACGCGATGTCGGCGGCAGCGCGGTCGCGTACACCGGCCACACCGTCTCCTTTGCCTACGCAGTCCCGACACGGACTGCACGGAACGGGATCGACCGCCGGTACCGCCGGGCGACGACTGCGTTGCTCCGGGCGCTCCGCGGTGTCGGCGCGCGTGTCTCACGGGGCGAACCCGACCGTTCGTTCTGCCCGGGCGATCACTCCGTTCGAGCGAGCGACGCCGGGCGCGGCAAGATAGCCGGGATCGCACAGCGCGTCCGACGGGAAAGCGCGCTCGTCGGCGGATGCGTCGTCGTCCGCTCGGCCGACAGCGACGCCATCGGCGACGTTCTATCACCGGTCTACGCCGCGCTCGATCTACCGTTCGACTCGGACGCCGTCGGTTCGGTGGCGGCCGCCGGCGGCCCGGATGCCACCGCTCCGGTCGTCGACGCCCTCGAAACAGTCTTCCGTTCCGACCGGTCGGTCACCGTCGTCTCCGCCCCGGAGTTCCGTCCTGCGGACGCTTCGTGATACTTACATCCGTCGGCCGTGGACGTAGCACAATGCTACTGCGCGATGCGACGTTGGCCGACGGACGGGTTCGGGACGTTCGGGTTGAGGGGGACGCCATCGCCGAGGTCGGAACCGGGCTGGAGACGGACGCGGAAGCCGTCGACGCCGCGGACAAGCTCCTGTTGCCGGGAATGATCGACGCCCACGTCCACTTCCGCGAACCGGGGTTTTCACACAAGGAGACGTGGACCTCGGGGTCGCGGAGCGCCGCGGCCGGCGGCGTCACGACGGTGTTCGACCAGCCCAACACCGATCCGCCGACGATCGACGCTGACGGGTACGACCGGAAGGCCGATCTCGCCCGTCCGTCCGTCGTCGACTACGCGATAAACGGCGGTGTGACGGACGCCTGGATCCCCGACGAGATCCTCGAAAAGCCGATCGGCGCGCTCGGCGAGGTGTTTCTCGCCGATTCGACCGGCGAGATGGGGATCGACGCCGACCGGTTCGCGGAGGCGGTCGAACGCGCCCGCGACGCCGGCGTTCCGATCACGGTCCATGCGGAGGACGCGACGCGTTTCGACGAGTCGGTAACCGACCGCACTGACGCCGACGCCTGGAGCGCGTACCGAACCGCCGAGGCAGAGATCCGGGCGATAGAACGCGCCTGCCGCGTCGGGAACGACCTCGACGCGACGGTTCACATCGCACACACCTCGACGCCCGAGGGCGTCGATCTCGCTACGGAGGCCGGCATGACCTGTGAAGCGACGCCACACCACCTGTTCCTGTCCCGGACGGACCTCGACGAACTCGGAACGTTCGGACGGATGAACCCCCCGCTCCGGAGCGAGACGCGCCGCGAGTCGATGTTCCAACGCCTCGTCGACGGCGACATCGACATCGTCGCGACGGACCACGCCCCCCACACTGCCGAGGAAAAGGACGCGAGCATCTGGGAGGCGCCGAGCGGCGTTCCGGGAGTCGAAACCGCCCTCCCGCTGTTGCTCGACGCGGCCCGAAACGGCCGGATCGGTTACGAACGCGTCCGGGATGTCACTGCAACGAACGCCGCGGAGATCTTCGGGTTGGAGAACAAGGGCCGGATCGAGCCGGGCAACGACGCCGACCTCGTGTTGGTCGACCCGGACGACCCTACGACGATCCGCGGCGAGGAACTCCACTCGAACTCCGGCTGGACGCCGTTCGAGGGACGGAACGGCGTCTTTCCCGAGCTGACGCTGGTTCGCGGAACGGCCGTGTTCCGCGAGGGCGCGTTCCCGGCCGCTCCCGGGAGGAACGTTCGGGTCTAGTCGTCCCCGCCGACCTCGTGCCCGCAGTTCGGGCACTGGAACTCGTCGTGTCTGAGCGCCGCCGCCGACTCGCGAACGTCGCGCATCACGCTCGAGATCCGCTCCTCGGCGTCGAGCTCCTCGTCGACGGTCAACTCGACGCCCTCGACCTCCAGTAGGAACTTCGCCACCTCGGTGATCTCGTACATCAACTCGTCGAGCTCCTCGGCGGTGTAGAAATCACACATCGCGCCGTACAGAAACGTCGCCCCGGCTTTCCGGACCTTTCCGTCGAACGACGACCGGGCCTGGTTCACCGCCTGTGGACTGTACGTGTCGGTCATGAACGGGACGAGTTCGGGGAGGTTCTCGCCGATCTTCGTCATCTCGACGCCGGTTTCGGTTCTGAAGTCGGCACAGAGCCGCGCGATCGCCCACTCCCGTGCGGTGACGTAGGTCCGATCCCGGAGGAACTCGTTGGCGCGGTCGTAGGTCGCCCCGTCGATCTTCGAGAACCGCGCGTACTCCCGGACGTCGTCCGGGACCGCGTCCCCGTCCGGGGTCGAGCCGTCGGGGCGGCGCTCCTCGCTTTCGCCCGTTCCGTCGTTATCGACGCTTGACTGCCCGTTTTCGGCCATACGATACGTAGCGGGATGCCGCCGAAAAAGCGTATCGGCGATGTCTGACGGGCGGCGGACGCCGCCGTCCTGCCCCGTAGGCGGGAGGCTTTTGCTTTCCGGGCGTGAGGTGTGCGTATGAAAACCCTGCTGGGTATCGGCGGGAGCGAGGATTCGCTGCGCGCCCTCGAACGGGCGGTCGAGCGGGCGGCGGAGGCCGGCGACGAACTGACGATCGCCATCGTCGAGAACCCGGACGCGCCGCTGTCGACGGCCGAGATCGACGACCGCGTTCGCACGACGCTCGGGGACACGGGGATCGACGCGGAGGTCAGGACCCTCTCCGGGCATCCCGGAAGCCAACTGCTCGAACTCGCCGAGCGGGGGTCGTACGATCGGATCGTCCTCGGCGGCGGCGAGACGAGCCCGCTCGGGAAGGTACAGCTCGGATCGATCGCGGAGTTCGTCCTCCTGAACGCCCGAACCACGGTGACCCTGATCCGATGACCGACGCATACCCCGACGACGTTGCCGGTCCCTACGAAGCCCCGCCGCGCGAGTCCGTCGACCGCGACGGACGGCGTATCGACATCCGCCGGAGCGACGACGGGATCGACGAACTCGTCGGGATGTACGTCGGGTTCGATCCCGCGGACCGAGCCCAGGGCATCCCGCCGCTTGAGGAGGATCGGATCCGCGAGTGGCTCGAGACGCTCGTCGAAGCCGACGCGCTCAACGTCGTCGCCCGCCACGATGGCGCTCCGGTCGGGCACGCGATGTTGGTCCCGGACGACGACGACAACTACGAACTGGCGATCTTCGTCCTCGCGGCGTATCAGAACGCGGGTATCGGAACGGAGCTCATCGAGGGGCTTCTCGGGGCCGGCCGCGAGGCCGGCGTCGAACGCGTCTGGCTGACCGTCGAGCGGTGGAACAAGGCTGCGACCGCCCTCTATCGGAAGGTCGGCTTCGTTCCGACCGACGACGGGGGGTTCGAGTTGGAGATGGTCGCGCGAATCGCCGGCGGCTCGTCGTAACGACCCCGAGGGAACGATTCATTCGACGCGTCCGGGCTACACCGACAGTACCGGCTGTGAGGCGTGTGCGAGCACGTACTCGGCCGCCTTCTCGATCACGGCGTCCGAATCGCCGGTGACTGGCTGCCGCGGAACGACGACGAACCCGACATCGAGGGTTTCGGCGATGTCGACGATCACGGTTCCCGGGTGTTGGCTCAGCCGCGACGCGGAGAACCCACAGGCCGAGGAGTGATCAATGCGGGTTCCGTCGGCCATCGACCGGACCTCCGACATGATGTGCTCGCCGCGGTCGGCGATCGCGTCGGCCCGTACGTTCCCCGCCTCGATCGCCGACGCCGCGTTCTCGCCGAGGAGATACAGCGCGTGCACGGACGCGTCGTACCGGTCCGCGATCGCGATCCCGTACTCGACGGCGTCCATGGCCGCCCGTGTCCCGTCGATCGGGACGAGCACCGTGTCGATCTCCATACGCGAACCTCGGGCGATGGTAACTTAAAATACACCCGGTGTCACCGACAGGGATGGGTTTATCAGCGACGGGGATCGATTGCCGATATGTTCGAAACGGTGGTCGTGGCGACAGACGGCTCCGAAAGCGTCTCGCGGGCGGTCGACTGTACGCTGGACCTCGCCCGGCGGTTCGACGCCACCGTGCACGCGCTCTACGTCATCGACGAGGGGCGGGCGGACCCGCTTCCGGAGCCGATCCAGGACGACGTCCGGGGCGCGCTCGGCGAACGGGGAACGGACGCGATCGACGACATCGTCGAGGCGAACGCCGACGCGGACGATGCGGTCGAGCTGGAGACGGCCGTCCGCGTCGGCCGGCCGGACGAACAGATCGTCGGGTACGTCCGCGATATCGGTGCCGACTGCCTCGCGATGGGGACACGCGGCCGGAGCGGCGACCACTCGTTTCTGCTCGGTAGCGTCGCCGAACGGGTCGTCAGAACCTGCCCGGTCCCCGTCCTGACGGTCCGACAGCTCGAGTGACGGGCCGCCGAACGGGAGGCTTATTGAGTAGCCGTCCGCCCTTCCAGTATGGACGATCGACTCATAGACGACGGGACGATCCCGCTTCATCGCCGCTCGCTGCTCCCCGGGGAGGGCTTCTTTACCCCGGACTCCTTCGACGAAACGGCCGCCGAACGGGAGGCTGAGACGGCGCTCTCCGGGGCGGATCGCGTCGTCGTCGCCGACCCGGACGCCGACGGGCTGGGGTGTGTCGCCCTGTTGCGCGTCGCCTTCGGGAGCGCGGCCCTGCTTCCGGCCGGCCCACACGAGATCGCCGACGCCTTCGAGTACGTCGAGGCGTACGGCGAGGCCGGCGTCGAACTGTACGTCTGTGACCTCTGTCCGGACGCCGAGTGCGACATCGATCCCCTCCCCGCCGTCGCCGATCTCGCCGACACGGTCAGGTGGTTCGATCACCACCAGTGGGACGACGGCCTCGCCGACGCCGTCTCCGCGTACGCCGACCTCGTCGTCGGCGACTCGGATTCGGTCTGTACGACTGACGTGACCCTCGAGGCTCTCGACTACGAGTTCGACGAGCGCTACGTCGACCTCGCCGCCGTCACCCGCGACCACGACCTGTGGCTCCGGGAGGACCCCCGGAGCGACGACCTCGCGGACTACGCGTACTGGGCGGAGCCCGAGGAGTACGTCGGGACGGTCCTCGAACACGGCGCCGACCTGCCGGACGCCGTCGAGACGTTCCTCGAAGAGCGCCGGGTCGAAAAGGAAGCCCTTATCGAGAAAGCTGTCGATCGGGCCGAGTTCCGCGAGATCGGCGAGTGGACCGTCGGTATCACGTACGGCCGGTGTTCACAAAACGAGGTCGCGGAGGCGATGCGGGAGGCCGGCGCGGACGCCTCGGTGATCGTCAAACCCGCGGGCTCCGCGTCGATCCGCGGCACCGACGCCTTCCAGCGCTGTCACGAGGTCGCCGCAAGGGTCAACGGCGGCGGCCACCCGAAGGCAGCCGGCTGCAAACCCGACATCTACGACGACATGCTGGATTACGCCCACCACTGGAGCACCCGTGGCGCGGTCACGAAACGGGTGATACTCGAGGCGTTCGACGCGCTCGACCCCGGAGCAGACGCCGAGACGTGACTCCCACGGCGCTGACCGTCAACTTTTACCCCCATCTCCCGGTACCGGCTACATGGATCAGCTCCAGCGGTCGCTGCTCGAGTCGCCGATAATCGAGAAGGACGGCTATCACTACTTCGTCCACCCGATCAGCGACGGCGTCCCGATGCTCGAACCGAGCCTGCTACGGGAGATCGTGATCAAGATCATCCGGAAGGCCCACCTCGAGGACGTCGACAAGATCGTCACCCCGGCGGCGATGGGGATCCACATCTCGACCGCGGTCTCGTTGATGACGGACATCCCGCTCGTCGTCATCCGCAAACGGGAGTACGGCCTCGACGGCGAGACGCCGCTGTTCCAGCGGACGGGCTACTCCGAGAACCAGATGTTTATAAACGACGTCGACGACGGCGACAACGTCCTCGTCCTCGACGACGTGCTCTCGACCGGCGGCACCCTCTCGGCGATCTGTACCGCCCTGGAGGAGATCGGCGCGAACATCGTCGACATCGTCGCCGTAATAAAAAAGGTCGACGGGGTGAACGAACTCGACGACTCCCCCTACAGCGCGAAAACGCTCATAAACGTCACCGTCGAGGACGGCGAGGTCGTGATCGTCGACCCGACGGGCGACGAGTAGCTCCGGGCCGTCCCCGAGTCACGTTCCGTGCTGCCAGCTGTCCATATACTCCGCCTGCTCGTCCGTCAGCTCGTCGATCGCGACGCCCTCGGCTTCGAGTTTGGTCTCGGCGACCTCACGGTCGAGCTCGTCCGGGACCTCGTGGACGCCGGGGCCGTATGAGTCGCCGTTCTCGACCATCTCCCGGACGCAGACGGCCTGGATCCCGAAGCTCTGGTCCATCACCTCGACGGGGTGGCCCATCGCGACCGGCGAGGCGAGGTTGACGAGGCGGCCGTCGGCGAGGACGTTGATCCGGCGGCCGTCCGCCAGCTCGAACTCCTCGACCCCATCCCGGACCTCCCGCCGTGAGACCGCGAGGTCGTCGAGCGCGTCGAGGTCGATCTCGACGTTGAAGTGCCCGGCGTTCGAGAGCACGACGCCGTCGTCCATCCGTTCGAAGTGCTCGCCGACGATCACGTCGCGGTTGCCCGTCGTCGTCACGAAGATATCGCCCTTCTCCGCGGCCTCGGCCATCGGGCAGACCTCGTAGCCCTCCATATGGGCTTCGAGGGCGCGCCTGGGCTCGACCTCGGTGACGATCACGTTGGCGTTCTGCCCCGCCGCCTTCATGGCGACGCCCTTGCCGCAGTAGCCGTAGCCGGCGACGACGACGTCCTTGCCGGCAAACGAGAGGTTCGTCGTCATCGAGATGTTCGACAGCGCGGCCTCGCCCGTGCCGTGGACGTTGTCGAAGAGCCGCTTCATCGGCGTGTCGTTGACGGCGAACA
>OBKM01000663.1_pt1 | contig 16463 bp, 14 predicted proteins | sample 1519691 | NCBI WGS metagenome assembly OBKM01 (sample SAMEA37050418, study PRJEB22526) | metagenome | biome: saline pan; feature: lake; material: water | place: Egypt | collected 2015 | depth 0.5 m | reverse complement strand
CTATTATTGATTATCATCGGCACTGGGCCGGGCTAGAATGGGGCGATCAAGAGGCAGAGACAATCAATGAGTCACTTCAGGATGAGGCGTTGCTGTTCTGGGAATCGGTGGCACAACGCTACGGTGAGTCCGATCATGTTCTGTTTGAGGCGTATAACGAGCCCACTGAGCCTGGCATGTGGGGTGAAATTGGACAGGAGTGGGTCGATAGCGTGTGGTCTCTATTTCTTGAATTCATGCAGCCGATTGTAGATGAAATACGCGAACATACAGATACTGTTACTCTCGTTGGATCACCGAGTTGGACACAGAGTCCTGAAGGAGCACTTATTGAGCCGGTAGCAGCCGATAACATTGCGTATACATATCACATATATCCCGGACACGAAGCCAGTGAGGCTGAAGATTGGGACGACTCGAGTATCAACGGGCAAGGTGTTGAAGAGGTGTACGAGGAGTTCCCGCTCTTTGTAACTGAGTTTGGGTGGCGGCAGTACGATGATGACCTCCTTTCAGGGTCAGTCGAAGAATTTGGAGAACCGTTTCTTGAGTGGATGGAGTCCCACGATAGTATCCACTGGACAGCCTGGTGTGCGGACGTGTGGTGGGAGCCAGCAATGTTTGACACTGGGTTCGAAGAAACTGATGAGGATATCGGAAATCCATATGAGGAGGAGGTGCCAGTCGCTTGCGAACAGCGACCCTGTGAGTGGAATCTACTAGGAGCTGATGGCGGTGCCGACGGTGACGCAGGAGAATTCATTCAGCGAGCGCTAGAAGCATCGGGGGTCCCAAGCACCGCCGAAGAGGAAGGAGAAGATGACGATGATGAAGTAGCTAGTGAAGGCGATACAGATGACGATGATGAAACCGATGGAACCGACGCTGATGCTGATTCAGAAGAACCAGATTCGGGGCCTGAGGAGGTAGAAGATGATATTCCTGGATTCGGAATTCTAACCGGTGCTGCAGGCGTCGCTGGCGGTACCGCGTATCTGCTCCGAGAGCGAGTCCAGGAAGCCGAACCAAACAAAAAACAATAACCCAACAGCTGATGACCTTTTGTCACTCGTGCGGCTGAAGTTGATTTGATATCACCCATTCACCGATTTCTTCACCCATTGTTTGGCTATGATCCATTGTAAAGCCAAAATGATTGCCAACATAGATTCGACTCAAGAGGGACTCCTCAAGCGCTTCAGTCAAACTACTGTAAGACCTGCTGACCCCCGTCGTATCGCCGGATAACCCTGTCTGGATGCTTGAACCGAACTCAAAGCTGTAGTCGTTTCGTTCCAGTACTGACTCAAGAACGGTATGCGCGGCACCGCCGTACGCGGCAAGCGTCGACGCGTACTCCGGGGACCCGCCGGACGCTAATGGCTCCCAGCTCGGATCGGCAGTCGTTTCGGGGTTTCCATCTCTGTCCGCTTCATGAATCGCGGTGCGGGGGCGCCAGAATTCATACTCATACTTTGCTTTAGACGCGATAATTCCAGCATCTGCCAGAGCAATACTCAATAGTGCGAACAATCTCGTGCGTTCGAGCACATCGAGGCCTGATTGTGGTACGACCGTTTGCGCGATGACGTTCCACATGTTCGGCGGACGCGGTGACCCAGGAGCACCTCGCCAGAACGCGGCGATATCAACGTGCTCCTGTGGTCGGTCGGCATTCTGATCGCCCTTCTCGTGTACCTCCTTCCAGCTACTAGCGTATGCTGCTGAATCGAGTGGTGGTGGCCCTGGGGGCTGAAACTGTTCTGGATCGTTGATTGCCCATAAGTCGATCTGTGCGTGAACCGGGTTCCAATCGCGACGAAAACATCCCGGTTGATTCGGTTCATCACACGGCACAAACACGTCAGTGGTGTAATCGACGCTTCGAGACTCAAGAAGCTCAGTCGCAACCGTTCGGCCCCATGTTATCCCGGTATCGACATCACCACGCTCTGCGGCTGCCACGGTCGCGTCCAGCGTCGCATCGAATGGTTCCCCATACAGCTGAGTCAACATCTCATCCGCCGCAGCACCCAGTGCTGCTACCGGGGATGCCCCGCTTGGTGCTCTGTCAGTATCGATAAAGTATGGTTCATAATGAGTGTCTCCAGCTGTCGCAGCAGCTCCGTTCACCGCATCAAACATTGCGAGATTCAGCAGCGCTCCCCGACGTGTCGGAGCGAAATTATCCCCACGATATTGTTGAACCTGTGTGATAAAGTGATTGTTCCAGTGACAAACCGGGTCGGATGCCGGCTCAACCGCTTCATTACGGTCAATACAACCCGCGATTCCGATACTGCCCCCGACACCCGCGAGAAAGATTCGACGGCCGGTCCGCCACTTTTGATCACTCATAGAAGCCCCTCGATTCGTTTTATCGTGTATATTGTCACTGTTCATCATTGAAGAACGGCTGACGGGTCTCGATCCCGTCCGGGGTGACGAGGACTCTCTGGCCAGTTTCGATGTTCTCGAAGGCGCGTTCCGTGCCGTCAGGCCACGTTACGCGGAGCTGTTCAACGCTGTCCACTGCGTCCAGCCCGAAGTGGAGTGTTCTCGTCCCCTGTGACTGATAGTCCGATTTTGCGTTTCGCACCTGACGATGGTTGGTGTCTTCGGTCTCCAGTTCAACAGTAGTTCCGAGTGTGGTGTGGTTCAACATGGATGCGCCGCCGACAACGACCTGTAACGCTTCTCTGTGGGGAGCATTATTCTCGTATAGCCGGTAGCGCGCATTATTCCCCGCGATAGCAACATCCATGCGTCCGTTTGTGCTGTAGTCCACAGCGGCGACGCCCCGTTCGTCGACCTCCTCAAACCCAAGCTCGCTGGAATTGATCCGTGTAAATTCACCCTCATCCTGGGCGAACAGCATCGAACGGGTATATCGCGGATACCCTTGGGCAAACCGCCCTTGATACTGCGTGCTGTGGAGAATATCCGTCTGCCCATTGTTATTGAAATCTTCTACAGCTGTTCCCCAACCCCAACCTCCCTCGTTCAATCCACGTTTTTCACCCTGGTCTTCAAATCCATCCTCTGTACGGACGAGTAGGTTGTTGCCTTGGTTTCGGTCGCCGATACGGGAGGTCATCATATCCACGAAGAGTTGTCGTTGTGTATCGGGAAGTTCTCCCCACCGATCGTTTGGAAAGTGGATATTCGTGACGAACAGCTCTGGCTGCCCGTCCCCTAACACGTCAACGGCCCGTGAAGACATCCCGTTCCGATCCGTGGCGGGACCCAGATACTCGCTTGTAAACGACCCCGTGCCATCGTTGTAATGGATCTCGTCTCTGTCATAGTCGTTCGCGACGTGAATATCCGGGTGACCGTCCCCGGTTAGATCAGTAAAACTCGCGGACATGCTCCAGTGGTCCCCGTCGACAGTAGCGCTTTCAGTTCGCTCGAACGACCCGTTTTGGTTTGTATACAACACGTTTGAAGCTCCGTTATCTTCTATTGGCGGAAAGTCCGAATCTCCTTGCCACCCTCTCGGTGGTTCATCGAGCCAGTCATCGTAGTTGACAATGAATACGTCCGGGTGTCCGTCGCCGGTTGCGTCTGCTGCGGTCGCAGCGACTGGGACGGCAAACTCATTACTAAACCCGACGTTCTCTTTGGTGAACGAACCGCCACGATTCTCTAAGAAGACTGGAGTGTCTCCACGACGCAGAACGAGTAGATCCTCCCACCCATCGTTGTCGTGGTCAAAAAACAGCGCTGCTTGGACGGTACCATTGATCTGTGGGAGTGCCTCGGATACGACATACTCGTCGCCAGAGTTCTCAAATAGTACTGGATCTCCGCCGCCGATCACCAATATATCTGTTCTTAAATTGTTCGTGTAGTCTGCTGTGTACACCCCATCGTTACCGTTGACAGCACCGATCCCAACCGATTCGTATTCGATCCCGACCTCCTGACTAACCTCGGTGAACTGATAATCGTTCGCTGTGGGCTCTGAATTGAACCCGGCCCCAGCCACTAGCATGGTTCCGAGGAGTCCAAGACCTATCCAGAGGCGGGTGTCCATACCGGATCAACTGGATATCACATAATAAATTGTTGGGTACACTTGGTGAAACAGTTCTACCCTTGACTGAGTGTGTTCGTTTCGCTGTCGGTTCCTGGAAGTGGTTCACTCGACCAGTATTCGTGGTCTTGGTCGACACGGAAACATGTAGCAGTGTGGTCTGAACCTATGGTGTACGGCTGGGGTTGTTCGCCACGACAAGCTTCCCGCGCTTTTGGACACCGTGTGTGGAAACGACACCCAGAGGGCGGGTTCTTTGGATCGGGAATATCGATCTTACGAACGGGAGGCTCTTCTGTCTGTGATCCGGGGATGAGATCAGGTGTTGCCCAGCGAAGCACCTTCGTGTACGGGTGTTGCGGATCGTTGATAATCTGTTCCGGCGTCCCGATCTCGACGAGCCGACCAAGATACATGACACCGATCCGTCCGTCGCCGTGTGAAGCGAAGTACCGAGCGTTCGAAAGATCATGCGAAACCGTAACAAAAGACGTATTAAATTGATCCTGTAGCTCCAACATGAGATCCATCATTTCAACCCGCAGGGACACATCAAGCGCACTGATAGCCTCATCAGCTAGGATGAGATCCGGGTCCATCAACAAGGCTCGGATCAGCGCGACACGTTGTTTCTCTCCTCCCGACAGTTGGTGAGGATAGCGGCCCGCGTAGTCTTCGGGTGGGGTCATTCCGACACGCTCGATCGTCTCTAGTACTTCGCGGCGCCGGTCTCCCGCGCTCATGTCTTTTTGCCATCGTTTCAGTGGGGCCTCCAGGATTTTCATCACTCGTCGGTTGGGATTAAGCGAACTCCCGGGGTCTTGGTGAATGATCTGAAGCGATCGGCGAATATCCTCGTACGGAATATCTACGTTACCACGATTGTCTTTAGCATCCCAGATATCCTGTCCACGGTATCGAACGCTTCCACCTGTAGGGCGTTGGAGTCCAATCGCTGTTTTTCCCAGAGTTGTTTTGCCACAACCAGACTCTCCAATGAGTGCGACGACATCGTTCTCCTGAATATCGAGAGACACACCATCGACAGCCTGAACGACATCAGGGTCGCCAAATTCGAGAAGTCCCTGTTCTTCCTTAAAATGGACTTCAACGCCATCAAGTGACACCAATGGAGAGGAACTCATTGCCGATCACCACTACTTGGGTCGTTAGCGTCACGATCGTTAGCGTCACGACCAACTCCGTCAGTTACGGCTTCTACCTTGTCATCCGCTTTCGATGGATCAGTGGCAAGTGGTATCTCTTCAGCCACATCCCTCCAATGATGACAGGAGACATGGTGGCCATCTGACACCGGTTCGTACGCAGGGTCGTTGTCGACACACATCTGATCGGCAAGCGGACATCGGGGATGATACGAACACCCGCTGGGCACGTTTACAGGGTCAGGCGCAGCACCTTCGATTGCGCGCATTTCGTCAAGCGGGGCATCAAGATTCGGTGTCGCGTTCAGCAATGCTCGTGTATATGGGTGGCCGGCATGTGAGAGTATCTCTTCCGTCGGTCCGAGTTCAACGATCTCGAACGCATACATCACAGCCATGCGGTCGGCTAACTCTGCCACCAACGGCAGGTCATGCGTAATGAACACGAGGGTCAAATCGTACTTTTCTTTTAGCCCCTCAAGAAGTGATAGGATCGATCGCTGCATCAGTAGATCTAGCGCGGCGGTCGGCTCGTCCATAACAAGCACATCAGGCTCAAGCACCACGGAGAGTGCGATTAACGCTCGCTGCGTCATACCACCACTCAGCTCGTGTGGATACGAATCAAGCACTCGACTAGGGTCAAGATATAGATCCGAGAGTAACTGTTCGGCTCGATTCATTCCGTCTGCGATATCGTACCCATGCGCGTCAAGCGTCTCACGGAAATGGTCCCCGACTTTCATCGTCGGATTAAACGAGCTCATCGCTCCTTGGAACACCATTGAGATGTCTTCCCAGCGGATCTGTTTTAGCTCACGTTTGTCGAGATCAAGCACATCAACCGGGGGCTCGTTGTCAGGATAATACGTAATCTCACCGGAGAGAACGCCCGGATCGACCACCGCATCGAGCATTGCAGACGCAAGCATTGATTTTCCGCTTCCGCTTTCTCCGACGATACCCAAGACCTCGTTTCGTTCGATATCTAGGTTGATGTTGTCCAAGACCCGTGAAACGCCACGGTCCATCTCGAAGACGACCTCGGCATCCCGTATCTCGATTATCGGATCAGACGTCTGATACAGTTCCTCACTAGGGTTCGGCTCGTACTCACTCATTGTGTCACTTTTGTCATTGGGTCGGCTTCGTCTTCCGTTTCTGACCGTGTTTCTCCCTCATGACGGGTTCGAACTCGTGGATTAAACAGTCGATCCGTCCCTTGGGCAAACAGCATCAGACCGAACGAAAGGACGACGATCGGCGTCATCGGAACGAGTAACATGTACGTAGCATTCGGATTTAACAGTGCGCTTGCGTTTTCGTATGCGAGATTCATCATCACGCCCCAGTTCTCAACGCCTCTGAATGAGAGGAACCCAAGGAAGTACAGCGCAACACTGTCGTAGATCACTCGTCGTGATGAATACACGAAGTTGACAAGTATGTATGGCATCAAATTCGGAAGGATGTCTTTTTGAATGATCGATCCCGTGCTCATCCCCATCGTACGTGATGCCTCAACGTAGGAGTTCTCACGGAGTGAGAGCACTTGGGAGTGGATCGTCCGTGCGATCCCAGCCCACACGTTAGTTGTGATGATAATACCGATCAACACCGGTGACTCGGGCTCAATGAGAACCACCAGAACGATAACGAGTGGGAGACCGGGAATCGTCATCGCAATGTCGCTGAGCGTCATCAGAACCGTCTCAGTTCGTCCTCCCTTGTATCCGGCAACAGTCCCGACAAGTGTCGCAACGATAATCGTGAACACTGCGCCAGCAAGGATCATCTGAATCATCGTTGGTGTCGCGTGTACCACACCCGAGATCATGTCTCTCCCATTCATATCAGTCCCGAGTGGATGATCCATATTCTCGAATGGCTGAAGTCTCGGTGTTCCTTGGCCCGAAATTGGTTGCTCAACGAGAACAATCCGTTCAAGAAGCCACCATGTCGACGACGAGACCCACGCAACAAGGCCCATCAAGAGGAACAAAGCGATGATTGAGATCCCTATTTTTGTGCGCCAATCAGCCCACGCAATACGGGTTGGTTCAGCGATCGATTCGCTGAACCACTCTTTTGCTCGTTGTTTTCGCGTAACCTCAGTTATCTGTGAGGTCTCGAACATTCCGCCGTCGGTGCGCACGTCATCAGTGCGCTCGGTATCAGTACGCTTCACCTTCATCACCCGATTTGATCCGCGGATCTAGCTTACCATATGTTGCGTCTCCGATCCAGATCGCAATAACCACGCCGACAGTGATCACGAGGAACGTCCCCATCATCAGTGGCATGTCTCTGAAAATGATCCCCTCGTTCATCTCGAATCCAATCCCACGATACTGGAAGAGGATCTCGAGGATAATCGATCCACCGAACATGAACCCGATGGAGATCAACAGACTCGTGTACAACGGTAGTACAGCATTACGACCAACGTACCGGAGAGCGATTCGACTGTCTGAGAGGCCCCGCAGTTGTGCGACTCTGACGTAATCTTCCCCAAGAACTTGGATGCTGTTCCCACGCATCGTTAACGCGAGAAGCCCGTACCCGGTGATTATAAACGAAAGAGCCGGAAGAAGCGCGTGATGGAACGCACCGAATATGAATTCGAATGAGAGTCCGGGGTCAACACCCGATGGGTATCGACCTCTAACCGGGAACCATGAGGTTCCGTGGCCGAGAAGCGCAATAAATGCGACTGCGGCGACGTAGTACGGGATCGAGCTGAGCAGTATGCCAACGCCCGTATTAGCCAAATCAAACCCTGATCCCTCCTTATACGCCATTACTGCCCCAAGCGAGAGTGCCAACGCGAACATCCCGATCGTCGCGATGGACATGAGGAATATCGTCCACGGGAGTGTATCCGCAATGATCGAAACTACCTCGCGACCATTATAACGAACTGAGTTCCCCAAGTCACCGCGTAACAACGCTGTCATGTACTGGTAGTACGCCTCATGTATTGGGGCATCAGGATCGACGTTCAATTGAGACGCGACCATCTGACGAAGCTGCTCACGGCTCAGTGATGTCCCTGTTGCCTGTTGCTGGAGGCGAGTGGCCATAATATCTGCAGCGCCGCCGGGCATGAGTCGGATCAGCGCGAACGACAGCGTTGCAACCGCCCAGAGGGTAAACACCGCCTGGCCCGTCCGTTTGATAAACCATCTCATACAGTATGTGGATCAGTCTAGGAGTATATATGTTGTATTATGACCGCTACTCCGCCGCGGACGTGGCTTTCAGCTCGTCCTGCTTCGGTAGCCAGTAGAGCGGCCAGAACGCCCGAAAGTGGTCGGACTCTTCCTGTGAGGGGAACTCCCAGCCGTCGCGATCAATGAACGACTGCTCGAACTTCTCTTGGGCAAGATACATCGGTAAGTCTTCATTGAACAATCGAGCGAGGCGTTCAACGCTCTCTTGAATTGTTGCGTCGTCGTTCGTGTTTGCGATAGTATTGAGTTCTTCACGGGGATTAACGCTGATTTCACCCCCGTTCCCATCAGGAACAGTAACCGCTTCGTCCTCTGGGTAGTTGAAGAAGTTCGGGTCGGCGTGTTCACGATTCTCGAACTTCCAGCTGAACGAGAAGAACGGATAGTTCGTTGCTTCGTTCCCACCTTCCGTGTGGCCGTACGCAGCGACGCCGAAGTCGCCTGTCGCGAGATTCTCGGCGAGATTCTCGAACCAAACACCTTGGTCGATCGAGTCCAACGTTGCCTCAAACCCGGCTTGGTTGAGCTGGTCGACGATCGTACTTAACGGTGTGACCCAGTCACCCCACCCTTGGGGCCCCTGTAGCTCTGCCTCAAGCACGCTCCCGTCTCGCTCCCACACATCGTCGTCGTTCCGTTCGAAGCCCGCATCTTGGAGGAGCGTCTCGACCATATCTAGGTCTTGGTCGTAGCTTTTGTACTCATCTACGTCCAGCCAATCTTCTGTCGCCGGGACTGTGAGACCACCTTGTACGGGGAATTCCTGCTTCGTGTCTGCTCCGACGGTGGCGATTGCCGCCTCCGTATCGATAGCGTATCCGAACGCCTGTCGCACCGCACGCTCCTGATAGTGCTCGTGGTCATGGTTGAACACGATACCCATCCCGAATCCGCCGGGGATCAACACTTCCTCAAGCGTGTCCGGGAACTGTGACTGTGCACCTGGACCAGCGAAGAGGCTGTGAACTCCGTCAAGCTCCTGTGATGCAAACGACTGATGGAACGCTTCGTTCCCAGACCGATGTCCGATCTCATACCCGTTGAAATTGTAGTTTTCAGCGAGCGGGTGATCATCACGCACGTCGAACTGCGCCGTCTGTTCACCGACATCCCCAATATCAACTGGTCCGGACGGTGTCGGGTCGGGGATATCAACATCGAATACGTTGATGTCCTCTCCATCTTGCCAGTCGGAATACACGTCTTCCCAGTCCGCCGGCGGATGATCAAGCGACCGATCGAGAATAATATGCCGAAGCATCTCTCGATTCGTTCCTTCGTCGTACTGAATTTCCACCGTCGTATCGTCCACCGCCTCAATATCCTCGGGGTCGGTGAACTCATACAGGTCGTCACCCAGCGCTTCACCGAGGTGAAGTTGCATCACGAGGTCGTCTGCGGTGATCGACGAGCCATCACCCCACGTGTAATCGTCGCGAATGTGTAGTCGTGCGGTTCCATCGTCGAACTCCCACTCCTCGACGAAGTGTGGAACGTACTCGTCATTATCAATGATATACTGTGCCCAAGAGTCGTAGACGGCAAACTGGATGTGTGAATATCCGCCCCAGATGTGTGGATTATACTGGAAGTCAGTGACCTGGTGTTCCCCATCGGCGGTTTGGAAATACACGTCAGCATGGTCTACAACTTCTTGATCGGGGTCTTGTGCACCATCCTCGTCACCATTACCAGTACACCCGGCCAGTGCTGCCGCCCCGGCCGCGCCTGTTAGTGAAAGGACACTTCTACGAGACACTACTGTGTCGTAACTGGGCATACATCATGGTATATAATTACGTACTATAAAAATCATGGGAATCCCAGCAATGTACTGATCTAGCCTCTATCAGGACGGAACCTCAGCTTTCAGTGCTCGCCGTATTTGATGCGAGCCATTCTGCGGTTTCCGCTGCGAGGGCCGCGAGTTCATCGTTCGTCTCGCGCTCACTAAGATCAAAGAGTGGATCGACTGCCATAGCTATTTCAAGAGATCCGAGGGCACGAACCGCTCGTGCCCGGACCTGTTTAGCATCATCAGTAAGTCTCTCGATCAGTACCTCGGAGATCTCTTCCGTTGGATCTGAACGCGCGGCAGCCATATGACGGACGACCTCCACTGCCCCCGCACGGACGGCTGTGTTGTCATCGGAGAGGGCTGTTACGATATCCGAATGATACTGTTCACATGAGTCAGGATTGATCCGTGCGACCTCAACTAGGATATTAATGATCACCTCCCGTGTTCCCTCCGATCGAACTTTACTCCGTTCGATCTCGTCCGTTCGGTTCTGTAGCACCGACAGTTGACGCTGTGTTTGATCCTGTGTCAGTTCATCCGACTGAGCAATACGCTCCAGATCGGCGTCGAATGTCGGCGCTTCTGAGAGTGCCGCAACAAGTCGCCCAGTGTGTTCAGGAAACACCTCTGGATGTGACTCTGTAAGCGGAGCAAGTGCACTCGCAGCACGGAACCGAAGTAACGGTGGATCATCAGCCAAGAGGTCGATGAGAGCGGGAACAGCCGGTACGATCTCATTGGGGCGGGTTCTTGCGATACCCATCGCAGCTAGCGCCGCAGAGACTCGTACTGCGAGCACATCGTCCTCAAGTAGTTTAGCGACGGACTCACTAACTGAGATAGGCTGTGTTGATTCAGCAGAAGCGACCCGAAACACTGTCTGTAACGCGAGCGCTCTGTCGGTAGCAGCATCCGACCGAAGTTGCTCGCTGATCTCGTCCGGATCAATTTCTGCTACCGGGGTTCGTACTGCTTGTTCAACGAGCTGTCTCTGACTCTGCTGATCAACCATGATCGTAATCTACGAGTCCTTACACATATATATACGGATCAGGACGGCAATGCGAACCCGACACGGCTAGTGACGGTCTGACTCGAATTCCTTGGTTGTTTGACCGCAACGCCAGACACAGTAGCTAAGCGGTAGCAGTGTGCCAGTGAGCAGGGTCGCGGTTACAATCGAGATGACGTATGCGTCCGTCTGCTGGTCACTAATCAGCATTGAAAAAAGTGTCAATACCAGCAATGTCGTAACGAACAGTAGGAGTACACGGAGGTATGCGCGAAACCCACAGATGATGTCCCAGAATCGGTCTCGTGGACTCATACTCATTGAGAATCACCTATTTTCCCTGTCACGAGTAGGTTCATTTGACTTGTCATCAGTAGTGTTTTCATCATCATGTAGCTATCGGAGTAACACTCTCACTTCGTCGAATCTGATTCAGGCTGGATACGTGGCAGCATGCCGATCTTAAAATATACTGTCCAGAACACACTAACAGCGAGTCCAACCACGAGTAATCCGGTCTGGCTGCTCACATTCAACGACGTTACGATCGCCCCACCGGAAAGCACAACCGCATAGTTGTAAATCAATAACGCTCCGTCGCTGGCTTCTACATCCATGTAACGTCTACTGAATCCCTCTCAGGTAAATCTACGTGGTTCAATAGCATTCCTCAGTTACTCGTGTCCACTGAGATCGTTTTCAATAAGCGAAACTGATTTTAAATATGGTGTCGGATAGATCATAATAGATGACCGAGTACACCGTAGCGATCATAGGGACTGGTCCGGACCCGGCCGACCCGACTGTTGACGGCTTTGCGATGGGGTATCGCCATGCTGAGGCATATCTTTGCGATGGGGTATCGCCATGCTGAGGCATATACCGCGGATGAGCGATTCACTGTTACCGCGTGTGCGGATATTGTCCCAGAAAACGCAGCTGCATTCGGGGAGGAATTCGATATTCCTGACGCGAACCTGTTTGAGGACTACAGCACTATGCTGGATATCACCGCCCCTGATGTTGTCAGCGTCACTGTCCCGCCAGCGATTCACGAACCTGTAGTCGTTGATTGTGTACGGCACGACGCGGTATCGGCGGTTCACTGTGAGAAGCCGATCGCAGACACATGGGGGGCAGCACAACGGATGGTACAGAGTGCGTGGCGACACGACGTCCAGCTCACATTCAATCGGCAACGCCGGTTTGCGAGGCCTTTCACCGCTGCGAAAGAATTGCTTGACGACGGAGCGATCGGCGAACTTGACAGAATCGAAATCGGCTGGGGGGACTTTTTCGACACCGGGGCACACACAATCGATCTCGCCGGAATGATGAACAATGAACGGCCAGCGGACTGGGTGATCGCGCAGCTTGATTATCGGAATGAGGATATCCGGTTCGGCGCGCACCAAGAGAATCAGATGGTCGCACACTGGGAGTACGATAACGGAGTAAGTGGGTTGCTCTCGACCGGTGACATGACACATCTCGTTGACGCAGCAATGGTGCTTCGTGGTACTGATGGAACAATTCGAATCGCACCGGAAGACGGCTCGATGCTGGAGCTCGTGACGGGGGGGTCACGAGAATCGATTTCCGTTGACGGCGAAGGGATCCACGAAACCGGTGATGAACCGGAGAGCCGGTTCGGTTCATTCTTCCATGATCGTTCAATCGCTCATCTTGGAGATGCGCTGTCAGAAGGTACAGAGCCAGTTACTGGTGGACGTCGTGGGCTCAACACAGCTGAAATCATTTTTGCTGGGTACCAGTCTGTTCAACAGCGCGGTCGAGTGGAACTTCCACTTGAGGAAGCTGAAAACGCACTAGAGCAGATGGTTTCATCGGGTTCGCTATCACCAGTAGCACCTGATACTAACGAATCGTAAACCGCACGCTACCCTCAACTGAATTGATGAAATACTATTCTTTCTTCGCTGCTTGACTCACAGGGATTTCAATACCTCCAAGCCGTGTGTGAGTGACGCAATCGGATCTGCCGGTTGATCGTGTTCATAGATATACCATTCAGGATTGACGCTTTTTACAGCCGTTGCCGCTGTGCTGAGATCGAGATCTCCCTCTCCAAGTTCCGCGGAAGTTCTCGACTCAACTGTTGCGTCCGCAAAATGGACGTGTGTAATCCGATCTGAGTACCGCTCGACGAACTCAGCGGGATCACTTCCTCCAACGGTTACCCAACCGAGGTCTATTTCGAATCCAATATTCTCGTCAGTGTGGTTCAAGAAGATGTTCATTGCAATGTCATCGTCGACCGAAACGAACTCTTGATCATGATTGTGATAGGCGAGAGATTTTCCGTCTCCTTCGAGCGCACGAGAGACGCTGTTCAGCCGGTCAGCGGCGTCAGCAATCCGCTCTATTGTCTCGAAGTGTTCTGGGTCAAGCCATGGAATGACAAGCGTCTCACAACCAAGCCGATCGTATAGTTGTACAGTTGTTTCGTATTCGTTTTCAAGCGTTTCGAGTCCGACATGAGCAGATGCCGCATCAAGACCTGTTCGATCAAGTGTCTCAATGACCTCCTCAACTGGGGCACTTCGAACCTGATTTGCCAACTCAACACCGTCATACCCGGCATCACTGACCCGCTCAAGCGTATCTGTGACTGGCTCGTCAAGATGTCGAAGCGTATACAGCTGTACTGCATTGCGTGCCATACGAGGGTAGCGTCTCGATGCCGGGTTAAATATACTGCGCCGATACCTCCTAGTTCGCTCTCACAAATTGCTAGGACACAACAATATTTTTATACAATGAATTAAACTTCCAAATTGATGGGTAAGCAATCTAAACAGCCGGTATACCAGCAGGAATCTGCTCCAACGGCTAAACGTGTGGATGACCTTCTTGATCGAATGACGCTCTTAGAGAAGGCCGGTCAAGTAACAGGGGGATGGGGTGGTCATTTCAGACAGTACCTGGACGTGGATGACCTTGCTGCTGCCGTACGTGAGTCACGGATTGGAGCTGTCGCTCCGTTTGGATGGGGTGGTAGTCTTACCTCTGATCCAGCGGAGGCGGCAGCGATCGCTAATCGACTTCAGCGGACGTCCATAGAAGATAGCCGTCTGGGAATCCCGCTGTTATTTAATGTAGACGCAGTTCACGGCCATGCATATATTTCTGGAGCAACCGTGTTCCCGAACGGACTTGGAGCGGCTGCAACGTGGGATCCGGAGCTCATTCGCGAGTGCGCCGCCGTCACCGCTCGTGAGGTACGGGCAACCGGAGCACATCAGAACTACTCCCCAACTGTCGATGTCGGTCGAGACCCGCGGTGGGGTCGAATCTTTGAGACGTTCGGTGAAAGTCCGCTGCTTGTGAGCGAGCTCACAGCTGCTAAGGTTAGAGGGTATCGTGGTGATGGAATAGCTGATCCTGATAGTGTTCTCGCGACTGCAAAACACTTCCCGGCATATGGAGAGCCGGAGCGCGGTGAGGATGCAGCCCCAGTCGACGTTTCAGAATACAAACTTCATAATACGTTCCTCGAACCATTTAAAAAAGCGATTGGAGCTGGCGTTGATTCCGTGATGCCATCATACAACTCGATCAACGGCGAACCGTCACATGGGTCAACGAGTGCGCTAAGCACACTGCTTCGTGACGAGCTCGGATTTGACGGCCATGTCGTCTCAGACTGGGATGGAATTCGGCACCTCCACGAGGATCACAAGACCGCAACCGACCACGCCGACAGCGTACACCAAGCCCGCAAAGCCGGAGTCGACATTGGGTCAGTCGGGTATATTCCTCACGCTGACCGGATCATTGAGCTTGTCGAGTCAGGTGCCCTCGATGAAGACGTTCTAGAGACAAGCGTACGCCGTATATTGAGCATCAAATTCGATCTTGGGCTATTTGAGGACCCGTACGTTGATGAGGGCGGGGTTGATGAGACGGTCGGCGCACACACACACCGTGAAACCGCCCGCAAGGCCGCAAAGGAGTCGATGACGCTGCTCAAAAACGATGACCTCCTTCCGCTTACCGGTGATGAGGATATCTTTGTCGGCGGTCCTAATGCCGATGATCTCGTTCACCAGCTTGGCGGCTGGTCTGTTGACCAAGATGACGGCCTTCCCGGACAAACCATCCGCGAAGCGATCGAGTCGGCAACAACTGGAGAAGTTACTCACACCACGGGAACGACGCTTAATGACACCACAGATATTGATACCGCGGTCGAAAACGCAGCGGCGGCCGATGTTGCGGTACTCGCACTAGGTGAGGGGTGGTACTTACACGAGTTCGGCCCCGAACAGCAGGCGGGTGTCGCAACCAACGAATGGCCAACCCGAAGCGAGCTTCGGCTCTCAGAGGCACAGCGTGATCTTGTCCAAGGTGTTCACGAAACTGGGACGCCAGTTGTCGGCGTTCTTGTTACCGGTCGTCCGCTGATCGTTGATTGGATGGCTGATAATGTTCCGGCGATCTTGATGGCCTATTTCCCTGGAACAGCAGGCGGTGTAGCGGTTGCAGAAACACTGTTTGGTGAAAACGACCCGAGCGGTCGGCTCCCTGTCTCTATCCCGCGTAGTCCGGGGGACCTCCCACAACATCATGATGGGCTCCGTCACCCGACTCCGATTGGCAGCGATGAGCATCCGGACTCATACGACCCCTTGTTCCAGTTCGGGCATGGGCTCAGCTACACTGACTTCGAATATGAATCAGTATCGATCACAGATACAGACGTAAGAACGGCTGAATCAGACAGTCCTGTCGTTACTGTTGATGTCACTGTGGCGAACGTCGGTGAGCGTCAAGGAACAGAGACTATTCCAGTGTATGCGACTCCACAATATTCCACACGTGTTCGTCCTGAGCGTGAACTAGTCGCATTTGATCGCGTCCATCTCAAGTCGGGTGAACGGCGAACAGTGACAATCGAAATTTCGGGTCGCTCATTGAGCTATTTCATCCCTCAGCAAGGACGGATACTCGAATCAGGTGACTACGAGTTCATTATCAACGGCAACTCGATTGTTGCTTCGGTTACCGGGTCACAGTAGCTGACCCCATCATACGGTTCTCTATTAGGTTAGTTGATGAAGAATTAACATGGTGTACCACGACATTGTGCCATGGACGACGACCAATTTCAAAGAGCGTTGGAGGAAGGGGGGCTTTCAACGTACCAAGCCGAAGCGTACGTTGTTCTCCTAAACAAAGGGATGGCTTC
>OBKM01000662.1_pt1 | contig 16495 bp, 23 predicted proteins | sample 1519691 | NCBI WGS metagenome assembly OBKM01 (sample SAMEA37050418, study PRJEB22526) | metagenome | biome: saline pan; feature: lake; material: water | place: Egypt | collected 2015 | depth 0.5 m | reverse complement strand
ATCGCGGCAGCAAACAAAAGAAAGTCAGCAGAATACCTATTACAGAAAGAGGCAGACGCCTTGGCAACTCTACTTGAGAAGGCGGAACGTTGCCACACGCTTTCACAGGAGTACGCTAATGCAGCAAAACTACAGAATGACGTCTCGGATAACCTAATTGAAGAAACTAATGACGCGCTTGCCGAATTTGAGGCAGCAGTATCAACCAAAGGCGTATTTTTGAATGAAGAGGAAATGAATGCAATAAGTTCACATCTGGGTTCCGTGAGACGTATGCTCGGATATGGCGATGAACATCGAAGGGGACGACCGAACGTAGCGGAAGAGATCGGTAACTGAGAAGATTTTATAAATGATTTCAGCAATTTGAAAGAAGTTCTCAGAGAGGCTACAAAAGGAAGAATAGATGAACTAAGGGAGATTGACGGATGATCTCGAATTAAAATAGATCACTAACACCTCGCTAATAATCTAATAAAATTGCATCTAAATATTTCTATTCTGGTCGATCGGGTAACTGTAGATTCGGCTGATCAACATGTTCCGACCCGTCGATTTGGACGTAGAGTACACCCAAATTCTCGATATCATGGCGGCTCTCACCGACTTCATTGACGGTCCCGATTCCGTCGAGACACCAGCTTTGTGGAATATAGTAAATGGCATCCGCGCGAGCGAAGCGAGCGCGGTTCTCCGGACGCGACCGTAGGGAGCGTCCGGCAGTTTTTCCCCAAGTTTTTACAAGGAGTGGTTCGCCGAAGGCGAACCCGACGAAGTAAAAAGTGGGAGCGAGCACGGTGGGATTCGAACCACGGTCGCTCCCGTTCGCTCGCCGTGATCGCTCACCTCCCGCTTCCTGATTCGAATCCCGGTGTCGTCGCTGCTCACTATCGTTCGCAGATGACGAGCACGGTGGGATTCGAACCCACGGCCATCGGATATCTCCCCACACCGGAACACCGGCGCGGTTAGAAGTCCGACGCTCTGTCCTAGCTGAGCTACGTGCCCTCGCGTCCGGATAGTCGTGGGGTCCTCAAAAACGGCACGGGTTGGGCCGAGGCGGGCGAGGCGGGGGCGGCGACGCACAACAAAGGCTTCAAACGCTCGCTCACCCTATCGGGCGTGAATGCGAGTCATCGCAACCGTCGGACTGGCGGGCAGCGGCAAAGGCGAGTTCGCGGCCGTCGCCGAGCGCGCCGGCGTGCCGGTCGTGACGATGGGCGACGTGATCCGAACGGAGTGTCGCGAACGCGGGCTGGATCCGGCCGAACACCACGGGGAGGTCGCCTCGGAGCTGCGCGAGGAGCACGGCCCGGCGGCGATCGCCGAAGCCTCGCTGCCCCACGTCGAGTCGGCGCTCGATGACGCGGAGACGGTCGTCGTCGACGGCGTTCGATCGGACGTCGAGGTCGGGACGTTCAGGGAGCGTTTCGGCGATGCGTTCACACTCGTCGGGATCGAAGCGCCCTTCGAACTCCGCAGGGAGCGGATCGACGATCGGGGGCGGGACGATACCGAAAACGGCGAGGGACTCACAGCCCGCGACGAGCGGGAACTGGGGTTCGGGCTCGGTGAGGCGCTGGATCGTGCCGACGTGACGATCGAAAACACCGGGACGCTGGCGTCGTTCCGGGCCGAGGCACGCGAGGTGCTCGGGGAGTGATATACAGCATCGACGTCGAGATCACCGCGCCGGTCAAAGGGACGGAGGTCACGGGGCGGGTCGAAGATGCGGTCACCAACCTCTTTCCGGAGGCCGAGGTCGAATCCCGCCCCGGGGAGTTGCTGGCGACGTGTCACTCGATGGAACGTTTCTCGGAACGACTCCACGAACAGGCGATCCTCGATACCGCACGCGGGGCGTTCTTCGGCGGGCAGGACGGGGACACGTTCGCGTTCGATCTGAAAAAGCAGGCCGCGCTTCGCGGCGTGATCAACTTCGCCGTCGGCGGCGACAGCGAGTTAGGCGATATCCACGTCCGGGTCCGGGTAAACGAACCCGACGTGGAGTCGTTCGTCGATCACATCGCCCCGGAGACCGAAGACGGACGGCCGGTCGAGTAGCACAAACCACCGGAGTCCCAGCGGGCGGGCCGTCGCGTGCCGACCGACGGCCGAACCCTTATGAACGGTTCGTCCCAAACTGGGGTATGTTCACGCCGCTCCAACTGGGCGGGACGGTGCTCCCGGTCGTCGCCCTCCTGTTGCTCGCGATCGCGGTCGTTGCGGTGTATCAGGCCGTCGAGATCGTCAACGCCTACGAGAAGCGTGCGTTGACGGTGTTCGGCGAGTATCGTAAACTCCTCCAGCCGGGTATCAACTTCGTTCCGCCGTTCGTCTCCCGCACCTACACGTTCGATATGCGGACCCAGACGCTCGACGTGCCGCGCCAGGAGGCGATCACCCGCGACAACTCGCCGGTGACCGCCGACGCCGTCGTCTACATCAAGGTCATGGACGCCCGCAAGGCGTTCCTCGAGGTCGACGATTACAAGAAGGCCGTCTCGAATCTCGCCCAGACGACGCTTCGAGCCGTGTTGGGCGATATGGAGCTCGACGACACGCTGAACAAACGCCAGGAGATCAACGCGAAGATCCGCAAAGAACTCGACGAGCCCACCGACGAGTGGGGAATCAGAGTCGAGTCGGTCGAGGTCCGGGAGGTCAACCCCTCGAAGGACGTCCAGCAGGCGATGGAGCAACAGACCTCCGCCGAGCGGAAACGTCGTGCGATGATCCTCGAAGCGCAGGGTGAACGCCGCTCCGCGATCGAGAAAGCCGAGGGTGACAAACAGTCCAACATCATCCGCGCACAAGGTGAAAAACAGAGCCAGATCCTCGAAGCGCAGGGTGATGCGATCGGCACCGTCCTCCGGGCGAAATCCGCCGAATCGATGGGCGAACGCGCGATCATCGAACGCGGTATGGAGACCTTAGAGGAGATCGGCAAGGGCGAATCGACCACCTTCGTCCTCCCGCAGGAAATGACATCGCTGCTCAGCCGCTACGGCAAACACCTCACCGGCAGCGACACGGCGACACAGACGGACATACTCGAGGGCCTCGAGTTCGATGACGAAACGCGGGAGATGCTCGGCCTCGACGACATCGAAGAGATCCTCGGCCAGATCGACGAGGAGGCCGAGATGGACGTCGAGGAGATGGAGGCCGAGGCCGAAGCGATCAAAAGCGGCTCCGACCCGACGGGGATCAAAGACCCCGACGAAGTCATCGCGGAGATGGACGAGGACATCCCCGATGCGGACATCGACGAAGGCGACCTAGAGACCGAGACGAACTGAACGGGACGACGACCGCCGCGTTCGGCGACCGTAGGGTCCGAACTGTTTTATTGCCCTCGCACCTACCGTCGGGCATGACGGAACGGGAGGTGGACGAGGGGAAACGGGCGACGCTTAAACGGTTCGCCGCGCTGGGCGCGACGACGCCGCTCGTCCGTCTCTCGGCGAACGAAAACAGCGAAGTCCGTGGTGCGATCGTCGGCTATCTCGCCGCGACGCCCGGGGCACACTTCTCGAAGCTCCGCGACGACCTCCAGTTGGGAACCGGCGAGGCCCAACACCATCTCCGGCGGCTCACGGACGACGGCGCGGTCGAACACCGGATGGACGGCGAGTACAAACGCTACTTCCCGGCGGATCGGTTCTCCGCCTTCGAACAGCGTGCGCTCGGCTATCTCCGGCGCGAAACGCCCGGGACGATGCTCATTACCTTGCTTCGGGATCCGTCGGCAAGCGGCCAGGAAATCGCGGCAGCGGCCGACGTCTCCCGATCGACGGTCTCGAAGTACGCCGCCGAACTCGAGTCCGCCGGGCTGCTCTCGCGGGCGGACGGCTACAGTGTCGAACACCCGGAGACGCTTTTGATACTCGTCGTGCGGTACGCCGATTCCTTCGGGGCGGACGCGGTCGAGCTCGCCGACGAGGCGGACGCCCTCATCGGGTACGGCCACTGAGCGGACACAGCGGGCGCGGTTTATGCGGAACTCTCAGACGGTGACTTTCCACGTCGTTCCGGAGGAGTAGCCCCACTTCTCGACGTCTATCGCGAGATCCTCCTCACGGATCGCACGCATATTTGAGCCGACCTCCTTGGCCGAGAGCCCGAGCGCATCCCCGATGAGCCGTGATTTGAAATACGTCCGCGTTTGTCCCTCACGCCGCAGGTACGTGAGGATGCGTTCCTGTTTGTCGGTGAGATCTGCGGGGGCGGTGGTGGTAGTGCTCATACATATGGCGTAGAGACGTCGTCTAAAAGCTGGTTTGGTACGGTCAGTCAACACACCGCAGTCTATCGATTTTGGGCCACACAGAAGGAACGAACGGACGGGCTAAGACGCCAGTTGGTACGGGAGGGAAACAGATCAAAAGCGTCCTGTTTTCGGGTGAAGCAGTCCTCAGACGTCAGCGTCGTCGTTACTGGCGTCGGCAGCGTCGTCCGAAGCTGCATCGTCGGCAGCATCGCCATTACCGAGGAGACCGCCGAGCGAGTCGCCGAGACCGTTCATATCGATGCTGTGAATCACTCGGTTTGTCATCTTTGGGACTATTCGTGTAGTCCATCGAACGTGGTTGTAGAGATCAGCGGGAAAACCAGCGTGGACGGTGGAAATGTTTAAATACCGTTATATCGCGGGTGGTCCCGCCTGTCAGTCACTCCAGGACCTCACCGACGGCGAAGTTGGATTTGACCTCGGAGATCTCGATCTTGACGCGTTCGCCGACCTCCGCCCCCGGAACGATGATGACGTAGCCCCGTTCGACGCGGGCGATCCCGTCGCCCTGTTTGCCGAGATCCTCGATTTCGACGTATCGGATCTCGCCGGGTTCAACGGGTGGCTGTGGCTCGTCGGACGGGACCGTCTTTTCCGAGGACTCGGCGGCGGACCCGTCTTCGGAGATGAGCGCGACACGATAGGTGGTTCCCGACTCGACGGAACCGGTCTCGATCTCACGGCGCGGTACCTCGACGACGAACCGGTCCTCGGCCGCCTCGATCTCGGCGCTGAACAGACACAGGAGCTTATCGGAGATTTCCATAGAGCCTCTATGGCGACATGTGGGGCGCGCGTATAGAAGTTATCGCCTGTCCGTGGGGTTTTCCGCATGCGCGGTCCCGTCGGGGCGCTTCTGTCCCTCGGAGTCGTGAACGACGACAGCCTCGGTGTCGATCGGGCGGTAGTTATCCCGGACGCCGATCGCCTCTTTTCGTTCCCGTATGGTTCGTTCTTTCAGCGTCTCGGCCAGCGCTTCGGCCTCCTCGCGATCGATCTCACGGCCGAGCCCCTCACATTCGTGTGCACGGACGGCCCCCTCGCGGTCGACAACCGCGCCCATCGGTTCGGCCGCGCCGCCCAGAGACAGGCTGAACGGGTACGTCCGACAGATCAGCGGCCGGTCGCCGTGAACCGAACAGACGCCGGTTCCGTCCTCGGTTTCGGTATAAAAGGTACAGTCCCCACAGCCGTTCGTCTGGAGCGCCCACTCGAAAGTCTCCCCGTGGGGTCTATCCCCGCCCATGTCGAGGCCGTACGGCATCGGACGGGCGACATCACGCCAGTCGTAGGGCTTCTCGCCCGTTTCGGCCGCTGCCGCCTGAAGTCGCCGGATCTCGTCCGGAAACACCGTTGCGGTGTGTGGTTCGGTTCCGGAAGTGTCGTCCACGCCGCCGCGTTCGTCCGGATCGACTCCGCCTCCGTTATCGTCGCGTTTCGCCCCGGCCGTGGTTTCGGCGTCGTCATCGCCGCAACCGGGCGACGTGACTGCCTTACAACAGCCGCCACACCGGGTGCACTCGAAGCCGATCGTTTCGATCGCGTCGGCAAGCTCGGCCACGGGAATATCGCGGACCCGGTCGAGTTCGGCTTCGAGGCTTTGCATAACCGCCCGTTCGGGCGCACACGTATAAGCGATCCGTCCGAAGCACGCGGCCGGCCAGGGGTTTTTAAGATGGCGACGGCGTATCGAACTGGTATGGGTGTTTTCGATTTGATCCGATCGTTGCTCGGCCTCGACAGTACGGACGGTGCCGAGAGGACGGACGTTGCGGTCGAGCAGGAGCCAAGCAGGGATACAGACGAAGAAGCCGGGGAAGCCGAATCCGACGTCGACGGCTCCGCGGCCGCGGGGACGGACGCGACCGCATCGACTGATTCGACGCTTGAGGAGCCGACATCGGACCCGAAGGCGGCCGCCGAACCGGCCGAAGCCGGAGGGGGCGTTACGGAGCAAAGCGGTACCGGGACGTCAGCCCCTGAACCGGCCGAGGCGGCCGGGCCGGCAGCCGAGACAGGGGCGAAAGAAGCAAGCAAAAGCGACGATAGCGTCGAGAAGAACGACAGCATCGGGGAAGCTGAGACTAATGACACGGATACAGCCGAATCAGTAGAGAATATAAAAGGGATCGGCCCGGCCTACGCGGAGCGGCTCGGGGACGCCGGCGTCGGGACAGTCGCGGAGTTACTCGAAGCCGACGCTGCGGCGCTTGCGGAACGGACGGGACTGTCGGAAAAACGGATCACCGGTTGGCAGGAGCGGGCAGCCGGTTGATGTGGTCACAGCCGACTATTTATGTATCGAGGGGCGACCAGACCGCCCGTGACCTGAGTCATCGCGGTCGGCCCCCGAGGCGGGAGCACGGGGACGGGCCGACCGGAGCCTGCTGCCCCCGTCTGTTCGCTTCAACCGATTCACGCTGACTGCCTCCATCGCGGAGCCGCTGTAGGACGCAGGACACCGTCGTTGGGTGGGGAGTCGGCGACCGACGGGACCGCAAAACCGTTATTGCTCCGTCCCCCTTCATGCAGTCATGCGGATACTCACCGATCGGGGGGCGTTCCGAGCCGTCGCCGACGGGGCGGCCGAGACGGCGCGAATCCCGGTCGAACTCCGGCTCCGGGTCGCGGACCCCTTCGAGGCGTATCGGCGCGCCCGCCTCGGCGACGGCGGTGACGTTTTCCTCGAGACGACCGGTGGCCAGCCCGGCTGGGGGTATTTCGCCACGGACCCGATATCGCGGCTCACGGTCTCGTCAACGGCGGTTTCACTTCGGGATGGATCTCCATCCCTCGACGCACTCGATGCCGAATTGGAATCCGAAACGCTCGAACGCGGGGGTTGTGAGACGCCGTACCCTTGTGGGCTCGTCGGCTGGCTTTCATACGACGCAGCCCGCGAACTCGAAGCGCTCCCCGATAGAACCGACGACGACCGGGGGCTCGCCCGGCTTCAGGTGGCGAAGTACGACCGGATGGTCGCCTGGCGGGAACCACACACCAACGAGGTCGAACTCAGGGTAACGGTCTGCCCGCGGCTCGACGAGCACGGATCCGTCAACGAAGCCTACGGGTGGGCACTCGATCGTGCCCGCGAGCTCGTGGCCCGTATCGTCGCCGGTGACCGATCGGTCGGTCGCGCCCCCACATCGGGAGGTCGGGCGACCTTCGAAAGCGAGTGCGGACGGAAGGCGTTCGCCCGACGTGTCGAAGACGTCCAGACGTCAATACGGAACGGTGATACGTTCCAAGCGAACGTTTCCCAGCGGCTTTCGGCCCCGGCTGCGGTTCATCCGGTCGAGGCCTACGCTGCTCTCCGGCGAGTGAATCCGGCTCCCTACTCGGCGCTCGTCGAGTTCCCCGGTCTCGACCTCGTGAGCGCGAGCCCGGAACTCCTGTTGGACGTGGAGGGGGATCGGCTGCTGACGGAGCCGATCGCCGGCACCCGACCCAGAGGGGAAACGCCCGACGAGGATCGGCGGCTCGAATCGGAGCTCAGATCCGACGAAAAAGAGCGCGCCGAGCACGCGATGTTGGTCGATCTAGAGCGCAACGACCTCGGAAAGGTAAGCGAGTACGGAAGCGTCGACGTCCGGGAGTACCGCCGGATCGACCGGTACTCGGAGGTAATGCATCTCGTCAGTCTCATCGAGGGGCGGCTCCGCGAGGACGGATCGATCGCCGACGCCGTCGGGGCGGTGTTTCCCGGCGGCACGATCACCGGCGCTCCGAAGCCGAAAACGATGGCAATCATCGACAGCGTCGAGCGGACCCGACGCGGGCCGTATACGGGGAGTATCGGCCTGTTCGGCTTCGACGGTCGCGCAACGCTCAACATCGTCATCCGGACGCTCGTCCGCCACGACGACCGGTATCACCTCCGCGTCGGCGCTGGCATCGTCCACGATTCCGATCCCGAGGCCGAGTACGAGGAGACGCTCGATAAAGCCCGTGCGCTCGTTACGGCGATCGACACCGCACTCGAGGATCGGACTGCGTTCACTCTGGAGGCGACGGAGCGATGACAGACGGAAGGGTTCCGGCGGATGATCGCTCCGCCACGGCGCGGCCGACCGTCCTCGTCGTCGACAACTACGACTCGTTCGTCTACAATCTGGTTCAGTACGTCGGTGCCCACGCGGCGGTTGTCGTGCGGCGCAACGATGAGATCGATCTCGATGGGATCAGACAGCTCGATCCCGACGGGATCGTGGTCTCGCCGGGGCCGGGGACGCCGGCGGAGGCGGGCGTCTCGGAAGCGATCTTCGGGTCGCTGTCGTACCCGACACTCGGGGTCTGTCTGGGACATCAAGCGCTGTGTGCCGCACACGGCGTTTCGGTCGGGCACGCCCCGACAGTTGTCCACGGAAAGCCCTCCGTCGTCACCCACGACGGCGACGGTATCTTCGAGGGATTACCCGATCGCTTCGAGGTCGGCCGGTATCACTCGCTGGCCGCCGAGACGGGAGCCTTGCCCCCGGCGCTGGTCGAGACGGCGCGAACCGCTGACGACGGCGGGATTCTCATGGGCGTCCGACACCGCGAGAAGCCACACGAAGGAGTGCAGTTTCATCCGGAGAGCATCCTCACCGACGTCGGCGAACGGATGATAGAGACGTTCTGCCGACGCTGTCGGGGCGTCTAACATGTCGCTTTCGTATCACCTAAACGGCGAATTGGTCGATCGCGCATCGGCGACCGTCCACGTCGACGACCGCGGCTTCCGATACGGCGATGCGGCCTTCGAGACGTGCCGGGCGTACGGAGGCGAGGTGTTCCTGTGGGATCGACATCGCAGCCGGCTCGAATCGACCTGCGAGACGCTCGGGATGGCTGACGCTGTCCCCGACAACCTCCGTGAGCGCGTCGGTGAAACGCTGGCGGCGAACGACCTCCGGGAGGCGTACGTTCGGATCTCCGTAAGCAGGGGGGTCCAACCCGGGAAGCTCACGCCTGCGGAGCGGACTGACCCGACCGTCGTTGTCTACGTCAAACCCCTGCCGTCCGGCGGGATCGGAAGCGACCCCGTCTGGGACGGCCCGGCGACCGTCGAATCGGTCGAAACCCGACGGATTCCCGACGAGGCCGTACCGGCCGGAGCGAAGACACACAACTACCTCAACGGGATACTGGCGCGGCTCGAACTCCGTGGATCGAACGCCGATGAGGCGCTCATGCTGGACGCCGAGGGACACATCGCGGAGGGGGCAACGAGTAACGTCTTTTTCCTCGAGGACGGGACGTTGAAAACGCCTGCTCGCGGAGACCTCCTGGCAGGGATAACACGCGAGACGGTCATCGGACTGGCCGACTCCCTCGACGTTCCGGTCGAGACCGGGCGGTACGAACCGCACGACCTGATCGCTGGCTCGGAAGCGTTCCTGACGAACACGACGTGGGAGCTTCGTCCCATCGATCGAGTGGACGGCACGCATATCGGTGACGGCCCGGTGACCGATCGGCTCCGGGAGGCATACGCCGAACGGGTCGAAAGGGAGTGTTATCGGTGACCGGAGCCGGCGGTCAAAACTCGTAGTTCGATTTCGATTCGAGATCCGCCTCGTCGGTTTCGGTCGGACCCGCCCGGACGTAATCGTAGTCGTCGTCGGTCAGATACACCGTGCCGTCATCGACTTCGATCTCGACGGCGTTCAGATACGCACCCTCACAGGGACCGAAGTTGCAGAACCCAGTATCGGACTCGAAGTACGCGCCGTGGTTCTCACAGAGCAACTCCCCGTTTCGCATCTCCGCGCCCGATCCCTTGTCGATCTTAATGTGTGTGTAATGTTGACAGTAGTTTAGCCACCCGTAGAGGGCCCCGTTTTCGCGGACGAGGATCGCTTCCCGCTCGTCGCCGGTTTCGAGCTCGCGAACGGTGAACAGATGGGTCGTCTGATCGGGGATCTCCTCGACGGCGGCGATCCGTTGTCGGCTAGCCATCAGCGTTCCGTAGCGGCGGCGGGTACAAACCGTTTCTGTCAGCCCGCGGATGGGCTGGGGCTGTCGGTCGATCCGGACGCCGAAGCCATATGCCGGCCGCCCGGCTCCCCCGGGACGTGAGCGACCTCGACGTACTTATCGGAGACCACGAACTGACCGCCGAATGGGTCGGGCGGACGGACAGGACGCGCGCCGCCTCGAATATTCCGTAAACGTCTTCGCCCGTGTCGACGTTTCGGAGTTCGACCCTGATCCGGGCGGGGCAACCCTCCGGATCGAAGCCGGGAGTGGCCGCTAGTTCCGGTCGTAATCGTCCCAGATCGCCGACAGAAGGTTCCGCTGTGCGGCACGCATATGCGCCGAGAACGTCGGCTGGGCGATCCCGAGGGAGTCGGCGATCTCAGCACCGCTTCGCTTCCGGTTCTCGTCGAAGTACCCCTCGTGGTAGGCCGTCCGAAGGACGTTCCGCTGTTGATCCGTGAGCACGTCGCTTAAAAGTCCCGGCCACGGCGTCGCGTCGGTCAGATCGGCGTCACGCTCGGCTTTCAGTTCGGCGTGACCGAACAGCTCGGCCGCCTGACGGACGAAGCGGCGCTGGTCGCGGTCGCGACGGACCGTCACGACGAGTTCACAGCCGTGCTCGGAGACGCGGAGCGACCGGAGACTGGCACCGAGAGCGGTGATGTTCGAGGCGATACAGTCCGGCTCGGTGACGATCCCGTACAGGGCGGTTCCGGTCCTCGAGAGACACTCGATGGAGCCGATACCCGGTATGGCGTCGGCCGAATCGAGAACGCGTTCGGAGTCGATCTCGGAAGGCAAACAGTACACGACGGGGGAATCGCCTTTGCGGCTGCTCACACTCCGGACTTCGACGGTTGTCCGGAGCCGGGCAGAGAGGAGCCGAAGCGGATCGTCGTCATCGATCGCCACCTCGAGAACGAGGTCCCGACTACCGTCGGCGTGGAGCGCCTGTCGTCGATCCACGGCCGCGGTCGCGTAGCCGATGAGTTCTCCGAGTTCCAACAGGATCTCACGGATACCGGAGTCGAAGGTGTCGGGTTCGGTGCCGTAGACGGTCAACACACCGTAGAGGATACCGTCGTGACGGATCGGGATCGCAAACGCCGACCGAAACCCCTCCGCCAGCATCGTCTCCGACCAGCTCCCGTCGGCGTCGGGGGCGGGAAGCCGGTGTCTGCCGGCACTCGAGCGGTCGGTCGCGACCCGGATCGCCGGGATGGAGGAGTCGGCGTCGAGCGAGAGCGGAGCCGAATCGAGGAGCTGACAGGGTACGCCGGCTTCCGCGACCGGATCGAGCGTTCCGGACGCCGGATCGAGCGTTCCGATCCAGACCCCGCCGAACCGGTCGAGTTCGGCGAGGGAGCGGCACACGTCCGCTCGAATCCGCTCTCTGGACTCGGCGTCGATGAGAACTTCGTGTAGCGAGCGGATGGTCGCGTTGAGCGTTGAGACGTACTCGATCCGCTGTTTTCGCTCCGTAATATCGACGACGTATCCGGTGTAGCCGGTGACCTCGCCGTCGGTGCGGATGATGCGCGTGTAACCGAGAACCCACCGCACGTCCCCGTCTTTCGTCACCATCCGGTAGGGATCGTGGTGGAATCGCTCCGTCGTCCCGTTGCTGTGTCCTTTGACCTCCCGGAGCACCCGTTCGATGTCGTCGTCGTGGACCAACTCGGCGTACGGCGGGTCGCTGTCGTAGAGTTCGTCCGGTGAGTATCCGAACAGACGGGTCACGCTCGGCGAGACGTACTCGACCGGCCAACCGGGTTCGTTTCGCCACGTGAAGACGACGACCGGACCGTCATCGAAACGCTCCAGTCGGCCGTCGTTCGGATCCCCCTCGCCGATCGGTTCGGACATACTCGTACCCCCTATTCCGTGTGCAGACCTCCACAATTATAAATCCAGGTCCGCGAACCGACTGGTTTCTTCGGACGCTATTATAATAGTGTCGTCGTTTTTGTACCATCGGGCGTAACGTTAACTCGCGAGAGAGCGGATGGCTGGCCGGTAGGGTCCCCGGAGACGCTTCAGGGGGGGATGCACCACATCTGTCCGTTTTTTCCTTCGTTATTCGATTTCGATCGGGTCGACATCGCTTTCGCCGCCGCCGACGACGAGTGTCCCGCTGCTCTCCGGGCCGATCGAAAGCGCCGCGCCGGCGATGATCGGCGCGACGAGACCGGCCACGACGACCGCCGGATCGGCGAGCGAGCCACGGACGGCGACGATGCTCGTCGATCCGAGCGCGTGTTCCTCGACGACAGTCCGGGCCGCCTCCAGCACCTCGCCGTGGCTGTAGCGGACGCCACCGGCGCTGAGCAACGGGTCCTCGGCGTCGACATGCATCGGTGGCTCGGTCGGGTTCTCGCTCCAGACGTCACGTTCGAAGTACGAGACGGACGGGTCCGACGGCGGGTCGCGGTAGGCGACCCGCTTCGTTTCGGGACCGGCTTCGTATTCGTCGATCTCGGAAGCGGGGACAACGAGCGCCCGGGTGTCCGAATCGATCGTTCGCGGCGGATCGAAACGGACCACGGCACCCAGCGAGGCGGCGCCATAAAAGGTCAACACCGGCTCCGCGGTCGGATCGTCCGCGACGGCGACGCCGACCCCATCGCGCACGCCGAGATGTCTGAGGAAGTTCCCGGTCTTCCAGGCGCTCGTACAGAAGCGGCGATAATCGTAACTGCGGCCGACGGCCGGCACGGACAGCGCCGGGCGGTCGGAGCGCCGATCACGGGCGATCGTATCGCCGAGTACGTCCATGTCGGGGGTACGTCGGCGGGCGGTTTATATCATCTGTCGGCGGCATCGATGGGGGGAGAAATCACCCGGCGAGTGGCCGGCCGGCGACCCACAACGCATTTGCGAACGAACCACCTACGGTCAGTCGATGGACCGAACCGCATACGACCGGTGGGCGTTCGACCTCGACGGGACGCTCGTCGACGTCGAGGCCGGCTACGTTCACGACGTCATGAAACGCGTCGGCGACCGGCTGGGATACTCCTTCACCGAACAGCAGGCCGAGACGCTCTGGCACGGCTTCGGCGGGGAGCGAGAGGGACATCTCCGGGCGTGGGGGATCGATCCCGAGCGGTTCTGGGCCGTGTTTCACGAGGAGGAGGACGCGACCGCCCGCGCGGAGGCGACGTATCTCCACGACGACGCGGCTATCGTCGGGGAACTCGACGCGCCGACGGTGTTGGTCACCCACTGTCAGCGGTATCTCGCCGAGCCGGTGTTGGCGACGCTCGACATCGGCGATTGGTTCGACGCGGTCGTCTGCTGTACGGCCGAGACCGGCTGGAAACCGGATCCGAAGCCGGTCCGGACTGCGCTTTCGGCAGCGGGGGCCGACGCCGGGCGCGGGATACTCGTCGGCGACACGCCACAGGACATCGGCGCGGCGTGGAACGCCGGGCTCGACGCTGCCCACGTCGAACGCCACGGCCACGAGCGACGCGGCTGCTGTGTCGTCGGTGACTACCGGATCGGCCGCATCGACGAACTGGCCTAGTCGTAGTACTCGTCGTCCAACGGGAGTTCGAAATCGCCTTCTTCGGCGCTTTCGACCGTCGCCTCGAGGGTCAGCCCGTCGCCGGTCTCGGGGTCGGGGACGACGAACCGAACGCGGATACCGTCGCCATCACTCGATATGTCGAGCACGTCCGCGTCCGAGGGGTAGAGATAGTCGGCGTCGAGGCGGTCGAGTATGTCTTCATCCGGGACCATGGCTAGTGATTCCCCAGCGACCTGTTTGTGTCTTTCGGCGCTCGGGACCGAACCGATCCGTTGGCCCGTCGACTGCGGGCAGTATAGGGGTCTCGAAAAACGACGATACTCCGTATCAGACTCCGTGCCCGTTCCCGTTCCCGTTGTCGGTTTCGGGGGGATCGCGTATCTTCCCGAACGCCCAGATGAATCCGGCGATGACGGCGAAGGTCATGAGGATGCTCAACAGGACGACCGCCATCACCGGGTCGAAAGCGGCTTGTAGGGGATTCATATCCGGCGGTTCTGTATCGGCATATAAAAACACCGGTGATTCCGAACGGGCGTCATGGGGTGTCGGCCGCGGTCAGCGATCCCGAGCGGACACCGAAGCGAGCAGGCCATGGTCAGCGATCCCGAGCGGACACCGAAGCGAGTCGGTCGGACTCAGAGGTTTCTGATCGCCGCGGCCGCGTCCTCGAGGTCGGGGGCGGCGAACAGCTCGCGGCCGATGTAGGCGTTCGTCCCCGCGGTGTACATATCGCGGGCGGCGTCGACGACGTGCGTCGGAAGCGGCTCGGGACTGACGGGACAGAGCTCGCGCCAGTCGGCGATATCCTCGTCTTTCGCCCGCGTTTTGGCCTCGGCGACTGCCTCGACCCACTCCGGCTGGGTCCGTTTGTGGTACTGTCTGATGACTTCCTTCGAGAGCTGTTGTCCGTCGGACGAAAAGCGGTTTTCATCGAACGTGCCGACCACGTCCGCGACCCGGATCTCCCCGTCGTAGTAGAGACACTCGATCTTGCCGTCCTCGTGTTTCAGGCCGGCCTCGGCGGCGGCCTCGGTGACGATCCGGTTGACCTCGCGGGCGGTCGCCTCCAGGTCGTCGACGGCGGCCTCGCCCGCGATGTAGTCGGCGTTCTCGCGGGAGAGATACCGGTCCGACTCCTCGTATTTCGTCGAGAACTCGACGACCGGTTCGGGGAGATCGACCGGTTCGTCGGGCCAGGCGTCGACCCCCAGACCGAACTCGGCGGGGTCGGCCCGCGATCGGAGCGATGACCCGACCGGGACGGTGTTTCTGAACACGATCTCGAGTGGGATCAGGTAGTTCTCGCCGGCGGCCTCGTGGTAGGCGGTGTAATCGTACTCCCGACCCTCGTGGGGGAGTTCCGGAACGCGGGTGAGATCGATCGCCATCTCCCGGGGCGGCGCGGCGACCGACCCGAGATCGACCACCTCGCCGCCGCTGACGACACCGCGGTAGTGGGTGGGGATCCCCTCGGCCTCGAGGAATTCGAAGTTTGCCGCGCCCATCGCACACAGCGATGCGCCCTTGTTCGGGATCGCGTCGGGCATCTTGCCCCAGTCGAACACCGAGTAGTCGTCGGTGAAGACGAACGCACCGGTCCCGAGTGAATCGGCCGTCGCCGGCTCTTCGACCCGGAACCCTTTGACGCTTGTCATTACTCCAGGGGAATCCGTCGAGTCTGAAAGGCGTTTCCATCGACGGGAGCAAATCCCGTACAACACCGGCGGGACGCAACCGCTTTGAGCCCGCCACATCAAACGACGGGTACCGAGACATATGTTTGAACGGGTCGAACAGATCAGGAAGGAAAGAGGGTACGCGAGGCTTCTGGAGCGGGCTGTGAGCTATCTCACGCGGGAAATCGAGTTCGCCGTCGGATCCGTCCCTCCCGTCCGCGGGGTTGTCCTGGAGCGGTCAAAACGCCAACTCGACGGTCGGATGGCTCGGGAACGAACGATCGCGGATATCCTCGATACGACCGGCACGTACTACGAGCCGAGGGGGGAGTACAGGGGGTATGGGCCGTACAGATCGCTCAGGGCGCTACAGCACCGCGGCGAAATAACGAAACTGGCGCGGACGGTCGACGATCACGATCCGGAGATCGTCATGGAGATCGGCAGCGCCAACGGCGGGACGCTGTACGTCTGGTCGCGGTTTTTCGACAGCGTCGAGACGGTCCTCAGCACGGATCTGGACTACCGGGGGCGGGTGGAGCTGTATGAACACTTCGCAGCCGAGTCGGGCTGTTCGCTTTACTGTATAGAGGGCGACTCACACGGCGCCGGAACGGAACGGGCGATACGGGAAACGCTCGGCGGGGAGTCGATCGACTTCCTGTATATCGACGGCGATCACTCCTATGAGGGGGTTCGTTCCGATTTCGAAACCTACGAGCCGCTCGTCGCCGACGACGGCCTCATCGGGTTCCACGACGTCGGGACCGAGGGGACGGGGGTCCCGAGGTTCTGGGCGGAGTTAGAGGAGGAGTACGACTGCGAGCGGGTCGTCGCCGAGAGTCGGCACGGACCGGGGGTCAGCGGGATCGTATATAAAGGCGGACGGGCGTGAGAGGCGGTTGTCCCCCGGGGATGCGCATCGAAGGCCCCCGATGCGGATAGCGTCGATCCGCGAGTCGACCGCCGGGTTAGATCCGCGAGTCGACCGACAGCCGTGCGAGCAACGCGTCGACGTCGATCCGC